>Ga0209125_1000172_pt1 | contig 104581 bp, 94 predicted proteins | sample BarGraIncub1131A_FD_184503 | JGI IMG/M metagenome (GOLD analysis project Ga0209125, IMG submission 184503) | Arctic peat soil microbial communities from Barrow, Alaska - Barrow Graham LP Incubations 11-31A (SPAdes) (version 2) | ecosystem: Environmental > Terrestrial > Soil > Wetlands > Peat...
TTAATCATGGCATTAAAGGCGGCATGAGCCGAACCCAATCCCATGAAGCTTTTGCGGTAGAATCTGGCTATTGGCATTTGTATCGTTTCAATCCAAGTTTAAAAGAAGCAGGTAAAAACCCATTCATACTGGATTCTAAAAAACCGGATATGGACAAATTTACCGAATTCCTGGATTCAGAAGTTCGATACACCTCATTAAAATTAACCTTCCCAGAAATTTCTAAAGAGCTTTATGTTAAAGCTCAGGAAGAAGCACTGGAACGTTACAATGGTTACAAACGCATGTCTGAAGTCTAGAAATCAACTAAAAATATTTTAAGAAACCCTTCGGGGTTTCTTTTTTTAAGCATTCATTAAAATATGAACAAAGGTGTCTTTATCAGCAGGTTCTGATATAATGGACACTAGGAAATAAAGTGGAAAATAAGAGGAGACATATGAAAATATTAGTATGCGGAGGTGCTGGCTATATTGGTTCCCATGTGGTCAGAGCACTTTTAGATAAACACTATGACGTCGTGGTTCTGGATAACCTTTCTACCGGTCACCGAGAAGCAGTTCCTAAAAGTGTGGTTTTGGAACAAGGTGATATCAGGGATAAACAATTTCTGGGGGATGTCTTTAACAACCATGATATTGGTTGTGTCATGCATTTTTGCGCCCATTCACTGGTTGGAGAATCCATGGAAAAGCCCATGATGTACTACGATAATAATGTTTATGGCACCCAGTGCCTTTTAAAAGCCATGATCGAATATGATGTCAAAAAATTTGTTTTTTCTTCCACTGCGGCGGTGTACGGCGAACCGGAAGAACTTCCCATAACCGAGGAAACAGCGAAAATTCCTACCAATACCTATGGGGAAACAAAGTTGGCAGTGGAAAAAATGTTGCCGTGGATAGAAAATGCCCATGGCATAAAGCATATGATTTTCCGCTATTTTAATGCATCGGGGGCTCATGAATCCGGGGAAATCGGTGAGGATCATAATCCGGAAAGCCATCTGATTCCGCTGGTTTTAAAAACCGCCCAGGGTGTCAGGGAAAAAATTTATATTTTTGGGGAAGACTATGAGACCCAGGATGGCAGTTGTATCAGAGACTATATTCATGTCATGGATATTGCATCTGCCCATATTTTGGGCATGGAAAAGCTCATGGCTGGCGGAGAAAGTAATGTTTTCAATCTTGGAAACGGTAACGGATTTTCAGTAAAGGAAGTCATTGCGCAGGCCAAAGCCATTACCGGGAAGAAAATTTCGGTGGAAATGGCGGATCGTCGACCGGGGGATCCTGCAGTACTCGTTGCTTCATCCCAGAAAGCCCAAAATCAGTTGGGTTGGGCGCCAAAAAATTCAGAATTGGACCATATTATAAAAACAGCCTGGAAATGGCATCAAGCACATTCCCAGGGCTATTAAAAATAATTTAAAAAATTAAAATTCTAAGGTGTTGAAATACTCAGCTGTGGTCAAATCCATGGCGTTCAGCAGGGTTTCAATACCTTTTAATTGTACAGAATAATGCATTTCTACGCCGATTTTTTCTCTTTTTAAAATGCCAGCTTCCCGAAGAATTTTTAGATGCTGGGATAGATTGGCTTGACTAAAATCAAAGGACTGATGAAGCACACAGACACACAAAGGTTCATCAAGAAGAAATTTCACAATCTGCAACCGAATCGGATGTCCCAGAGCTTTGAATATTTTAACAGATACATCATCAGAATTCATAAGTGACCTCTTTTCTATTCTTCTTTAGTTGCATCAAAGAACTCATACCCTCCAGAAAGATTATATACCTTTTTGAAATCATGACCAAGCAGAATATTTTGAGTGGCATTGCCGGTAACACCTTTATTGCAATAGGTAAGCACAGGAATGTCCTTATCTAATTTTGCCAGGTGATGTCGGAGCTGGCTGTGGGGAATATTCACGGCCTCGTTAATGTGTCCGGCTTCATATTGGGATTCGATTCGGGTATCTACAATCTGGTAGTTTTGACCTTCATCTAATTTTTTTTTTAGAGAATTAATTGTCAGAAGCTCACGGCCATTATTTAAAGCGTTATCTAAAATCATGCCGGTGTAATGAACCGGATCTTTGGTGGTGGAAAAAGGTGGCGCATAACAAAGATCAAGATTAAAGAGTTCATCCACGGTGGCACCGTAGGTGATAAGCGTGACAAAAACATCCAGGCGTTTGTCAACACCTTCATAACCAATAATCTGAACGCCCAGGATCTTTTGGGTATTTTTATCAGCAATGGCTTTTATGGTCATTTCTCTGCCGCCCAGGTAAGTTGGCTTATTGGGTTTAATGTTATGACAAACCACCACATCATATCCAGCCTTTTTTGCTTCAGCTTCAGATAAACCAGTGCTACCAACGCTAATATCAAAAACTTTGAAGATGCCAGTGCTGAGATTTCCGGCATAAATCATGTTGCTCCCCGTAATGTTATCACCGCAAATTCGTCCGGTTTTATTTGCAGTGGAACCAAGGGGACGATAATGGGGTATTTTTGTAATGGTTGACCAGGTTTCGATACAGTCTCCACAGGCATAAATATCGGTGTCAATGGTCATCATGCGTTCATCCACTTTTATGGCACCGGTGGCGCCCAGCAGTAGTCCGGCATTTTCTGCCAGAGCAACATTGGGTTTTACACCGGCAGCAATAATAATCATTTCTCCAGGGATATGGGTTCCGTTATCCAAAAGAACCCCGGAGCTGGTGGTTTCAGTTACAAGAGCATTCTTAATAATAGGAATGTCTTTTTCTGTGAGAAGGCGTTCCAGGTATTTGGCCATATCGTCATCAAGATTTGGCGTGATTTTAGGGGCTCGTTCAACAATGGTGACTTTGATCCCAGACTGGATAAAATTTTCCAGTAGCTCAAAACCAATAAAGCCTGAACCAACAATCACGGCTGTTTTGGGGTGGTGGTTTTCCATAAAAGTTTTAATGGCAATGGCATTTTGGACATTTCTCAGAAAAAATACATTTTCTTTATCGACTCCTTTTATAGGTGGCATAAATGCACTTGCCCCAGTGCTGATAATAAGCTTATCATAAATATCTTTGAAGGTGACGCCAGTGATCAAATTTTTTACCTTAATGGTTTTGTGAGCAATATCAATTTTTAAAACCTCATGCTGGGTAAATATATCGATATTATATTTTGATTTAAAAAAAGCAGGATCTCGGGGCACAAGTGTTTCAATACTGGATACTTTTCCCCCAATGTAGTAAGGAAGTCCACAGCCGGAATAAGAAATATCTTGATCCTTTTCATAAATAACGATATCTGCATAATCATTATTTCTACGAGCCTTTGCAGCAGCTGATGTGCCGGCAGCAACAGCACCAATGACAATGATTTTCATAGAGATCTCCTTTTTTCACTAAATTTTCTTAATTAATCTATTAAATTGCATTATGAGTATATTATAATCAATTATTATATGAATTGCAATCTTGTTTTCTTAGCCTGACTCGATTTCAAAAGTGAGCTAAATGTGATTATTAATAGGAGTAGTCGCAAAATAAAATAATTCTTAAAAAATTCAATTAATCAGCCACGCTAAGTCACTTCGATAAAATAGGAGTTTCTTTCATTTGAAAAAATTATTCTTTATAGGGAATGGCTGTTGCTTTATTCTTTCTTTTATTGTGAATCATAACCTTTCGAATAAGGTTAAACGAAGAAGAAACCAAAATAATACCCATGGCCAGAGCACCGGAAATACCAAGGGTATGAAGACCGGTTGTCACGCCGAGCTCAATGTTGCCTTTAAGTAAATAAACCATGGTGTAATAAACACCGCCTCCCGGTACCAGAGGAATCAAAGCCACTGCCAGAAATAAGGTGGTTGGAGATTTGGTGACCCGGGCTAAAATTTCAGCATAGAGAGAAATGGCAATGGTTGCTAAAAAATACAGGGCAACATCATTTGAAATGATTGTTTGAAATATTACATAGGTTAACTGGCCTAAAAGTCCGCCAATGGCAGAAAGGACCAGTTTGTTTTTGGGAATATTAAACACCAGGGCAAAGGCAAAGGCGCCCCCAAAGGCGTAAAGACAGCTCATTATTAAAGTCATAGTCCTATACCCTCACAAAAGCACTTAAAAGACTGAGCGGAATACCAACACCGGTTGCGATGCCGGTACCAATTAATAGGGCTTCAATGCCTTTTGTCAGCCCAGCAAGATAATCACCGGCTATAATATCACGAATGGAGTTTGTAATGGCAAGACCTGGAACCAGCGTCATAATAGAACCAATGATAATGGCATCCATTTGGCTGGTTAATCCCAGCCCGGTAGCAGCTAAAGCAACGGTAGCCGCAATAAGGCCGCCGACAATATTGATGAAAAAAATATTCGTTTCAAAACGTGCCATAACATCTATTTGCAATTTAATTCCAACCCCAATCACAAAGCCAATACAACTGGCTTCAAAATTACCGCCAAAAAATAAGGTGAACATCTGTGCCACAAAACCAAGGGCTAAAACTTGAAGGAAGTAGGGATACGGGGGCGTGCTATTGATGCGGTGAAGTTCAGTAAGGACTTCTTCATAGGACATCTCTTCATAGCAAACCTTACGAGAAAGACTATTAATAAATTCCACTTTCATTAGGTCAATGCCCCGCGTATGAATGCGGTGTGTTCGAGTCATATGATCACCATTTGCAAGGGTCATGCCCAAAATAATGGTGGTGGGAACTACAAAGATTTCAGCGTTTAGGGCTCCCATTGCCATACAGATACGATGCATGGATTCCTCAACCCGGTAGGTTTCAGCACCATTAGAAAGAAGGGTAACCCCAATTTCCATGGCAATATGACTGAGTTGAGAACCTGTCATCTCTGTTCCGCCAAAATAGCATCAATGACCCGATGAGCAACAGCATCCTTGGATAACAAAGGGAGTGCTTCGGTTTTTTCTGCGGTGATAATGGTCACACGATTGGTGGAGGTATTAAATCCAGCCCCCTTTTCCTTTAAATTATTGGCAACCATCATATTGACATTTTTACTTTTGAGTTTGCTCAGGGTGTTTTCAATCATGTTTTGGGTTTCCATGGAAAAACCGCACAGGAATTGATCCGGCCTTTTTTTCTCGCCCAATGTTTTTAAAATATCAATGGTGGGAGACAAACGAATTTCCGGATGGCCATTTATTTTTTTAATTTTTTCTTTGGAAACAGTTGAAGGTTTGAAGTCTGCAACCGCTGCGGCTTTAATTACGATGTCCGTGCTTTCAAAACAATCCATGACTGCCGCACACATTTCGCTTGCCGAAAAAACAGAGACTACTTTGACAAAATCAGGTGGTTTAAGGGCTGTTCTACCGGTAACCAAAGTAACGTCCCCACCTCTGAGCATAGCTGCAGTAGCCAGGGCATAGCCCATTTTTCCGCTGGAATGGTTGGTGATATAGCGAATGGGATCAATGGCCTCACCGGTCGGACCGGCCGTCACCATAATTTTTTTCCCGGTCAGATCCTTTGGATAGGCAAGTTCACGAATGATATGATTCACCAGAACCGTTTCATCGGGAAGCTTTCCAGTGCCGATATCTTTACAGGCTAACATGCCAGTGGCAGGATCGATGATTTTATATCCATAGTCTTTGAGCTTTTTTAGATTATCCTGGACAATGGGGTTTTCATACATGGCGGTGTTCATGGCGGGAGCAATGAATTTTGGGCATCGACAGGCCATAATGGTGGTGGTGAGCATGTCGTCTGCAATACCCCCGGTAATTTTTCCGATGATGTTTGCAGAAGCAGGTGCCACCATGAAGAGATCCGCTTTTTTTGCCAGGGCCACATGCGCCACACTGTAATTGACGTTAGGGTCAAAGGTATCGACAATTGTTTTATTGCCGGTAAGAGTTTCAAAGACCAAAGGGGAAATAAATTCCTGGGCGTTTTTTGTCATAATCACTTGGATATCACAGCCTAATTTAGTCAGACTGCTGGCAACATTGGCCATTTTATAGGCGGCAATGCTGCCTGAGATTCCAAGGACAATTGTTTTATTGGTTAATAAATTTTTCATAAAAGTTCCTTTGCATATGTTTTTTCTGAATAAGCCACGAAGGGTCTTATTCATTATACCAAAGGAAAGGGTTAAGAGAAACATAAGTTTTTCTTGAATTATAATTAAAATACGGTTAAAATAAAGTTGCATTGTATCCGGCAAGACTGGAACGATAGCAGGAGGTTAAAATGAAAAGCGCACAAACCAGTGATTTGGTTAAAGTCTCACTTTTTGTGGCCATTATCGTTTTGATGGCAGCAACACCATTTTTAGGTTATATTCCCCTGGGTTTTACACGGGCAACGATTATTCATGTTCCCGTTATAATTGCCAGTATTCTTCTGGGACCACGGTATGGTGGGTTCCTCGGTTTTGTTTTTGGACTGACCAGTTTGGTCAACAATACATTTAATCCCACAGTAACATCTTTTGTGTTCACGCCCTTTTATTCAATCGGAAGTTATTCCGGAAACTTTTGGAGCCTGGTGATTGTTTTTGTTCCCAGAATTCTGGTCGGCATTACCCCTTACTATATTTATAAGGGAATGAAAAAAATTAATAAAAATGATACGCTAGGACTTGCAGTGGCAGGGGTCGGCGGTTCACTGACCAACACGCTTTTAGTCATGAATTTTATTTATCTGTTTTTCGGAAGCAGCTACGCTCAAGCCAAGAATGTTTCGTTAAGCAGCCTTTATGGTGTGATTTTGTCGGTGATTGCCATTAATGGCATTCCCGAAGCCATTGTGGCCGGGATTCTAACCGTCGCCATTTGTAAAGCACTGATGAAATATACATCAAGAAACGCATTGAAGTAAACCGATAATAAAAGCATGGTTTTAGCAGTAATTATTGTACCTTGGGTCCCTTATTAAAATAGTAAATAATTTATAATGATCGGCGGAAGCCTATGAAAGAATACAATAAAAGTGCGAGCTTAAAAAAAACTTCGCCCAAAACCTTCCAGCATTATATGACCCTGGCCATTGAAATTGCCCGGGCAGGGGCAGCCAATGGAGAAGTACCCATTGGAGCCATCCTTGTTTGCAAGGGTGAAATCATTGCCAAAGCACACAATCAAAAAGAATCCCTGGCAGATCCCACAGCCCATGCGGAAATCCTGGTGATTCGTCAGGGGTCACAAAAGCTGGGACGCTGGCGCCTTGATGATTGCAGTCTTTTTGTCACTGCTGAGCCCTGTGTCATGTGTATGGGTGCGATTATTCAAGCCAGAATTCCCAAACTTGTCTATGGTGCAGCAGAAAAAAAATTTGGCGGCGTCGAATCAACAGCCAGTCTGGGAAAACATCCCATGCTCCCCAGGCAGATGGAAATCTACAGTGGCATCTGTGAGGAGATCTGTGAAGAGCTATTGAAAAACTTTTTTGAAAAGAAACGATAGATATTTCTATTTATAATGGAATCATTAAAAACTGGCAGAACATGATCATGACAGAGTAATCAGAATAATTTTGCAATGCTGAGAATCACAATGCTTAATAACAGTTTAATGCCGCAGGTTAGAAATTTTAAGCAGAAAAACAGCAACCGATATCATAGCTTCTTTCTGATTTTATCATTGACAAAGATATAATAAATAGATATAATGACCGAAATAATACAATAAGAAATATGATAACAGCGATGACCAAGAGAAAGATACCAAATACTGGATTTAAGAGAGTTGGAAAGTGGTGTGATTCCAATAATTCGGTGGTATGTAATACTCGCTTGCGAGCTGCTGACCTGAAAGTTTACCAAACCAGTAGGGAAGGCCGTGATCCTTTGAGGACTGTCGACGTTAAATGACTATGGTTAGGTGTACTATGTGCATCCAGACCAGATAAGGAAATAGCTGTGAAGCTATTTCATATTAGAGTGGTACCGTGGATAACTTATCCGCCTCTGTTTTTACAGAGGCGGATTTTTTGTGTATATAATTGTCACTCAGTGAGTGGACTTTATATAATTAAGAAAGTTTTAAAACATTTCAAGGAGGAAATTAACAAATGGCAAAATTATTTTATGATGTGGATTGTAATCTAGGATTATTAGACGGTAAAACCGTTGCTATTATCGGGTATGGTAGCCAGGGACACGCCCATGCACTGAATTTAAAAGAATCCGGTGTAAATGTAGTGGTTGGACTTTATGTTGGCAGCAAATCATGGCCAAAAGCAGAAGCCGCAGGACTCAAAGTAATGACTGCAGAAGATGCTACTAAGGCAGCAGATATTGTTATGGTACTGCTTCCCGATGAAAGACAGGCAGCGATTTACAAAGAAAGTATTATGCCAAACCTTTCACCAGGAAATTATTTGGCATTTGCCCATGGATTTAACATTCATTACGGACAGATCAAACCACCAGCAGATGTTAATGTATTTATGATTGCCCCAAAGGGCCCGGGACACACAGTAAGAAGCCAGTATCAAGAAGGCAGAGGGGTACCAAACCTTATTGCAGTTGAACAGGATCCAACCGGAAATACCCATGATATTGGACTGGCATATGCATCCGGTATTGGCGGAGGCCGTGCAGGGATTTTGGAAACAACATTTAAAGAAGAAACTGAAACTGATTTATTCGGGGAACAAGCCGTTTTATGTGGGGGTGTTACAGCTCTGATGAAAGCCGGTTTTGATACATTAGTAGAAGCGGGATACCAACCAGAAAGTGCCTACTTTGAATGTGTCCACGAAATGAAACTGATCATTGATTTAGTTGTCCAGGGTGGCCTCGGCTACATGCGTTACTCCATCAGTGATACTGCTGAGTACGGCGATTATATCACCGGCAGCAAAATCATTACCGATGAAACTAAAAAAGCCATGAAGGGTATTCTTTCTGATATTCAAGATGGTACATTCGCTCGTAACTGGATCCTTGAAAATCAGGCAAACCGTCCATATTTCAATTCAAGACGACGAATTGAAACTGAAACTCAGGTTGAAAAAGTTGGCGCTGAGTTACGTACTATGATGTCCTGGATTAAAAAATAATTCCAAAAAACAAATGACAACAATAAATTACAACAAATTCAGGGCAGAAGACCTTCTGCCCTTTTTTGCAAAAAAAATACTAAAAATCACCATAGATTATAAATAAATAGGAGGAGATGCAATGAGCAGAATTATTAAAATATTTGATACCACCCTACGGGATGGCGAGCAATCACCCGGCTGCAGTATGAACTTAAAAGAAAAATTAGAGATGGCAAAACAACTCGAACGACTTAAAATAGATGTCATTGAAGCAGGGTTTGCTATTGCATCTCCCGGAGATTTTGAATCTGTTCGACTGGTTGCCAATGAGATAAAAAACGCAACGGTTGCCAGCCTGGCCCGAAGCCTTGAGAAAGACATTACCACTGCCTATGAAGCTTTAAAGGGTGCGGTTAATCCACGGATTCATTTTTTCCTGGCGACATCAGATATTCACATGGAATACAAGCTGCGGATGACCTCCGAGGAAGTATTGGAAAAAGCGGTGAAAATGGCACGCTTTGCCAGAAATCTTTGCGGTGAGGTGGAATTCTCAGCAGAGGACGCCTCCCGGACGCGGCCAGAATTTCTATACCGGGTGTTAGAAGGGGTGATTAACGAGGGTGTTACCATCGTTAATGTTCCAGATACCGTCGGATATACAACTCCGGGAGAACATTATAAATTCATTGAAGGCATCAGAAATAATGTGCCAAACATTGACAAAGCCACAATTTCCGTTCATGTTCATGATGATCTTGGATTAGCCGTTGCCAATAGCTTAGCAGCCATTCAGGCAGGAGCAGGCCAGGTGGAATGTACAGTAAATGGCATTGGCGAACGCGCCGGAAATGCTGCCCTGGAAGAAATTGTGATGGCATTAAAAACCCGGCATGATATATACCAGGCAGACACTAATATTGTAACCACGGAAATTTATCGTTCCAGTCGATTGTTATCCAAGTTAATCGGGGTTAAAGTTCAGCCGAATAAATCCATTGTGGGAGAAAATGCTTTTGCTCATGAATCAGGGATTCATCAGCATGGAATGATGGCCAATAAAGAAACCTATGAAATTATGACACCGGAGTCCATTGGATTAAAACAAAACAAAATGGTTCTTGGAAAACACTCCGGCAAGCATGCCTTTGTAGATAAACTGTCGTCACTGGGCTATCAACTCACCCCTGAAGAAATTGTTGAACTCTTTGACCAATTTAAAGTTTTAGCAGATAAGAAAAAAAATATTTCGGATAAAGATATTTTGGCTCTTGTTGAACAAAAACAATTGGCAATTCCTGAAGTATACACCCTGGATCGCTTTATTATCAGTACCGGCAATACCATCTCAACCGCTGCCACCATTCGCTTAAAGAAACACGGAAAGCTCATCGAAGGGGTATCCCTGGCAGATGGTCCTATCAGTGCCGGGTTTAAAGCCATTGGAGTTTTAGTCAACTGCAATCTAACTTTAATTGACTATGGGGTTGAAGCTGTGACCGATGGCACGGATGCCCAGGGGGAAGCCCATGTAAAAATTTCCGATGGACACCACTTTTATCACGGTCGTGGTTTAAGCACCGATATCATTGATGCCAGTCTTAAAGCCTATGTGGATGCAGTGAATCAGATGCTTTATATTAGAGAAACCCAGGAGCTTAAAGCTTAGAAACTTAATTTGGGAGGATTTTGATGTCTGAAAAAATATTAATCTTTGATTCAACCCTGAGGGATGGTGCCCAGGCAGAGGGGATTTCCTTTTCAGTGGAAGATAAGATGCGCGTTATGGAAACCTTGGATAAAATCGGTGTGGATTATATTGAAGCGGGGAACCCTGGATCTAATCCCAAGGATATTGAATTTTTTAATCGCATAAAAGGCTTACAACTTAAGAATGCAAAGCTTGTGGCCTTTGGAAGCACCCGTCGCGGTGGAATTTTGGTCGAAGAGGATGCCAACCTTAAAGCTATTCTTGAAACCCAAACCCCGGCAGTGGCAATTTTTGGAAAAAGCTGGACCTTCCATATTACCGACATTATCAAAACAACGCTGGCGGAAAACCTTCGCATGATCGAGGATACCATGGCATATCTCAAAGCCATGGGCAAGGAAGTTACCTTTGATGCCGAACATTTTTTTGATGGCTATAAAGCAGATCCGGGTTATGCCATTGAAGCCTTACTGGCAGCCCAGACAGGCGGTGCTGATTGCCTGGCACTCTGCGATACCAACGGCGGAACCCTTCCCTTTGAGATTCAGAAAATCGTAACAGATGTTCGAAAAAAGCTGGCGATTCCTTTGGGAATCCACTGTCATAATGACAGCGGCATGGCAGTGGCTAACAGTATTATGGCGGTTCAGGCCGGGGTACGCCAAGTCCAGGGAACATTTCTTGGCTACGGCGAGCGCTGCGGTAATGCCAATCTGACATCAATTATTCCAAATCTTCAGCTAAAAATGGGGTATGACTGCTTGGCTGCTGATGAACTGTTAAAGCTCACCTCTTCAGCCATTCGAATTGCAGAAATTTCCAATTATACTCTCAGCGGCAGAGAACCTTTTATAGGCAAATCAGCCTTTGCCCATAAGGGTGGAATGCACATTGATGCCGTTATAAAAAACCCGGAATCCTTCGAACATATTAAACCCGAAGCAGTAGGGAATGAACGGCGAATTTTGATGTCAGAGGTTTCAGGACGAAGCACTATTATTCAACTGATTAACGAATTAGACCCCAGCCTCACCAAAAAATCTGATGAAACCACACGGGTAATGGATCGGATTAAGGAATTGGAATACCAGGGCTATCAATTTGAAGGCGCTGAAAGCAGTGTGAAGCTACTGATTCGCAAGGAGCTTGGAAAATACAAGCCATTTTTCACACTGGAAGATTTCAAAACCATTGGCGAACAGCCCCATCATAAAGAGGCCCTGAGTTCTTCGGCAGTGGTCAAGATTAATGTGGATGGACAATCAGAAATTAATGCCGCCGAAGGTGATGGACCGGTAAACGCCCTGGATAAAGCCCTAAGAAAGGCTTTGGAAGTTTTTTATCCCAGCATCCGAGAAGTGCGTTTGACTGATTTTAAGGTTCGGGTCATTGATTCAAAATCAGCCACGGCCTCTAAAGTAAGAGTGCTCATTGAAAGCTCCGATGGGTTGGATATTTGGTCCAATGTCGGCGTATCCACGGATATTATTGAAGCCAGTTTGATTGCTCTCATCGATTCCATTGAATATAAACTGTTAAATGATATGGAGCGTCAGTCGCAAGAATCGCTGCTGATACAGTAAAAATTGTAAGATTCGAAAGGAGATGAATGACATTGGGAATGACAATGACTCAGAAAATTTTAGCGGCCCATGCAGGGTTAAGTGAGGTCAAACCAGGAGATTTAATCATGGCGGATTTAGATCTCGTGTTGGGAAATGATATAACAGCACCGGTGGCCATCAATGTGTTTAAAGACATTGATGCCAAAACCGTGTTTGATAAGGATAAAGTGGCACTGGTTCCTGACCATTTCGCCCCAAATAAGGATATTCAGGCAGCAGAACAATGTAAAATGATGCGTGGCTTTGCGATAGAACAGGACATTACAAACTATTTTGAAATTGGTCAAATGGGTGTTGAGCATGCTCTGCTTCCCGAAAAAGGTTTAGTAGTTGCCGGAGATCTAATCATCGGTGCGGATTCTCACACCTGTACCTATGGCGCTTTGGGAGCATTCTCCACCGGAGTCGGCAGTACCGATATGGCAGCCGGCATGGCCACCGGGAAAGCCTGGTTTAAAGTACCATCAGCCATAAAATTTGTGCTGAAAGGAAAAATGAACAAGTACGTTTCAGGTAAAGACGTGATTCTGCATATTATTGGAATGATCGGTGTGGATGGCGCTTTGTACCAATCCATGGAATTTGTTGGAGAAGGCATTGCCAACCTGACCATGGATGACCGCTTTACCATTGCCAATATGGCCATAGAAGCCGGCGCAAAAAATGGTATCTTTATTGTTGATGATCAAACCATCGATTATATTAAAGCCCATTCCGCAAAGGAATATACCGTTTACACAGCTGATGACGATGCCGAATATGAAAGAACCATCTTCATTGATTTAGGTGCCATTAAACCAACCGTTGCTTTTCCGCATTTGCCTGAAAACACGAAAACAACCGACGAAATTACCGAACCGGTGATGATTGATCAGGTGGTTATTGGCTCCTGCACCAACGGCCGATTATCTGATTTTGCAAAAGCCGCCAAAATATTTGAAGGCCGCAAGGTCGCCAAAGGCATCCGAACTTTGATTATTCCGGCTACGCAAAAGATTTATCTTCAATGTATGGAACTGGGATATTTAAAAACCTTTGTTGAAGCTGGAGCGACTGTCAGTGCACCAACCTGTGGTCCTTGTTTAGGCGGCCATATGGGTATCCTTGCCAGTGGTGAACGGTGTGTGGCAACCACTAACCGTAATTTTGTAGGACGGATGGGTCATGTGGATTCAGAAGTATATCTGGCAAACCCTGAAGTGGCAGCAGCGTCTGCTATTTTAGGTCGTATTGCAGATCCAACCGAATTATAGGATTGAGGAGAAGTTATGAAAGCAAAAGGAAAAGTATTTAAATATGGAAACAACGTCGATACCGACGTTATTATACCGGCACGCTATCTTAATACCAGTAATCACCAGGAACTGGCCAAACATTGTATGGAAGATATTGATGCTGATTTTATTAAAAATGTAAAGGATGGCGATATTATCGTTGCCAATAAAAATTTTGGTTGCGGTTCCTCCCGTGAACATGCTCCCATTGCCATTAAAACCGCAGGGATTTCCTGTGTGATTGCAACAGACTTTGCCCGTATTTTTTACCGAAACTCCATTAACATCGGTTTACCAATATTAGAATGTCCTGAAGCAGCGACTAATATTGAAGCTGGGGATGAAGTTGAAGTCGACTTTGACACCGGCCTCATTACCAATATTACCAAAAATCAAACCTACCAGGGCCAGGCATTCCCGGAATTCATGCAGAAAATCATTGCCGCCGGCGGCCTGGTCAACAGCATTAACAAAGACTTATAAAAACAGTGGTGCTATTTTTCAACACCAATTATTTATCATTGTGTGCGCCAAGATCGTACAGGCTACGCCTGTTCGCCATGAGGCACACAATTTGATAAAATAATTGGTGCTGAAAAAAATTAACAATATCAAAATTAAGTAATTGCGAATCTATTAAAAGAAAAGTAATTTGCTTTGGTGTTTGTTTATATAAACAAACAGCGAAGCTATTAACCAGTCATTAAAATTAAGAAGGAGAGTTAGCCTATGAATTATAAAATAGCCGTTATTCCAGGAGATGGTATTGGTCCAGAAATTGTTGAAGCCAGTACAAAGGTTCTTGATAAAATTGGAGAAAAATTTGATCACACTTTTGATTATACCAAGGTTCTTGCCGGAGGCGTAGCCATTGATGCCTGTGATAACCCACTGCCTCAGGAAACCGTAGATATCTGTTTGTCCAGTGATGCTGTTCTTTTAGGAGCCCTTGGCGGTCCTAAATGGGATAATCTTCCTGGCGACAAACGTCCTGAAGCAGGATTGTTGGGAATCAGAAAAAGTCTTGGCCTATATGCCAACCTTAGGCCTGCCATTCTTTATGAAGAATTAAAAGATGCTTGTCCCTTAAAACCCGAAATCATCGGGGATGCCCTTGATTTCATGGTGGTTCGTGAGCTCACCGGCGGTATTTATTTTGGAGAAAAAGGTCGCGATGGCGATTTTGCTGCCTGGGATATTATGAAATATACCAGACCTGAAGTCCTTCGCATTGCTAAAAAAGCATTTACCATTGCAATGACACGTAATAAAAAAGTCACCAATGTTGATAAAGCCAATGTTTTAGAGGTTTCTCGTTTTTGGAGAAGCATTGTAGTAGAAGTTGCCAAGGATTTTCCGGAAGTGGAACTCAATCATTTGTATGTGGATAATGCCGCCATGCAACTGGTGATTAACCCTAAACAATTTGATGTCATTCTCACCAGCAACCTTTTTGGGGATATTTTATCGGATGAAGCCAGTACGATAACAGGGTCCATCGGAATGCTTCCTTCAGCCAGTATGGCAGATGGAAAATTCGGTATGTTCGAACCGATTCATGGTTCAGCACCTGACATTGCCGGCCAGGATAAAGCCAATCCCATTGCCACCATTGTATCCGTCGCCATGATGTTGCGTTATTCCCTGGATTTAATCGAGGAAGCTGATGCTATTGAAGCGGCGGTTAATAAAACACTTGCCCAGGGCTATCGTACCGGGGATATTTATACTGACGGAAAAACTCTGATTGGAACCATTGAAATGGGACAACGGATTTTGGAAAACCTCTAGACTTGATCAATGCAAGATCATGTTCATTAGTTATCATGATTCCCTGCTGTTTTCCTCAGTCTGATTTGAAAGGAAAGAAATATGAAAAGTGATGTTGTTAAAAAAGGGGTTGGAACAACCCCGCAACGATCTCTATTTAAAGCCATGGGCTATATTGATGAAGAACTGGATCGCCCTTTAATCGGGGTGGTTAATTCCTTTAATGAAATTGTGCCAGGACATATCCACTTAAATACCATTACCAAAGCTGTCAAAGAAGGGGTTCGTATGGCCGGAGGAACACCGATTGAGTTTCCTTCCATTGCTGTATGTGACGGCATTGCCATGGGCCATGTGGGAATGAAATATTCTCTGGCATCACGAGAACTCATTGCGGATTCCATTGAAATTATGGCCACTGCCCATGCCTTTGATGCCCTGGTTCTTATTCCTAACTGTGACAAAGTGGTTCCGGGAATGCTGATGGCGGCAGCGCGTCTTAATATTCCTGCGGTTGTGGTGAGTGGCGGACCGATGTTAACCGGAAAATCAGTCGGAAAAAAAGATACTGATTTAAATACTGCCTTTGAAGCAGTAGGCGCATTTAACGCCGGAAAAATTGATGAAACTGAGCTTAAAAGCTTTGAAGACTCGGTTTGTCCAGGTTGCGGTTCCTGTTCAGGCATGTTTACAGCAAACAGTATGAACTGTTTGACTGAAGTTTTGGGAATGGGTCTTCCTGGAAACGGTACTGTTCCGGCTGTATTTGCAGAACGTATCCGTCTGGCTAAGAAAGCGGGAATCCAGGTCATGGAAATGCTCAAACGTGATATTAAACCAAGAGATATTATGAACGAGGCTAATTTCAAGAATGCCCTGGCCTGTGATATGGCATTGGGATGCTCAACCAACAGTATTCTTCATCTACCGGCCATTGCAAACGAAGCTGGGGTTATTATTAATCTGGAAGAGGTCAATGAAATCTCAGCAAAAACGCCGCATTTATGTAAGCTTGCACCGGCCGGACACCATCATCTTGAGGATTTATATTATGCCGGCGGTATTCAGGCATTAATGAAAACTCTGGCAGATGCCAAGCTCATTGATGATTCGCTGATGACGGTTACCGGAAAAACCATTGCCGAAAATTTACAGGGAGTCACCAATAAGAATCCCGAGGTGATCCATCCTTTAGATCATCCTTACAGTCCCACCGGCGGTCTTGCTATTTTATTCGGAAATTTATCCCCGGATGGCTGTGTGGTAAAACAGGCGGCAGTTGCTCCTGAAATGTTAACACATCAGGGACCGGCAAGGGTATTTAATTCCGAAGAAGATGCTACCAGTGCCATTAATGGGGGAAAAATTGTGGCCGGTGATGTTGTTGTCATTCGTTACGAAGGCCCCAAAGGCGGTCCGGGCATGCGTGAAATGTTATTTCCAACCTCAGCCATTGCAGGGATGGGCTTGGATAAAGACGTTGCATTGATTACTGATGGCCGATTCAGCGGCGCCACCCGAGGTGCTGCCATTGGGCATATTTCACCGGAAGCTGCTTCTGGCGGAGTCATTGGTCTGGTGGAAGAAGGGGATATCATTGCCATTGACATTCCCAACCGATCGATTAAGTTAATGGTGGACAATGCCATATTAAAGGAACGAAAATCAGCCTGGGTACCAATGGAACCGAAAATAAAAACCGGCTATTTGGGACGTTACAGCAAATTGGTAACATCCGCATCCACCGGAGCTGTTTTTGAAAAATAAATAACTGTTTTCTGGAAGGATGTGAAAATATGGAAAATGAAAAAATATTAATGGGTTCAGAAATTACGGTTCGCTGTTTGGAGGAACAGGGAATAAAACATGTCTTTTGTTTCCCAGGGGGTGTGGTTATTCCATTGTTTGATGCTTTCTACCGATTGGATCATAACATTACACAAATTGGTCCCTGTCATGAACAAAACGGCGTTCATGCAGCGGATGGCTATGCCAGAACCAGTGATACCGTCGGAGTGGCCATTACCACCTCAGGTCCTGGTGCCACCAATGCCATTACCGGTATTGCCAATGCCTACTTAGATTCGGTACCCATGGTTGTCATTACCGGCCAGGTTGCCACACCACTGCTCGGGAAGGATTCCTTCCAGGAAATTGATATCACCAGCGTTACCATGCAGATCACCAAACATAATTATTTGGTGACAAAGGTTGAAGAGTTGGCGGATATCATTCGTGAAGCCTTTGTTTTGGCACAATCCGGACGACCGGGACCAGTGGTTATTGATATACCCAAAGATATTTTCATGGCAAAAACCGACTATGAATGGAAGGATATTCCAAAAATTAAAATCGACTATCCGGACATTAACATGGAAACTATTGAGGTTGCCATAAAAGCCATTAATGCTGCGAAGAATCCAATGATTTATGCCGGCGGCGGCGTCATAAAATCAAAAGCTCATGAAGAACTTTTGGCTTTTGCGGAAAAATCCGGAATTCCTGTTGCAAACTCTCTCATGGGTTTAGGCGGTATTCCAAGAGAGCATAAGCTGTCTAAAGGCATGGTTGGCATGCATGGCTCACAGGAAACCAATTTTGCAGTCATTAATGCAGATTTGCTTATTGGGATAGGGGCTCGGTTTAGCGATCGCGTAACCGGCAATGGTGCGGCATTTGCACGAAATAAAAAAATCATTCATATTGATGTGGATCCCACAGAGTTTGCGAAAAATATCCCCTGCGAAATTCAAATTCAGGGAAATATTAAAGATGTACTGCCTTTGCTTACCAAGGAAATAGAGAAAAAAACATATCCGGAATGGTATGAAAAAATTGACAGCTGGAAAGTTCCGGATCGACCGGTTGGCGAATATACACCTAAGAACATTCTTAATACCATTAATGCGGCTTACCCTGAAGCCTTTGTGGTCACCGAAGTGGGGCAACATCAAATGTGGGTCGGACAATTCTGGAATATCAAGCGGCCGGCACAGTTTATCACTTCCGGTGGTTTAGGCACTATGGGCTATGGCCTGGGGGCAGCCATGGGAGTAAAACTGGCAAACCCCGACAGTGACGTTGTCTTAATTGCTGGGGACGGCAGCTTTCGAATGAATTGTCAGGAGCTGATCACCGTCAGCAAATACAATATACCATTAAAAATATTTCTTTTTGATAATGAAGCACTAGGCATGGTCAGACAATGGCAAAAGCTTTTCAGTGAAAAGCGTTACGCCGAAACCGATATTGTTCAATGCACCGATTATCTGAAATTAGCAGCAGCCAGTGGTATTCCAGGTTATAAGGTAACGACCTTGGAAGAATTAACAGAGACCCTGGAAAAAATAAAAGATGAAAAAGGACCTTTGCTGGTTCATGTTAAGATCTCCAACGAAGAGGGGGTTTACCCCATTGTTCCGGCTGGATGTGCCATTGACGAAATTTATTATGAATAATTTAAAAATCCCCAATCTCATGCTTTCAGCATCAGATTGGGGATTTTTTTACCAGGATTATGAAATTCTGTGACGATCATATTTTTTGGGGTACATCATGGGATAGCTGTTTATCATAAACGCATACATATTTTGTGAAATTTGATATGCATGCATTCAAACATACTATATAGTCAATTCACGCTTCTTTTTTCCATTGATTACTAGGAAGAAGGAAGATATAATTACTGTAAATATTATCTGGGAAATGGAGAATTTTATGTGGCTTAAATTAAAAAGAACCATCCTTTTGTGTTTTATTATTGCATTTTTAGGTGGGGTTATTGGTGGCATCACCTGGTCGCTCCTTTTTGTAATGAACCTGGGCCCTGACCAGTGCCGTTTTGCGAAAACCTTTGGCGGTTGTGTTACTCCTGCTCATCTGCTTTCCCATTAACAGCATTATTCCAATGTGCGTTGGAGCTTTCATTGGCGGCGCTGTTCCCATACCTAAATTTTTGAAACCGGCGCAACTGGAATAAAAAAATACACCAAAGAGGTTTTACAATAAATCTTTATTCAAGGTTTTATTCCTGATGATGAGTAAACCAGACATTGCCATGATGATGCCGCTAAAAATCAGCATCACCCTAATATCAACGAAATCCGCCAAGGGACCAAAGATCATCATGCCCAGAGGCAGGGCAATGGTAGCAATGAGCTGCAGGATACTAAAGATGCGCCCTTGAATATCAGTTTCCACCTGTTCCTGTAAAAGAACAGTGGTTGGAGCGGTTAGGAAGGGAATCGTCAGGCCTGAAAGGAAAATAAAAAGGATATACAAAATGAAATTTGGCGCTAAACCCATGAATGCAACCCAGAAACCAAAGCCAAAACATCCCATGGCAATGGTTTTAATCCGCCGTTTGTATCCTCCCCAAATGGCGATGATGACCCCGCCAAACATGGTGCCGCCACTGAAAAAAATTTCATTTATCGTCAGTCGCCAAACCTCATTTCCATAGGTTCGGGTAATCAGAAGTGGCGTTAAAAAGGCGGCAGGGGTAATGAAAAACATGATCAAGGCATAGTAAATAAAAAGAATCTTGATAAAGCTGTGATGGCGAATAAAATTGAGACCCTCTTTTAAATCCTCCAGGGCCGGAATCTTTTGTTTCTCAAGAGCCTTATGATGAATGGGAATAGCAATAAAATATAGGATCCCCACGGCAATAATGGCAGTGGTAACATCAATAATAAAGGTGTACTCCAGTGAAAAGGCAGCCAGTAATCCACCGCTGATGGCAGGAGCCGCAATAAAGGTTAGAGACTGGATGCTTCCGTTAATGCCATTAATCTTCATGAGTTTGTCTTCAGGAACCAGCTGAGGAATGAGAGCATTAACTGCCGGGCTTTGAATACCGGCACCAAAAGATCGAATGCCTGAAACAAGAAAGAGCAGCCATAGCTCCTGATATCCCAGGAAAAAGAAAATTGCAAGAATGAAGGTTGCGGTGGCAATGAGAACATCAGCCCAGATAATCAAGAACTTTCGATTATATCGATCAGCCCAGACTCCCGCAAAAAGAGAAACTAAAATCTGCGGCAGAAAGCCGCACAGCGTGGAAACTGTCATCATAAAACCTGAGGCTGTGGTTAGGGTGACATACCAGATTATGGCGTAGGCAACTATTGCAGAGCCTAACAGTGAAATTGTTTGTCCAGTGAGAAAAAGAGTGATTTGACGAATCCAGTTAGGATTATTTTTCGGTTCTGATTTATTTATTGGTTTTGGTGTCATCATAACTCCTTTTTACAAAAATGGTAAAAAAAAGGTACCAGTTTATTGCAACTGTTACCTTTTTATTATTTAAACTAAATTTTCAAACAACACCGGTCACTGTTATATTCAGAAATTCGCTATCGGCCAAACTTATCTCGTAGGGGGTTACGTCATGATCACCGTCTTTGAATATCCGAACTTTTGGTCTCAGACAGTAGCTTTCATAATTCTCGGTGACGATTCCTGTTAAACCATTACTGAGTTTGACAAAAGTTCCAATGGGATAGGGTGCAATTTTTCGAATAAACAGCTTTACAAGATCCGGATCAAAAAGCACATAGGAAGATCCCATAATGTACTCTATTACTTCGGAGGGGATAATGCCCTTTCGATAAGGTCGATCCGAGGTCATGGCATCATAAACATCGGCAATAGAAATGATCCGTCCAAATAAGGAGATGTCAGCACCTTCTAAATTATTGGGATAACCTCCGCCGCCAAATTTTTCGTGATGGTCAAGGATTCCCGCTTTTGAAGAACGATTGACACCAAATTCTTTTTTCATATAATCAAATCCCAGGAAGGAATGCTTTTTTATTTCCAGAAACTCATCATCGCTGAGGATTCCTTTTTTGTTCAGGATTTCTTTGTTAACAAATACTTTTCCAATATCATGTAATAACGCACTGAAACCTAAATTACATAGATCTTCTTCGCCAAAACCAATAGAGGTTCCAATGACAATGGATAAGACAGCCACATTAACTGAATGATAATAGGTATAGTCATCAAAAACCTTTAAATCCACCATATTTACCATCATATTTCTGTTTTTCAGAATCTCATCAACAATTGTCTTAATCTGATTCTGCATATCTGTGAATTTTTTCTTTGATACCGGGCTTTTGTTTTCAGTACAGATGAAAACATCCTTAATACCTTTAACAGTCTGAGCCCTGACCCGATCATTGATGATGTTGACAATATGAATATCTCTTGAAATATCATCTTCTATATATATACCATTGTATTTTAGTTTTCGGATTCCCTGTACATAGTCATCTGTCAGAACCGTGTTCTGAGCAAGCACAAGTTCTCCGCTATCCCCAAAAAGGTTATCCCCAAGTATCATTCCTTCTCGAAGGCAAAATGTCGGTACAAATCTCAAAACATGATCCTCTTTTCAATGTATTCGTAAATCTCTGAGCTTATAATAAGGGACAGGTCTTTACCACACAATTGTATAATACTAAGACCATAGTGGTCAAGTTGATTCGGCGTTATTGTTATTTTCTTTTAATATGACAATATCCACTCTTCTGTTTTTAGATTTCCCATCTTCGGTATCATTGGAAACCACCGGTCGATATTCACCATAGCCAATGGCACTGACTTTTTCCGGGGGAAATCCGGCCTGAGTTACAATGAGATCCAATACTTTGGAAGCACGCATCACTGAGAGGTCCCAGTTATTACTATAGGAACTATTTTGTATGGGGTCAGTATCGGTGTTTCCTTCAATCCTGACATAATTGTCAACGACTTTTATCAATCGTCCAATCTCAACGAGAGTATTACTATTCTCAGGTCTGATGTCAGCACTACCGGATTCGAAAAAAACAATATCCTTTAAACTAATCACCACACCCCGATCGGTGATATTCACAGCGACTTGATTTTCAAGGCCTTTTTCAGCTAGCATAGCAGTTACCGCTGCAGCGACCTTTTCAAGATCGGCATCCGAGGTTGTTCCCTTAGCAACCGTTGCATCGGGTGGTGTATTTTGGCTCAGCAATTCAGTAGGGCTTCCTTCCTGTCCAGATACAACACTTTGCATATCACCGGCAAGTGCTGAATTCAGGGATTCTGCCAGTTTACTGTATTTTTCGGAATCGATATTGCTCATGGCATACATGACAATAAAAAATATCATCAGCAAGGTAATCAAATCCGAGTAAGTCAATAGCCATCGTTCACTGCTTTCATGTTCTTCATCATCATGGAGTTTCAGTGCCATTACTTAGCCTCCTTTTTAGGTGCTTTTTTTTGTTTTTGCTTCCCTCCGGATTTTTTTGGATTTTTTTTATCTCCGCCACCATCTTTTGCCAAATCTTCCTTGGACAGAAAACCTTTTAGTTTATCTTCAATAAAGTTAGGGTTCGCACCTTCTTGAATAAGGGCCAAACCCTCAATGATCATTGAGTTATATACGACTTCCTTTTTGCTTTTCGCTTTGAGATTGCTTCCCAAAGGGAGCCATAAAATATTGGCAGATCCAACACCATAAAGAGTTGCTATAAAGGCCACGGCTATAGATGCGCCTAGGCCAGATGGGTCTGCCAAGTCCCCCAATACTGAGATTAGTCCCATAACCGTGCCGATAATCCCCATGGTTGGGGCATATCCCCCGGCGGCATCAAACATGGCAGCCCCTGTTTTATGTCTAACTGAAATCATTTCCAGCTCCAGCTCCAGGGCTTCGCGAGTTTTCACAGGATCCAGTCCATTGAGAATAAAACCGAGACCTCTTTTTGTAAAGGTGTCAATTTCAGTGTTATCATTCATTTCTTTTTCCAGACTCAGAATCCCCTTTTCTCTGGCGATACGAGACATAGATTTAAGAGTGGCAATCAATGAAAGTAAATCAAATTTTTTGTCAGAGAAAGCGATTTTGAACAATTTTGGAACTCGCATGATTTCCGATTTTGGAAAGGAAACACCTACTGCGGCAATAGTTCCACCGATTACAATAAGAAATCCAGTTAAGGAGACTAATGCAATGAGTTGCCCGCCTTCAATTAAAAACGCCACTACCATAGCAGCTAAACCAAATACCAAAAACACAATAACCAGGATATCCACTTTAGGTCCTCCTATTAATTCAATGTCAATTATTTGTCGTTATCTTCTTAGGTTCTGGGACCAGATAAATATTAATTTCTATATACTTATTTTCGACATTTTTATGCTTTACTTTAGCAGAAGCCTAAGATTTTAGCAGAAACTTAAGACTTTAAGGGGAGATCAGATTTCTTTAGTAGATTAAATGAAATAAAGTCATGAATAATAGGATCCGCGGATTCAATTAATCCATGGGCGAGTCCAGAATAAAGACAGGTTCCCTGGTTTAAAAAAGTGAGAGTGTCGCAGATTCGAAAGGCCTGGCTTAAATTATGGGTTATGATAATAATGGTAAGGCCCTGAGATTTTTTTCGTTTAAGAAGGGCAGCTTCCATAAGCTTAACGTTTTTGGGGTCAATGTTGGCAGTCGGTTCATCTAAAAAAAGAACTTTTGGAGAAAAGGAAAGCGCTCTGGCAATCGCTGTTTTTTGGGATTCACCACCGGAAAGCTTTTTTGCGTTATGGGTTTGAATGTCTGAAATTTCAAACTCATCCAAAAGTTCAGTGACAATGCTTTGAATTTCTGCTTTGGGTCGTTTTCGAATCTTTAGGGGATAGGCAATGTTTTCGAAAACCGTCCGGGAAAAAAGAGTGGGGCGGTGGCTGGAATAAGTGATGTCTTTTGGGACATCACTATTTCCAGAGCGGCCGTCATATAAAACGTCTCCGCTGGATTGGGAAATGAGTCCCGCCATAATTTTCATCAGGGTTGTTTTTCCGGAACCGTTAGGTCCGATAATGCCATGAATTTTTCCGGATTCAAAAAAAAGGGGGTTGCACTGATGGGTCAGATTGAGGACAGTGGTTTCTTTATAAGTTTTAGTTAAGTTTTTAGTCTCGATATTCATTGATATCCCCTATGATATATTTGTATAAAATAGAATTAGTAATAAAAGAAATGGTCATCAAAATAATGCCCATGGCGATGGCGGTACTGTACTGACCCATATTATTGTTCATGGCAATGAAGGTGGTCATGACTCGGGTATAACCTCTGATATTTCCACCAACAATCATGACGGCGCCAACTTCAGAAATGGCTCGTCCAAAACCAGTGACCAATGCAATCATAATGGTCCCTTTAAGTTCAGCGATTAATAAAAGAAGTGTGTTGCCTTTACCAGCTCCCAAAGTTTTACCGGTGAGGACAACCTCATAACCACTGGTACTGGATTGATTGAAAACAATGCCCATGACCACAGGGGTTACTAAAATGGTTTGAGCGATGATCATGGCAGAGGGGGTATACATGAGTTGGAATTGTCCGAAAGGGCCTGCACGTGCAAGAAAAAGTGCTGTAAACAAACCAATAACAACAGGCGGAAAGGACATAAAGGTATAAAGAAAACGTGACACGATTGGCTTTCCTCTAAAGTTTGTGATCCCCAGAAGAATCCCGAAAGGGACCCCAATAATGGTAGCGTATAGGGTAGATGAAAAGGAAACAAAAAGGGATAAAAAAACAATTTCCATTATTTCAGGGTCAAAGGAAAAGATGAGTCGGAAGGCTTCTGCAAACCCATTAATGATATAGTCCATGTTTCACTCCATTTTTAAAATCCTGGAAGATTTTCATCTCCCAGGACATCAATAATTTATTTAGCTTCTATTGCTTTGTTGCACTTGGTGTGAAGACTTGATCGCCATTGATTGTATAATCGGCAATGACTTTCTGGCCAGCAGGTGAGACGATCCAATCAGCAAAAGCCTTTGCACCATCAGCATTAATTTGAGCATTAATGGCTGGGTTAACGGTTATGACGCCGTAAGGATTAAGAAGCAAAGGATCTCCTTCGCAAACAATTTGTAAAGCTGACATGGTGTCCTTCATATTGGCATAAGTCGCCCGATCAGACAAAGTATAACCCAATTTTTCGTTGGTTACGGTGAGAGTATCACCCATGCCGGAACCGGTTCTAACATACCAGTCGCCTTCAGGAACAATATTGGCGGCTTTCCAAATTTCTAATTCTTTGGTGTTGGTGCCGGATTTATCATCCCGAGATACAAAGGTAGCAGGAACAGCGGCAATGGCTGTGAATGCTTTGGTAGCGTCTTTAGGGGCATTGGCCTTAACCTGGGCAGGGTCGTCTTTAGGTCCCAGAACCACAAAGTCGTTGTACATAACGTCGAAACGTTCAGTACCGGAGCCAGCGGCCATAAATGCATCTTCCTGGGCTCTGGCATGAACCAGTAAAACATCGGCTTCGCCTTTTGTTCCCATTTCAATGGCTTTTCCTGTGCCAACAGCCACAACTTTTACAGCAATGCCTGTTTCGGCTTCAAAAGCAGGGACAAGGACATCTAAAAGCCCACTATCCTGGGTACTGGTGGTAGTGGCCAGAATAATTGTTCCATTAGAACCAGGTTCCAATGCCTTTTTTGTTGGGCTACACCCTGCAAAGCTTAATGTTAATGCGCAAACGAAAACAACGACCAAAAGAACAGTTAGTTTCTTTTTCATTTTTTTCCTCCTAAGAATATTTATCAAAAGGGAAAACCCCTGTGATGACTTTATAAAGGAGGATGATATAAATAAACAAACTAACAGTCTGAAAAAAGTCAGTAATATTATGAAGTCAACCATCCTTTACACATTGGAAAGCATGGCTGTTTCCAACCATACTCTATCGATTGAAAAACCATAGAAAACCTTAGGTTAGTCAATTCGGATTGTTTTTCATTATGAAAACGTTATTAAATTATTTGAGAACATTTTATCAGAATTGGATTGTGTCGTCAAGGGCTGATCATTAGGAGAGAAGATATTAAAACCATTGAATTTTTCATTCCCTAATTGATAAAAAAGAAAAGCAGAACGATTTTTTATCAGGATTCTGAAAAATGCCATAAATGCCGCTTTTTACCACGATATTTTTGTGGATGAGTTGACAGTAAAATAGCCAGATGATACCATAATTCCAATAGATCATTTTGGAAGAGGAATATTTGATGAAAACGATGAGTATATGTATTGGCAGTGCCTGTCACGTTAATGGATCCTATCATGTGGTCAAGGCATTAAATCATATGATTACTGAGCGGGGTCTGAAAGATGAGATTGAATTGGTGGGCTCGTTTTGCATGGGAAAATGCAATGAAGGTGTGGCGGTGAAATGTGATGATGTTATCTATTCGGTATCAGTGGATAATGTCGAAGAAATTTTTGAAAAAATATTAAGGGGAAACTAATTGGGTATTATTAATTTTTCAAAGTCTAAATGTCGTAATTGCTATAAATGTATTCGAAATTGCCCGATTAAGGCCATTAAGCTTAAGGATAAGCATGCCCAGATTATTGAGGAAATGTGCATTGGCTGCGGGAATTGTATAATGATTTGTCCTCATAATGCTAAAGAAATTCAAAGTGATGTTAATACCATAAAAAATTGGCTGAAAACAGAAAATGTCGTCCTCAGTTTATCGGGGGTTTTTCCATCAACCTATTACATGGATAATCCCCGGCAATATATTGGAGCCCTAAGGAAGTTAGGCTTCACCATTATTGAAGAAACTTCCATTGGTGCAGAAGCGGTGGCTAAGGCCAATGCCAGGGATTATTACAGCGATCGAAATTTTGTGATTGATTCATCCTGTGCATCCATCAAAAATCTGATCGAAATATATTATCCCCAATACCTGGAATCTTTGAGTAATGAAGTATCGCCAATGATTGCCCACGGAAAGATTCTCAAGGAAAAGTATCCGGATGCAAAGATTATTTATGCCGGGGGTTGTTTTTCGAAAAAAATGGAAGTGAAGGAAAAAGAAGTTAAGGGTATCATTGATGGTGTTTTGACCTTTGATGAGATTAACGATTGGCTAAAAGAAGAAAAAGTTGATCCGAGCCAAATGGATGTGGAAGAGTTTGACGCTATCGGAACGAGTATCGGTCGAAATTATCCACTCATGGGTGGTCTTGCGAAAAGCAGTGTTGCCAGCTTGGATGGCAGCCGAAAAATTTTGCGCATTAACGGTATCAAAGACAGTATGCTTTTTCTGGATGAAATGTGTCAATTAGATAAAAAATACTGGATTGAAATGAGTGCCTGTGAGGAAGGCTGTATTAACGGTCCGGGCAACACCCATAGTGAGTTGTCAAAATATGAAAAGGTTGAAATGGTTCAAACCTATATTGATATTAATAACAAAAAAATCCCAATTGGATATGTACCGGAAATTAAAACCTCCAGAAGATTTGAAGCACGACCGGTGCACCATCTTGGAGAAGTACCCGAAAAGGAACTTGAAAAAATCTTATTGCAAATGTCTAAATTCACTAAAAAGGATGAACTTAACTGTGGCGTTTGCGGATATGATACCTGTCGTGACAAAGCACGAGCTGTTTATTGGAATATGGCGGAAATAGAAATGTGTCTGCCTCTGATCTCCAGTAAAAATGAGGCGATTTCCAATCTCATTATTACAACAACGCCAAATGCCGTTGCTGTTCTGGACAAACAATATCGCATCATTGAATTTAATGAATCAGCGGAACGCCTTTTTAATGTGAAAAAAGAAGATGTATTCCACTATAATTTCATGGATGTTTTCCATTATAATCCCTTTAAAAAGCTTAACACAGATAAAGAATGTATATATAACGGGAAAGGGTTCTTTGAAAAGGAAAATCGTATTTTTATGGAAATTCTGACCTATATTCCAGATCAGGAACTATATATGGGTATTTTTATTGATATTTCAGAGCAGGAAAAACAAGAAGAGGTTTTCCTTAAAATACAGGAAGAGACTTTGAGTATGGCCCAGCGGGTTATCGATAAACAAATGCGTGTGGCCCACGAAATTGCAGGATTGTTAGGGGAAACCACGGCCGAAACTAAGGTTACCTTAACAAAACTGAAAAAAGTCATTGGGAATCGAGGGGATGAAATCTAATGCCCTTATTTATGGATATTGCCAATGATAGTGTCAACAAAGTTCATGAAGAACTTTGCGGTGATAATGTTGAAATCCGCGTTAATGATGAAAGTGTCATAGCCATTTTGGCTGACGGCTTGGGAAGCGGTGTTAAGGCCAATATATTAGCCACATTGACTTCCACCATCGCTGCGACCATGCTTGAAGAAAAATTGGGAATTATGGATGTTCTCGAAACTCTTGAGGCGACCCTGCCTAAATGTCAGGTGCGAAATCTGGCTTATTCAACCTTTACCATAGTTCAGGTCTTTCGAAATCGAATGGCTTATATTCTTGAATACGATAATCCACCCTTAGTTTTCATTCGAAATGGCGAGATTATTGAGCTCAATCGTACTGCCATAGAATTCCAGGGAAAATCGGTTTATGAAACAACCATGGAAATTGAGAAGGATGACATTATGGCTTTCTTCAGTGATGGGGTGATTCATGCCGGTATTGGAAATTGTTTGAACTTTGGATGGCAATGGGAGGAAGCCGCCGATTATTTATTGGCTCGTTCCTATGAAGATAAACGAGCCAAGGATATTTCCATGGCCCTTATTGATATCTGCTATAATCTTTACGGTGAAGAACCGGGGGACGATACCACAGTTGTCGTTATGAAAGCGGAAGAACGGAAGTATCTGACGCTATTCTCCGGACCACCCCTTGATAAAAGTAAGGATGCGCAAATTAAAAATATATTGGATAAAGCCCGTGGGATTAAAATTGTTTGCGGCGGAACCGCAGGGAATATTGTGGCCAGAGAATATGATGAAGAAATAGAAATTGATATGTCAACCATGTCGGAAAAGGTTCCACCCATTGGACGGATGAAAAGTGTGGACCTGGTCACCGAAGGGGTCCTGACCATAAGAGAAACTCTGCGGTTGCTGGAAGACTATCTTCATAACCGTTGTGGCCGTGAAATTTTCGAAGAACGTAATGGTGCGTCAATGCTGGCCAATTACCTAATCAATGAATGTACGAACATTGATATCATTATGGGGAACTCTATTAACCCTGATCATCAAAACCCTGATTTTCCCGAAGAATTGAGCATTAAATGGAAGGTTACTCAAAAGCTCATAGATCTACTTCGCTATTTTAATAAAGATGTGAACATCGTTTATATCTAGATTGATCGTTCACTAAAAACATACAAAGTTAAAGAAAGAGACCGACCCCGGTTGTAAGGGTAGGTCTCTTTCTTAACTATATTCCCTGAGGAGAGAAAGGATATATTTTTTTTATACCCAGCGTATCAAACAACTAACACTTGATTGAAAATAAATCAAATTTTAAGTTCTTTTTAATACACCGAAGCGATAATAAACAAATCCAGCCCCGAATGCACTGAAACAGATCCCCATATATAAAAGGAAAAGGGGACTTTGAAATCCTCCCGAAAAAATAATCAGGGAACCAATGGATGCAAAAATTGGGCAAATGAGCCCCCGGAAAAGACTTTTAATTTCCTTATTTCTCCATAAAACGAAAACTTTATAGTAAAGCGCCAGATATAAAAGGTAACTTGCGACAATGGCAATTTCAGAAACATCTGAATTTGGTAATAAGAGAAATTTTTGGGTAAAATAATGAATTACCAACCAAAATGCCACAACGGTGAGTGCAAAAAGTGCGGAGTTCACGGGAAAGTTGGATTTTTCTGAAATTGTGGCCAGCTTTTCAGATCCTGGAAGCATATGATCCAGGCCAAGGGCAAAGGGCATACGAATCATTCCCATGATTAAACCGTTTAAAGTGCCCAGAACAGAAATGAATACAAATAGCATAATAATTTTTGCACCACCTGGACCAAAAATCAGGTTCGCGGCATAATCCAAATGGGCATCACCCATTTCCATGATTTTAGTTGGTCCTACCAGGTTGGAGATACCAACAAAATAGATGATGTAAAGAATCAATATGACAAGGGGGCTGATGGTCAGTGCCAAGGGTAGATTTCGCTTACTGTTTTTAATTTCGTAGGCCAAAGAGGTGGAAATAATCCAACCATCAAAGGAAAAGGCAATGGGAGCAATGGCACCAATCCAGGCAGTGGAGGTTATTTGAGAAATCGCAGTGCTCGTAAAATAAGTCTCGGTTCCGCCATAGAGTAACCCTGCAATACCAATGATAACCAGAGGAATCAATTTAATAATCATGGCCCCATTTTGGAAATACCCTCCCAGACGTGCAGAAAGGATATTGGTAATAGAAAGAACCAATAGACATCCAATACCGACGAGAATTTGAATCTCTAAAGTCTGCTCCACATTAAATAAAATGCAAAAATAAATCCCGGATACCCAGGTTAAAATAGCGGTAATGCTAGGCATGTATATAAACGTTTGAAACCAGCCATAGGCACATCCCATGGTCGGACTGATGAATTCTTTGGCATAGGTGAGGATACCACCGGGGTTGTCGGTTCTGGCGGCAAGCTCGGCAATGGTAAGGCAACCAAAAACAATACTAATGGCAGCCACAGTGAAAATAATGACACCTAGAAATACGTTTCCGTTGGTGGCAACCAGGATATTATCGCTTCGGAAAAAAATACCTGAGCCAACAACAATTCCAATAATTAAAGCAATGGCAGTAAATAAACCGTATTTTGGTTGTTCCAAATTTAACCTCCAGGTTAGTGTTAAAAACTATTTCGTTCCGAAAAGTCGGTCACCGGCATCACCTAAACCGGGAACAATATAAGAATGTTCATTAAGGCGCTCATCAATGGCAGCACAGAAAATAGGGATTTCCGGATAGGCGGTTGTCACGGCTTTAAGCCCCTCGGGACAAGCAAGAATATGAACAACCTTTATGTTTTTACATCCCGCTTCTTTTAGAAGTCTGATGGTATAAATCACAGAAACACCGGTTGCCAGCATGGGATCTAAAACAATGGCTTCTCGGTCCATAATATCGGTGGGAAACTTTTTATAATACTCCACTGCTTTGAGAGTTACTGGGTCACGGTATAGTCCCACATGTCCAATTTTGGCTTTGGGAATAATATTGGTGAATCCTTCAACCATGCCTAAACCAGCTCTAAGGATAGGAACAATCACCACATCCTTTTCGGCCAAAACCTTTTGGGTGGTTTTGCAAATAGGGGTTTCAATGTCAATCTCTTTTAATGGAAAGTGTTTGGTTACTTCCCAAGCCATGAGGCTTGATAATTCTTTGACCAATTCTCTGAATTCTCTTGAGGATGTTTCCGTTTTTCTGAGGTGGGTTAATTTGTGGGTCACCAGGGGGTGATTCACAACAGTTACATTTTGCATGTATAAGCTCCTTTTAATTGTTCTTAGTTTAATAATACGATAACTGGTGAGATATTTCTACAATTTTTTAAGAATAATTTGTTGACAGTTCAAAAATAAGAGTTAAAATGAAGTAATACCAATTTATATTAATGAAAATCGAAGTAAGGAAGGTAACCTATGAAAAAAGAAATTAAATTATATACTTGGGCACATTGCCCCTATTGTAATGGAGCAAAAAGATTTCTGAATGAAAAAGGTTTGAAATACTCGGACATTGATATTTATAGCAATAATGAATTGCGACGAAAGTTGCAGGAACAAACCAATCATTACACGGTTCCTTTCATTTTTATTGGGGACACATTTATTGGAGGATTCTCGGAATTAAAAGAACTTGACTTTAGCGGTAAACTGAAAGACATGTTGCAATAAGAAAAAGGAGTGAATATGGCAGAAATAAGTTTTAAAATTGTAAAAGAGGTGGGGGTTCTCAGCGAACTGCCCAGCGGTTGGCAAAAAGAAATAAATCTGGTGAGTTGGAATGAAAGAGAGCCTAAGTACGATTTAAGAGATTGGAATGCAGATCACGAAAAAATGCGAAAAGGTATCACCCTCACTGTGGATGAACTGGCACAGTTACGAGATATTCTTAACGGTATGGAGCTTTAAAAAAAAAGATCATTGTGTAAAAAGCGTAGCTCACAGAAAGTGAGCTACGCTTTTTATTGGTTAATAAGAATTACTTTAGCGGCTCAGCACATTCGGCTGAGCCAGAGCTTAGGAGCATTTTCATGCCATGATCCAGGGCCGGTAAAATGGCCTCCAGGTTTTCCTTAACAGCCTTGGGACTTCCGGGAAGATTGACAATCAGGGTTTTCCCGCGGATTCCGGCAGCACTCCGGCTTAGCATGGCTTTAGGGGTAATTTGAAGGCTGTAATAGCGCATGGCCTCAGGAATTCCTGGGGTAAGTCGATCACACACAGCGATGGTAGCTTCCGGGGTCCAGTCACGTTGCGAGAAGCCGGTACCCCCTGTGGTTAGTATGAGATCCAATTTGTCTTTATCGGCCCAGGCAATGAGTTCAGCCTTAATGGTGTCCATATCATCGGGAAGAATAGTGGTTTTCACAACCTCAAACCCGGGCGCCGTTTCAAGCATGGTTTGAATTAATGGGCCGCTTTTATCTTCACGAAGGCCTTGAGAACCCTTGTCACTTAAGGTAATAATTCCAGTTCGATACATTTTTTTCTCCTTAGGTTTAAAATAAAAATCATTTGATAATCAATCAATATACACAATTATTGAGTAAACCATCTGCTTCTTATAGTATAACAATGTTTAATGAATAATTAAAGAAAGTAATTCATATTGTTTTTTTTTGTGAAAGTCGTTAAAATAGAAGTATAAGTAAAGTGAGGAAAAAATGATACAAAAGAAAATGTTATCAGTTATTCTGGTTTTGGTGACCATCTTTATTTTTTGTGGTTCTGTTTTTGGTGAAAGTGTGAGTGCCATAGGCACAGCACCTGGGGATAGCTTTATTGTTAAATTAGGCACTTTTCTATTCATTACAGCAATACTTATGTTTCTTCTTCAATGGCGACGGAATAAACGGAAATAAAAAATAGGAGGAAGAAATTGGAACTTTTAAAAGTTAAAACAGTTGATGAAATGAAAAAAATCATCAAGAATACATTTAGTAATCTAAAATTAGAAACTGAAAAGATTTCCATCAATGAAGGACTGAACCGAGTGTTGGGAGAAGATATTATATCCACTATGAACGTTCCTCATTTCAATCGCTCGGTCGTAGATGGCTATGCAGTAAAACTCACCGATGTCCAAGGCGCTTCCACTGCTATTCCTGGATTTCTCAGAATAGCTGGCGAAGTTTTAATGGGAAAAGAAACCCACTTGGTGCTTAATCAGGGAGAAACAATTTATGTTCCAACCGGTGGTATGTTACCACTGGGAACAGAAGCCATGGTCATGATTGAATATTGTGAGAAGCTGGGGGACAACGATCTGGCCATTTATAAAAATGCCGGTTTCAACGAAAACATCATGCAAATCGGAGACGATATTAATATTGGTGAATGTGTTTTTAAGAAAGGCCATTTAATAAGACCCCAGGATGTCGGGGTACTTTCTGCTCTGGGGTATCTTGAAGTGAATGTTTTCAAATTACCTCGGGTTACCATTATCTCCACCGGAGACGAAATTATACGACCTGGGGAAGTACCAAAACCCGGAGAAGTCATTGACATTAATACCCCGGCCTTAGGAGCAGTTACCCAACGTCTTGGTGCACAGGTTGTTTTCATGGGTTATGCTACGGATGATTGTGATATTATTCAACAATCAGTGAAAGATGGTTTAAATAACAGCGATATCGTCATAGTATCCGGTGGTAGTTCCATGGGTGAAAAGGATTACACTGTTAAAATTATTGATAACCTGGGAGAAGTACTCCTTCATGGATTATCAGTAAAGCCTGGGAAACCAACTATTTTAGGGAGTGTAGATGGAAAACCGGTGGTGGGACTTCCGGGACAACCGGCTTCAGCCATAATGGTTTATATGATTATTCTCAGAGAGTTTATGACCATCTTTTATGGCCAGGATCAATTTAAATACCAAACGATCCAAGGTAAATTAATGGAAAACATCCATGCTGCACCGGGGCGAAGAACATATCAAACCATTGCCATTAAAGAAGTCAATGGATTGATTGAAGTCCGACCAACCTTTGGAAAATCCGGGATGATTACCCTATTATCCTATTCAGATGGATACATGGAAATAACCGAAAATGAAGAAGGCAAAAATGCCGGAGATATGGTGCAAGTCACCTTATTTTAAAGGATGAAGCACACTAAATGACTCAGTAGAAATGGAGCGATTGATGAATACAAAAAATAAAGGAAAAAAAGACGAGCGTAATTTATATTTAAAAAACGAGGATCTGGATGTGGCAGTAAGTAAATATCTTGGGGTGCTCTCTCTAAAAAAGACTGATCAGGGAAGTCAACACCGATTAGTCACAGAAACCCAGGGATGGGTTACCGAAGAACCTGTGTTTGCGAAAATATCTTCACCCTATTATAATGCTTCAGGCATGGATGGTATCTGCGTAGATGCAGGGACCATGGAGGGAGTTGATGAGCGACATCCAAAAACCCTGGTAAAAGGTCGTGATTTTAATTTTGTTGATACCGGGGATGTGATCAAAGATCCTTATAATGCTGTAATTATGATTGAAGATGTGAACATCAAGGATGATGAACAGGTAAGTATTAACAATTCTGTGGCTTTGTGGCAGCATGTACGCCCTATTGGGGAGGACATTGTGGCTGGCGAACTGATCATTCCTGCCTACCATAGAGTAAGACCCATTGACATCGGGGCTTTACTGGCAGGTGGTATCACTGAAATTGATGTTATGGGAAAGCCACGAGTCGGAATCATTCCAACCGGTACGGAATTGGTTAATCCTGGGGATGCCATGGCCATTGGAAAAATCATTGACTCCAATACTCATATGTTTGCCGAATTGGTCAAAGAATATGGCGGCGTTACTAATCGGTATTTACCCGTCAGTGATGATTATAATTTAATAAAAAATGCAATTATGACAGCGGTGGCTGAAAATGATGTGGTTCTCATATCCGCAGGTTCATCAGCTGGTACCGAAGATTACACCAGACGGCTGGTTGAAGAGCTTGGAGAAGTCATCATCCATGGAGTTGCCATTAAACCAGGAAAACCTGTGGTGCTGGGAGTCATCCAGGGGAAACCAGTGATCGGGATTCCCGGTTATCCGGTGTCAGCCTATATTGTTTTTGAAAGTTTTGTAAAGCCTGTAATTCTTGCCTATAATCATCAAATTAACGTCGAGGGGGTAACCATCAAAGCCGTTCTTTCAAAAAGGTTGATGTCAACACTTAAATATCTGGAGTTTGTCCGAATGAAATGCGGCCGAGTCAATGATACTTTTGTTGCAATACCCTTAGATCGAGGAGCGGGGGTAACCATGTCATTGGTTAATGCCGATGGTATTTTAAAAATCCCTAAAAACGTTGAAGGCTATGAAGCCGGGGAATTAATCGAACTAACCCTGATGCGTCCAAAGGAAGAAATTGAAAACACATTAGTATCCATTGGGAGCCATGATGTGCTTATGGATGTGCTGTCCAATATTATTCATAAAAACCGGGGAATGGTCAACCTGTCATCAGCCCATGTTGGAAGCCTGGGTGGCATTATGGCTCTGAAAAAAGGGGAATGTCACATCGCACCCATTCATTTACTGGATGAGGAAACAGGAATTTACAATCTTCCATATTTAAAACGATTCCTTAAGGATGAGGATGTGGTATTAATCAAAGGGGTAAAACGGACCCAGGGATTTATGATCCCCAAAGGAAATCCTAAAAAAATTAAAGGCATAAAGGATCTTTTGCGTAAAGATGTTAATCTTGTCAATCGTCAACGGGGATCCGGGACACGGGTGCTGCTCGACTATCTGTTGAAAAATAATGGCATTGATGTCAAAGACATTTTAGGGTATACTCGAGAGATGAATACTCACATGATGGTAGCTTCAGCAGTGAAGTCAGGTTCCGGCGATGTGGGTGTCGGGGTTCTATCCGCTTCAAATATGATGGGTTTGGACTTTATTCCCATTGGGGATGAAGAATATGATTTTGCCATTCTTAGAAAAAATCTTGAAGATCCGCGGGTACAAACATTTATAAATGTTCTGCAGTCACAGGAATTTAAGGATGCCCTTACCCAATTAGGTGGGTATGAGTTTAATAACCCGGGAGAAGTGGTTAATCCCTAAATATTTTAAGGGGAGAAAGCAGGAAGTTAATGAAGGATCTTTACGGACGAAAAATAAATTACATGCGTCTATCGATAACAGATCTATGCAATTTGCGGTGTGTCTATTGTATGCCGGAAGAGGGTGTTGAAAAACGTCCTCATAAAAAAAACCTTTCCTTTGAAGAAATGATTGGTCTTGTCAATGCCGGGGTTGCTTTGGGCATTGATAAGATACGACTCACAGGTGGGGAACCACTGGTACGACATGGGATTGTTGGGTTAGTCAAAGAAATTGGTCAAATCGAAGGAATAAAAGATTTAACTATGACCACCAACGGTATTTTACTGGCGAAGTATGCCAAAGATTTAAAAGCAGCCGGTTTGAATCGGGTAAATATTAGTCTGGATACCTTTGATCCGGAAAAATATCATAAAATAACCCGGTGGGGACATGTTGAAGATGTTTTTGCGGGAATCGAAGCCGCCAAGGAAGCTGGGCTTAACCCCATAAAAATCAATGTTGTTTTAATTAATGGTTTCAATGATGATGAAATTGAGACCTTTGTTAATTACACCCGGGAAAATAAAGTGGATGTTCGATTCATTGAACTTATGCCATTGGGTCAGTCTCCTGGCTTTGCTGAGAACAAGTACATTTCAAACGATGAAGTTTTAAAGCGTATGCCAGAGCTAAAACCCATTGCCCAAAGGGAAAAATCCAGTCCCGCAGAATATTATCGATTACCAGGAGCTAAAGGTAGGATAGGGCTTATTAATCCCATTAGCAAGCATTTTTGTAAGGAATGCAATCGTATTCGTGTGACAACAGATGGTAAAATTAAACCATGTCTACATTCCAACCAGGAAATTGATGTTCTGGCCCTTCGAAAAGAAGGAATGACCTATGAAGAAATTTTGTTAAAGGCCATTGAAGAAAAACCTGAAAAACATCACATTAATGAAAACGAAAAACAATTATTAAGAAATATGAATGAGATTGGGGGTTGACCATGGAAAAAGAAAATACCGAATTTACCCATTTTAATGAAGCCGGCAGAAGCCGAATGGTTGATGTGTCTGAAAAAAACATTACCGAACGGGTCGCCGTTGCCAAAGGTGCTATTTCAATGAAGCCTGAAACCTTAAAAAAAATCATGGCAGGCCAAATGAAAAAAGGGGATGTTTTAGGGGTTGCCCAAATTGCTGGAATTATGGGAGTGAAGCGAACATCAGACCTTATTCCCATGTGCCATAACATTTTTATTTCAGGAAGCGACATTGCTTTTGAAATTGATGAAGCCAATGCAATAATCAATATTGAGGCGACTGTAAAAAATACCGGTAAAACCGGGGTGGAAATTGAAGCGTTAATGGCAGTGTCCGTTGCTGCTCTTACCATTTACGATATGTGCAAGGCTGTTGATCGAGAAATGGTCATTAGTGAGATTTGTGTAATGAAAAAATCCGGCGGAAAATCAGGAACCTTTATTAGAAATAAAAAATTGGAGGAACAAAAATGAGTGCAAAAGTTACCGCAGTAAGTATCAGTGAAAAAAAGGGCGAAATGAAAAACCCCATTGAAGTTGGAAAATTTATTGTAAATTTTGGTTTGGAAGGAGATGCCCATGCCGGTAATTGGCATCGACAAGTCAGCCTTTTAGGCCAGGAAAGCATTGATAAAATGACAGATAAGGGTATTGAAGGTTTATGTGCGGGTAATTTTGCTGAAAATATTACGACTGAAGGCATTTGTCTTTATGAACTCCCAATAGGCACTAAGCTGAGAGTTGGAGAAACCCTTCAGGAAGTGACTCAAATTGGCAAGGAATGCCATTCCGGTTGTGAAATTGCGAAAAAAGTTGGCGACTGTATTATGCCCCGAGAAGGCATCTTTACGATTATCCTTGAAGGCGGTACCATTAAAGCGGGAGATAGTATTGAAATAGTTGAATAAAGAGGTGTTTTGAAAAATGAATCTTTTTAAAAAGAGTCTAATCTTAGGACTTTGTTTCATTTTAGGGGTTGGACTGCTGGGTGGTTGCAGCGGCACAAATGCCACTGCTGATAAAAACCTTGGAAAAGATCCTGAAACAATGGCAGTCGCACTTGTGACTGATCTGTCTCGTGGAGAATATCAGAAGGCCATTGACAATTTTGACTATACCGTTGAAATGAAAAAAGCATTAAATAAAGCGGCCTACGAAGAAATATGGACACAGCTCCAAACGCAAAATGGTCTATTTATAAAAATTAATGGGACTAAAATTGTGGAAAATGGCGATTATTTGTCTGTAAGAATTCAAAGTGCTTTTGAAAAATCTAATATAGATCTTCAGGTAACCTTTGATGGGAATAATATTATTTCTGGATTTCATATTTTGGAATATTCAGGAGATACCGCAAGTACGGTTGTGCCTGATAACATAAAAGAGGAAAGCATCACCTTTGGGGAAGATGCTTTCCTTTTGTCAGGAACCCTAACCACTCCAACCCAGGGAGAAAACTTTCCCTGTGTGATACTTGTACAGGGGTTAGGGCCCCAGGATCGCAATGAAACCCTAGGTCCCAACGCGCCTTTTAGGGACATTGCCTGGGGTCTTGCCCAACAGGGAATCGCCTCTATTCGTTATGATAAACGAACCAAAACCTATGGCGATCATATGGGAGAAAATTTCACACCCAGGGAAGAAACCATTGATGATGTGATCCATGCTTTAGCATACGCCCAAAAAATGAGTCAGATCAATGGTAACAGCCTATTTATTCTGGGACATGGTTTTGGCGGATACCTGATGCCTAAAATAGCCGAACAGACTCCAGATGCTGCCGGATATATTATTCTGGGAGGATCAACATCGCCTTTAGAGGACCTGATGATTCGGCAATATGATTATCTGGCAAGTTTGGACAATACTATTACCAATGACGAGGCCGAGTTTATGTCCCAGGCAAAAACCAGCTGGAATGAAGTGAAACAATTAACCCCTGATTCAAATGAAACCTCCTCCCAACTCATGGGAATCGCTAAAGATTATTGGCTTTATCTGAAGGATTACAATCCCATTGTTATTATGAAATCTGTCGAAAAGCCGGTGATTATTCTCCAGGGCGAAGGAGATTATGAGACGGATATGACTGAATTCGGCCACTGGAAAAGTGCATTGGCAGATAAAACCAATGTCACCCTAAAATCTTATCCCGGATTGAATCATCTTTTTATTATGGGCAATGGATCTAAATCACCGGAAGAATATGAGATTCCGGGAAAAGTGAGCCAGGAAGTAATCAATGACCTGGCAAGTTTTATTCAAGTAAATTCTAATGCAGTATAAATTTTTCTGAAAAGAAAAAGGTTAAGATAAAAAATATTCCTTTTATCTTGCAAAGTTTAAATAAAGTGTTACAATAATAAATGTTAATGTCGTACAAGTGTCGCTTGTAGGAGGACAATATGAATGAATTTATAAATAGTATGACTGGTGTGGCTTGGAACTTCATCCCATATTTGCTACTTCTTTTTCTAATGGCAGGCATCATGTTTGTGTTCTATTTTAAAAAGAAAGCGGAAGAATTAACAATCTATTTAAAAAGTATTGCCGCATCCTTGGAGAGAATTTCAAACCAGCGTGACGACAATTAAGAAAGAGTTTGATGGAGGAATTATATGTTTTTTGAAGAAGTAAGGGAAGCAGATCCCGAAATTTATGAACTCATGGAAAAAGAACTGCGTCGACAACAGAATCATTTAGAGCTCATTGCCTCTGAAAACTTTGTTTCTGAAGCAGTGCTCAGTGCCATGGGAAGCCATTTAACCAATAAATATGCAGAAGGCACTCCCGGACATCGCTTTTATGGGGGATGTGTCCACGTTGATGTCATTGAACAAATAGCCATTGATCGGGCCAAGGTTCTTTTTGGTGCTGAATATGCTAACGTACAACCCCATTCAGGAGCCCAGGCGAACTCGGCTGTTTACATGGGAATATTAGAACCTGGGGATACTGTTTTAGGTATGCGTTTAGACCAGGGCGGTCACTTAACTCACGGAAGCCCAGCCAATCTATCCGGGAAATTTTACAACTTTATTTCCTATGGGGTTGATCAGATAACCGAAACCATTAATTATGATGAAATTGAAAGTCTTATTACCAAACATCATCCAAAGCTGGTGGTCGTCGGGGCAAGTTCTTACCCCAGAGCCATTGACTTTAAACGCATCTCTAAAATGACAGAGGCTGAGGGATGTTACCTGATGGTAGATATGGCACATATCGCCGGACTTGTAGCCGCCGGACAACACCAAAGCCCGGTACCCTATGCCGACTTTGTTACCACTACCACTCATAAAACCCTGAGAGGTCCACGCGGCGGCATCATTCTTTGCAAAGCGAAATATGCCAAGCTTATTGATAAGGGAGTATTCCCGGGAACCCAGGGTGGCCCTTTAGAGCATATGATCGCAGCCAAGGCAGTGGCATTTAAAGAAGCAGCAACTCCTGAATTTAAAAAATATCAGGAACAGGTTGTTAAAAATGCCAAGGTGTTATGTAAAGCCCTGGAAAATCGAGGATTTCGGATTGTTTCCGGCGGAACAGATAACCATCTGATGTTACTGGATGTCAGTAAAGTTGGATTAACCGGAAAAGAAGCCGACGACACTTTAGGAAAGGTCAACATCACTGCGAATAAGAATGCCATTCCCTATGACAAGGAAAGCCCTTTTGTAACCAGTGGTATCCGTGTAGGGACTCCAGCCATTACCACCCGTGGTATGGTAGAGGAAGATATGGAAATTGTGGCGGATGCCATTGAAGCGGCACTGATTAAAAAAGACCCTGTACTGGCTCTTGCAAAAGTAGCCTACCTAACCGATAAATATCCGCTTTACCCAGGTTTAATGGGATAGCATGATTTATTTGATTGGATACCTAGTTGTGATTAATTGTATTACCTTCTTTTTGTTTTGGATGGACAAACAGAAGTCAAAAAAACAGGCATGGCGTATTCCTGAAAAAACCTTACTTGGCTTCAGTGTGATTGGAGGAAGTTTGGGAAGCATTTGTGGCATGCATACCTTTCATCACAAAACCAAACATCCTATTTTTTATATTGGATTACCTTTGATACTCATACTTCAGAGTGGGTTAAGCATCTTCATTTACTGGAAATATTTCTAAAAAAGGCCGAAAAAGTCAGGAAGACCTTGACAATTTATAAAAAAAACTGTAATCTATAGTGGTACTCAGAAATGAGTGGTGTGCGAGAGTGTTGGAACTGGCAGACAAGCACGTTTCAGAGGCGTGTGCCCAAAAGGCGTACGGGTTCGACCCCCGTTTCTCGCACCACTATAAAAAATAGAGCTGTGAAAATTCTAAAAAGAGTTTTCACAGCTTTTTTATTTGCATAAAAGATAGGAGATTTGTTTAAAAACATTATCGTATTATTTGACTTTGTGCAGTAAGAAATATCCTCTGTTTTCTTATCTTTTTTATAAAAAAAATGATATAATAAAAAAACAAGGATGAAAGCATCCACAAATGAGAGAGGTTTTTATGAAAATTCTGGGCATATCGGAAAAAATATCCATTTTTTTAAAACAATATAATTATTTAACGAATACCAATGGTAATCTACACTTTCTTGTAAAGTGTATTTTTTTGAAATATTTAAGGGACCACCATCGAATTGATTTTGAGAGTAATGAAAAAAAGCTAAGAAAGAATTTTACTCTGGATTATTTTCTGGGACTATGGCACGGTAGTCCAATCCACGGAGATCTCTGGGAAGAACACTCTGGAGAGCCACTGCCTTTGGGGGATAAGATCTGGGAGTGGGTGTGTGATTTTATATCGACGGGCCCATCGTTTCAAGGGGAAAACCCGGTTATAATAGGGGAGCTTTACGAAGAATGTATCCATCTGAGCCACAAAAAAAACCAGGGTATTTTTTATACACCGGAAAACCTGGCAAACTTTATGGCGGGAAATCTGCTGAATAACATTGAAGTGGGAGAAAAAGATGAATTTATCCGGGTTTTAGACCCGTCTTGTGGGAGCGGATCCCTTTTAAGCGCAACCTATGATCAATTATTTATTTATAATGGAGAACATCGAAGCCCATCGGAAAAAAAAATGCTCCATCAATTGCTTTTAGAAAAAAGTCTTTTTGGTATTGATAAGGATCCCTTGGCTTGTTTGGTAACCCGGTTGGTGTTGGTTCTTAAAGGGGAGGATTTTGTCAGACCGCTGGGTATTAAGTGCGGTGATATATTAAGTGAAGATCTTATTGAAAAAGGATCCATGGATGCCATTATCGGAAACCCACCCTATGTGGGACATAAAGAAATTGATAGCGTCTATATGAAAAGCCTTAAAAAGCGGTATCCCGAAGTATATCAGGACAAAGGTGATCTTTCCTATTGCTTCATTAATCGAGGCTGGGAGCTCCTTAAACCCGAAGGGCGGCTTCTCCATATTACTTCTCGATATTTTTTAGAGGCTTTCTATGCCAAACCTTTACGACATTTTTTAAAAGCGTTTTTTGAGGTTGAAGAAATCATTGATTTTAACGGTTTACGGATCATTCCCGGGGTTGGCGTGGACCCGGCTATTATTAAATGTCGGAAAAAAGAAAAAGTGCAGGCCAACCATACCGTCAAAGTCAGACGCTTTCATATTAAGAACCATAAACCGTCTGACTATTCACAATTGATTAACTCACTCAATGAAAGGGTTGACTCTGAATTAACACCCTGGGATGCCTATGAGGTTAAACAAAAATCTTTGAGTGATGATTTATGGAGGCTTTATTCTCCCAGGACCCTGGGAATCATTACTAAAATCGAAGAGAAAACTCCTTTTACCCTGGACAATGTGGTTCAAAGCTTTCAGGGAATTATTACCGGAAATGATAAAGCCTTTATTTTTGATAATACCGATGAAGCATTGAATGACTTCGAGGCAAAACATTTAAAGTCCTGGATAAAAAACAAAGATGTGGGAGCTTATACCATTGCAAAGCCACAGAAAAAAATCCTTTATACCAACGAAATTGATGCTGTTGAAGCTTATCCCCCGATCATGAAGCATTTGGAGAAATACAGAGAAAAACTGGCCAATCGCCGGGAATGCAAGAATGGAAAGCTTCTCTGGACGGCCATTCAATGGGGACGGGATCCTAGGCATTTCAATGGGCGAAAAATCATTTTCCCCTATAAGGCTACGAAAAACCGCTTTGCCATTGATGATCAGAAATGCTATTTCAGCGCGGATATTTATGGGCTTATTCTCAAACCGCGATTGTACCATCAGGTCACCGAGGAATTTTTAGTGATTCTTTTAAACAGTCAATTATATAATTATTATTTTAAATCCTTTGGAAAAAAACTGGGAGACAAGCTTTATGAATACTACCCCAACACACTGGTGAAGCTGGGAATCCCGGATGTGAAGGAGAAAAATACTAAGCTATTTAAAGAATTTTATGATAGAATAGAAAAATTAATGAGTATTGGAAATATTGCTGATTTATCAGCGGTTTTTAGAGAAATTGATGATTGGTTTTACCGGTATTTTGATTTAAGTGAAGCTGAAATTAGGGAAGTTGAAAAAGAGTAGCGAAGGGACATTATGCAAGAAAACTTTTTTACCATGAATTATGAAGACCAGATATCTGATAATGCACCTTTGGCTATGCGCATGCGTCCCAGAACCCTTGAAGAGTTTGTGGGTCAAGGCCATATTATTGCCAAAGGAAAATTATTATATCGTTTAATTGAAGCCGATAAACTTTCATCGGTGGTTTTTTATGGACCACCGGGAACTGGCAAAACCTCTCTGGCTAAGATCATTGCAAACCGCACCAATGCTGCATTTTATGAACTTAATGCGGTGACCTCAGGTAAAAAAGAAATTCTTGAGGTTTTGGAAAAAGCAAAAAGTAATTTAGGCGTTTACAATAAAAAATCCATATTGTTCATTGATGAAATCCATCGGTTTAACAAGGCCCAGCAGGATGCCCTTTTACCCAGTGTTGAAAAGGGTTTGGTGACTCTTATTGGCGCCACCACCGAAAATCCATACTTCGAAATAAACTCTCCTTTATTATCACGTTCCACGGTTTTTGAATTTGTGCACTTAAGTGCTGAGGATATTCGTGAAGTGGTTCTTAAAGCCATTAACGATCGGGAACGCGGCTATGGCGTGATGAAAATACGCTGTGATGAAGACGCTCTGACCCATTTATCCGAGGTTGCCAATGGGGATGTTCGTCGGTCATTAAATGCCCTGGAGTTAGGGATTCTCACAGTGGACAAGGATAAAGAAGGCATCATTCATATCGATTTAGAAACCGCTCAGGAATGTATTCAGCAGCGGGCAGTCCAGTACGATAAAAATGGGGACAACCATTACGATACCATTTCGGCCTTCATAAAAAGCATTCGAGGTTCGGACCCGGATGCTGCTCTTTATTGGATGGCAAAAATGATTTGTGCCGGAGAAGATCCTAAATTTATTGCACGGCGTATTGTTATTTCGGCTTCTGAAGATATCGGTAATGCTGAGCCCTTAGCTCTTACCGTAGCGATGGCAGCAGCAGAAGCCGTTCAGTTTATCGGCATGCCTGAAGCCCGTATTAATTTGGCGCAGGCCGTTGTTTTTTTAGCCTGCGCACCTAAAAGCAATGCTTCATATTTGGCAATGGACGCCGCCATTAATGCTGTCCAACACAGTTCTAACAGTGCTGTTCCAGCCCACTTACAGGATACGCATTATTCAGGAAGTGAAAAACTGGGACGAGGGTTGACCTATGAATACCCACATAATTATCCCGGACACCATATACCCCAGCAATACCTTCCCGATGATTTGCTGGGAACTCATTTTTATGAGCCCACGGATTTGGGCTATGAACATAAAATGAAAGAATATCTTAAAAAAATTGGCATCATAAAATAAATAAACAAAATATAAAGGAGAAATATTTGAAAAAAGAGATGATGAAGCAGGAAGAAAACAGGTTTAAATTAGGGGAAAATGTCCATGGGTTTATTCTGAAAAAAGAAGAATTTGTGGATGAAATAGATGGTCTTGCCCGAACGTTCGTACACGAAAAAACCGGAGCCCAATGCTTATATATTACGGCGGATGATGATAATAAGGTTTTTTCAATTAGTTTTAAAACGCCATCCAGCAGTAGCACCGGCGTGGCGCATATACTGGAACATTCAGTTTTATGCGGATCTAAAAAATACCCGGTTAAAGAACCCTTTGTTGAACTTGCCAAAGGGTCCCTTAACACGTTTTTAAATGCAATGACCTTTCCAGACAAAACCATGTATCCCATTGCCAGTACCAATGCTCAAGATTTTATGAATCTCATGGATGTCTATTTGGATGCCGTATTCTATCCTAGTATTTACCAGAACCCGTACACCTTTAAGCAGGAAGGATGGCATTATCATATTGAAAACTGTGATGATCCCATTATTTATAACGGCGTTGTATATAATGAAATGAAGGGTGCATTTTCAGATCCGGAGGAAGTGCTGCAAAACAAAATATTTGAATCACTTTATCCCGAGACCTGTTATCGGTTTGAATCCGGAGGGGATCCTGATGTGATTCCGGAACTCACTAATGAAGCCTTTACAGATTTTCATAAAAAATACTACCATCCTTCCAATAGCTATATCTATTTATATGGCGATGGCGATGTGGCAGAGCATTTAAAATACATTAATGATGAATACTTGGCTGTCTTTGAAAAACAGGACATCGACAGCAGCATTGAATTACAGAAGCCATTTGATGAACGAAAGATCGTCGTGGCTCCTTATGGGGTTTCGAAGGAAGAAGATCTTAAGAACAAGGCCTATATGGCCATTAACGTTGTGCTAGGGAAAACCTTGCCCTATGAGGATGCCCTGGCCTTTGATATTTTGTCCCATATCCTGTTAGGCAACAACGCTTCACCTTTAAAAGAGGCCCTGCTGGATCTTAAGATTGCCGAAGATGTGAGTTATCATTACAGCAGTTCCCTGAGGCAACCGTATTTTTCCATTGTATTAAAAAATACGGAAGCTGATCATGGTGAACTTTTTGTTAAAACCGTTGAGGATGTTCTGAAAAAACTTGTAAAAAATGGCTTAGATACACTGAGTGTGGAAGCCGGTATCAACATTCATGAATTTTCACACATTGAAGGAGAATATGGATCCCATCCACGAGGTTTAATCTACGGCATTGATATTATGGACAATTGGCTATACGGTGGGGAACCCATGGATTATCTTAAATACAAAGCGGTCTTTAAAAAAATGAAAGACAACTTTAAAACAGGATATTTTGAAGCAATGATCCAACGACTTTTATTAGATAACACCCATCAGTCATTGGTGACGATTGTTGCAGATTCTGAAGCCCTTGAGCAAACTGATAAGGCCTTAGAGAAAAAATTAGCAGACTATAAGGTATCATTAACGAACGCAGAATTAACAGATCTGGTAGCGGAAACTCACACACTCATCGAAAGACAAAACGCCGAGGATGCACCAGAGGATCTGGAAAAAATTCCCAAGCTTTCTTTGGATGAAATTAATAAAAAAGGAAGAAGTTATCCGTTAAAAGTCGAAAAGGCCCTGGATACCACTTTGCTTTTTCATGAAGGATTTACCGGGGACATTTCTTATCTGAAATTATATTTTGATTATGATCAATTGCCGCAAGAAGATTTAAAATACCTGTCCTTGATGTGCAAAATCCTGGGAAGTCTCAGCACAACCCAAAAGGATTTTCATCGATTGAGCCAGGAAATCGAAATTAATACCGGAGGATTCTCCTTTGGCATTGAATCTTTTGACAATGTTAATCACCTGGGCGAGTTTCAATCCCGATGTTACGTTAAAGGCAAAGCGGTTATGGATAGGATTCCAACCCTGGCTAAACTCATGGTTGAAATTCTCACACAAACCCTTTATAATGAAAAAAACCTGATCCATGATATGATAAGAGAAATAAAAACCCAAAAAGAAACCCAGTTTTTAACCGGAGGACATGTGGTAGGGGTTCAGCGACTTCAATCCTACTATTCCCAATCCGCTCGTCTTTTTGAGGAATTTGGCGGCATTGAGTTTTATCGATTTATTGCTGATCTCGATGCGAACTTCGAAGAGCGCTTTGATCAATTAAATGAAAAACTTAACACCATTGCAAAAATGGTTTTCACAAAGAATAAACCCATTATTAGTATTATAGGGTCTGAAGAAATCAAAAATAAAACATTAGAATCCATTAAAGATTATGTGGATGGTTTACAACTGCGAATAGAAACAAGGCTTCCCTATCATTTTGATACAGAAATTTTGAATGAAGGTTTTTTAACTGCGGCAAAAATTCAATACGTATCCCAGGGTTATAATATCCGAGAATTGGGCTATGAATACTCCGGAAGTTTACTGGTTTTAAAATCCATCCTTTCCATGGATTATCTCTGGAATAAGGTCCGTGTCCAAGGTGGAGCCTATGGTGCATTTTTTAGTATTGGCCGTACCGGTGAACTTTATTTTGGATCCTATCGTGATCCCAAGCTTAAAAAAACCTTTGAAGCCTTTGCTGGTGCAGTGGACTATATTAGAAAGTTGGATCTTTCTCAGAGAGAGCTTGAAAAATACATTATCGGAACCATTAGCGGAAAAGATGTGCCCCTTAGCGTTAAAGTTAAAGGTGAGCTTGCAGATACCCTTTACTTTAGTGGATTAACCGAAGAAGATATGCAAAAAGAACGGGATGAAATATTAGGGACAACGGTTGAACAATTAAAATCTTTTGCAGATGCGGTTGCCGGAGTTCTGGAACAAAACATTTTCTGTGTTCTGGGAAGTGAAGAAGCGATTAAAGAAAACAAAGAATTATTCAAAACGACTCGTTATATAAAATAGAAGATTTTGGAGGAGAACATGGGAAAAAAAATAGGACTATTGATTGTGCTTAGCCTTGTTTTTTTTACAACAGGGGTACTCGGGGCTGGGCTTCCTACCTTTCCCGAGGGTGAAGGCGTTGTTATTTCAGAAGTAAATAGTGGTGATGTACTGTATCAGCAAAAACAAGATGAAAAATTTTATCCGGCAAGTACAACAAAATTGATGACTGCCCTGGTGGCAATAGAAAATGGAAAATTAACTGATACCTTTACGGTTGGTGAAGAAATTTCAAATATTACAAGTGACAGCAGTGTTGCCGGTCTCCAGGTTTATGAAGTACTTAGCCTAAAAGAACTTCTGTATGGTTTGTTATTACCTTCTGGAAATGACGCAGCTAATACCATTGCTGTGAATATTGGACGAAATATTGCAGGGAATAAAACCCTTGATCCCACTGTGGCTACACAAAAATTTGTGGATGCCATGAACGAAAAGGCAAAATCTTTAGGAATGAAGTCCACCCATTTTGTTAACCCCCATGGACTTCAAAACTCCGATCATTATAGTACCCCGGCAGATATGCTGAAACTGGCAGAGGCTGCCTTTAGCAATGATGTGATTCGGGAGGTCACCCGGTCTAAAACCCATGACCTTCAAACTGACAAAGTCAAGCATGAATGGAAAAATAGTAATCTCATGTTGTACCCAAGTTATGATGCTTTGCCTGAGGATTTTCGGGTAGCCAATGATGTGGCAGGGGTCAACCCAAGTTTTAATGGCTATGCCACCAGCGGCAAAACCGGATATACCGAAGAGGCTGGACGATGTCTTATTTTTGAAGGGGAAGGGGAAGGAAAAAATGTCATTGGTGTCATTATGAATGGCGATCTATTGGGAATTTATGATGAAGCCAGTAAAACCCTGACGACCCTCTTAAAAGATTACGATTTTGTTAAATGGACCGGGGATGAAGATTTCTATGCAAATGTGAAAATTGAAAATTATCATGTTTTTGATGGGGATACCTTGGGCACAAAAGCGAAAATTGCCATGGAAAGCCTGGCTCCAAAGGATAATAATAATTCCTACACTTCCAGAATCAAATGGGATAATAATCGTGTGATGGAAACTGAAACGGGTATTCAACTCCAAACTGATATTAAAGAAGGCGACACTTTAGGTGAGGTCCAAGTTTATAATGGAGAAAAACTGTTAGAGTCCACACCGGTTTATGCCATCAATAAAATGAGTGTTCGGGGATTCCTGGATTATCCAATTTTATATTGGTATATTACCATTGTTGTTCTGCTTGTGATAGTGGCAATCTTACGGATTATGTATGTTGACTTTATGCGAAAAAACAGAATTAAATATTCGAAAATCAGGCTTAAAAAGCGAAATGGCAGAAGATAGAATTATGATTTTACAACAAGAATTTGTTGGGGTACAATTAAATAGTGAACTTGTCCTATATTTAAGGGAAAAAGGTGTAAATCCTTTGCTGTAATCGCAGCTGTAATGCATGATGACTGTCTCAGTACCACGGTTAAGAAATTAATGGGAAAGGGAGACGGAAAGTTGATTGTTGAGCCAGAAGACCTGTGTGTAGTGAATTCTTAAAACCTCCGATTTAGAGGATTACAAGAGCATAATATTTTAATTTTAAATATAATTCTGTTATCCTTCTCCTATCGAGAAGGATTTTTTATTTTTAAAAACTCCTAACCGACGGCATCTCTTTTAATAACCAGGACATTCTCCAAGTTAGTATTTAATATGCCTCACCGGGGATGGGGTATAACATCCTCGGGTTTAAATTGCTTTCATTAAAACTTTAAAAATAGGATTGGCTTAAATTTTTGATATAGTTATTGACATATGCTTTTTATGTATTATAATAATTAATAGCATATGTCGATAACTAGTTGTTATCAATATCAAATCAAATATATACGGAGGTTTATTTATGAAAATTGCATTACCGACTCGTGAGAATTTAATTGATAGCCATTTTGGTCACTGTGAGTATTATACTGTGTTCACCATTGATGATGGCAGTAAAGAGATAGTAAATCGGGAGATCATCGCTTCCCCTGTAGGTTGTGGATGCAAATCCAATATTGCATCAACGCTTTCTGAAATGGGTGTAAACCTGTTGCTCGCAGGTAATATGGGTGAAGGGGCTGTGAATGTTCTGAATCGATCAGGTATCGAAGTCGTCCGGGGATGCACAGGGGATGTTAAAGAAGTGGCTCTCAGCTGGCTTGCTGGATCTGTTCTGGATTCTGGTGAAATGTGCCACGCCCATGCAGAAGGGCATGAATGCAATCATTAATTTGCAAATCAGAAGATAGACTTGTGAAAGAAGTTATGAAAAGGCAGACGCGTGCACTGCATGAAAATGGTGGGGACAACTGCCCAATTAGCTTATAAATATCTGTGCATCCCTCAAAATGAAGCTTTTGAGATGCCATATGGGGAAAAAATGAGCGATAACAACAAGAAGTAAGTCGTTAAAGTTGCTTTACCCAGGTGCTGAAAAATTAGTTAGTCTGAAGGTAGGGTAGAACAGATGGCTTTAGTTAAAATCGGGGGGTGTCTCCCAAATTTGTTGACACCCCTCTAAATATGCGGCATAAATAGTACTGGATTTTAACACTCTCGTGTAAATATTAACTTGCAATTAAAAAAATATTATTTAGAATTGACAGATTTTCCGCATCACCATCACAGCAGCTCCGATTGCAATTGATGATTCCTTAAAATAACCACATTCGTTATAACAAGTTGTATATAGGTTCTTGATATGTCAATCCCACTCACGTAAAAGTCACCAGGGTTTGCAGTTTATCAAAATCCAGTTGGAAATAGTTTAATCCGATATAGACTAATACCAAATCTTCTAACCCAAAGAATAGGCCAAGAATAAATGAGGATAGGGTGATATTTTTTATCTCCCACTTATTGGGTGAATCGTTGGATTTGGCATGATCCGTTGCGATGGTCATGGTTACAAAATCATTGGCAAATAGACCAACCAGCCTAAAATGACTGCTGCTTTCATCTTCTGATACGGCAACGGCAATCGTTCTTGATCCTTTTTCAGAAAATAAATTGATGGCATTATTTGCCTGTGCCAATGTTTTTGTTTCGATATCACCGCACAATCCCATAATTGTTCGAATGGCTCCTTTAATGATTTTAAAACTAGTACCATTAAATGAAACGATAGCTTCGGTTTTCTTATTTTCAGGATTGAATGGGGCATAAAAAACTTCTCCTTATCTAAAAAGGTATCAAAATTAATTTCCCGATATTTGCAATTAAATTTTGCAATGATTAAACCCAAGGCGATTCCCCCGCCTATAAATACACCATACCATTTAATACTGATACCAAAAATATAAAATGCAATTGGATTCGCAGGTATTCCTCCATTTCAAATTTATGCTATCTTTATTGTAACTACTTTTGACCATTTTGGCATAAGTTGTCCAAATATTCTTTTTCAAGTTTTTTAATGTTTCGGTTAGAATTATATCCAGACAAACTTATAAATGGTAAAATGAACCAGACGCTTTAAAGGCGAATCTGAAAGATAATGCAAAACTGGTTATTAAAGCGTATAATACTAAATAAAGGAACAGCTTGAAATGGATAACAAATTAAAATGCAAAGAAAATCAGTTGTTGGGAAATATTTAAAATTGAAGTAGCATATCGATTAAATTGAATAAATAGTAATTGACATATGTTATTATAGAGGTATAATAACAAGTGTTAACGACATATGTCAATAATTTAAAAGAGGAGCAATACATATGCCAAGACCCGTTAAATGGAGAAAAGTCTGTTGTCTGCCTGAAACTAATTTATTTGGACCGCTTAATGCGAAAAACCTGGATGACGGTATCATTACAATGTCTGTAGAAGAATACGAAACCATTCGCCTCATTGACCTGGAAGGAATGCTTCAGGAAGAGTGTGCCGAAAGTATGAACGTTGCTCGAACAACGGTGCAACGCATTTATAATGATGCACGAAAAAAACTGGCCGATGCTTTGATCAATGGGAATGTTTTGAAAATAGAAGGCGGAAATTATAAATTGTGTGAAGAGGGACAACAAGTATACGGATGTGGCAGATGCCGTAGACGGAGATTCAAAGAAACACCTGAAGAATCAGAAGGATACAAAAAATAACAATTAAAATGTGACACATAAAAACAAACAGAAGAGGAGAAAATAAAATGAGTGGAAATTGTAGTGAAACCTGTGGCACCTGTGGTGAAGAATGTGAAGACAGAAAAGATCCAATTGATTTTTCGGAAAAGCTAAATGAACTGAGTAGCGTGAAAAAAGTGATCGGTGTTATGAGTGGCAAAGGCGGGGTTGGTAAATCCCTTGTAACATCAATGCTTGCCGTAGCAATGAATAGAAGAGGTTATCGCACTGCGATTCTCGATGCTGATATTACCGGTCCTTCGATTCCTACAGCATTTGGCCTGAGAGAAAAAGCGGCGGGAAGTGAACTTGGCATCTATCCTGTAAAAAGTAAAACCGGGATTGAGGTTATGTCCATAAATTTTCTTTTGGAAAATGAAACAGATCCCGTTGTTTGGAGAGGCCCGGTGATTGCAGGTACAGTAAAACAATTCTGGACCGAAGTCATTTGGAAGGATATTGATTATATGTTTGTTGACATGCCACCTGGCACCGGGGATGTACCACTGACTGTGTTTCAATCCTTACCTGTTGATGGAATCATTGTTGTGACCTCACCTCAGGAACTGGTTTCCATGATCGTAGCCAAAGCAGTGAAGATGGCAGAAATAATGAACATACCGATCATTGGACTCGTTGAAAATATGTCATATTTTAAATGCCCGAACTGTAATAAAGAACATAAATTATTTGGGGAAAGTCACATTGAAGAAATTGCTAATGCGCATCAGCTTAAGGTTTTAGCTAGAATGCCAATTGATCCCAAAATTGCAGCAGCCTGTGATAAAGGTATGATCGAATTATTTGATGGCGATTGGCTGGATAATGTGGCAAATATTATAGAAATGAATGAAGAAAAGAAAATGAAAATAGCAGTAGCAAGCGATAATGGTTTGGTTTCCGGCCATTTTGGACACTGTGAGAGTTTTATGGTTTATGATACAGTTGATGGTAAAATTATTGAAACCGAAGCAGTGCCAAATCCGGGACATAAACCAGGATTTTTACCGGTCTTCTTAAATGACAAAGGTGTTAATGTGATAATTGCCGGTGGCATGGGCGGCGACGCCGTTGATATCTTCAATGAAAAAAATATTGAAGTCATTACCGGAGCCAGTGGAAAAGCAGAAGATCTTGCAAATAGTTATTTATTGGGAGAACTGATATCCACAGGATCTGTCTGTCATGAACATCAGCATCATGATGAGTGCGGAGCATAAGGCGAATTTTTATGAAACTTGTTGAAATAGATTTAAATGCCCCCTCATTGTCTTGTACGAAGACAGTGAGGTTTTTTTGGTGGCAAAATTTTTATGTTTAAAATATAATACAGAGAAACTTAGGTTGAAACCTTTATAATCTAATTCAAGTGAAAAGACAATTACAACGAGGAGATGGATTAATGAAGCCTATGATAGCGATTCCCATGGGGGATGCCGCCGGCATTGGTCCGGAAATTACGGTAAAAGCGTTAACAGATGCGATGGTACAAGAAAAAGCTAATTGTATCATTATCGGAGACAGAAAAGTATTGCAAAGGGCCATTGATTTTTGCAAACTCGATTTGATTATCAATGCGGTTAATGACCCCGTGGATGGAAAATATGAACCGGGTATTTTAAATTTAATTGATCTTAAGAATATTTCTATAGAGCAATTAAAGATGGGTGAAGTCCAGGGGATGACAGGTCAGGCTTCCTATGAATGCGTTAAAATAGCCACAAAATTATGTCTTGATGGTAAAGCAGATGTTTTAACAACAACAGCCATTAACAAGGAATCCTTGAAAGTAGGAAAAGTCCCTTTTATTGGACATACCGAAATGATTGGTGCTTTAACAAATACAAAGAATCCCCTGACCATGTTTCAAGTACACAATCTGAGAGTCTTCTTTTTAAGCCGGCATTTATCGTTGCGAAAGGCCTGTGATTTCGTAACAAAAGATAATCTAGCCTTATTTATTGATCAGTGTGTTGACGCCTTAGAAATTCTAGGTGTAGAGAATCCCCATATTGCAATGGCCGGACTAAATCCCCACAGTGGAGAACATGGACTGTTTGGCATGGAAGAAGTTGATGGTGTAGTACCGGCGATTGAAGAAGCAAGAGCAAAGGGAATTAATATTGATGGACCCCTGGGGGCAGATAGTGTTTTTCATTTTGCTCTAAAAGGCGCCTATGATGGTGTTTTATCTTTATACCATGATCAGGGACATATTGCCACAAAAATGGTTGATTTCGAAAAGACCATTTCCATCACCATTGGAATGCCTATTTTAAGAACCTCGGTGGATCATGGAACCGCTTTAGATATTGCCGGAAAGGGCATCGCCAGTCCTGTGAGTATGATTGAAGCCATTCGTTTAGCCGTTGAATATGCGCCAAAATTTAAGAAAAAATAGTGTGTATGATTTTCAAGAACCCATGTCTCAATTGTTCATGACCCAGGATCATGTTACCGCTTGGGAGTCATATAAAAATGCAAAAAAAAAGCCCGGATATAAAATCCGGGCTTTTTTCATTTAAGCTTTTAAGGGACTATGCAACCATTACGTTTGTAGCTTGTAAGCCACGGTCAGTTTTTTCTGTGTCAAAAGTAACACGTTGTCCTTCTACAAGGTTTTTACGACCTTCAGCGATAATTGCTGAGAAATGTACAAATACATCTTCGCCACCATCAATCGAAATAAAACCAAAACCTTTTTCCTCGTTAAACCATTTTACTGTACCAGTATTCATTATTGGTACCTCCTGTTTCTAAAATTAATCTTGATGCAAAAACAAAAAACACATATTTTTGTAAACCATTTAATCTGCAAATGACTTACAAAAATATGTGAAATCAATAAATACACTTTAAATCACTTATAATGATATAGTAAAAAGCGATATTTGTCAAATAATTTCAATAAAAAATAAAATGGATTAAGAATGCCGTGAGATGCTGCTATTGAAATTACTTTCTAAACAGTCTGATTATCGAGTAAAGCGGCCACCAGTTGTTAGTTATAACACCAGATATGACTCGAAAAATTGCTGAGATACCTCGATTTTTTCTTGACACTACTCCTTCAAGGGCTTATAATATGAGTGTGTACAAACGAAATACGAAATAACATAGTATAATTTATTAACTAATGATGCCATGAAGGTATTGCTTTTGCAGAAGCAAAAGACGTGCTTCGTGGCTTTTTTGTGCTGATATATCATTCTATTCATAAGGAGGATTTTGTTATGCATATGGCAGATGCTTTACTTTCACCGGCTGTTGGCGGAATCATGTTGGCAGCAAGTGCTGGCGCGATCGCCTATTCAGCGTATAAGTGTAAAGATGATTTGGACGAAAAGAAGATTCCATTAATGGGCGTTATGGGTGCGGTTATTTTTGCAGGTCAAATGATTAACTTCACCATTCCAGGTACAGGATCATCAGGACATATCGGCGGTGGTATTTTACTGGCAGCTTTGTTGGGACCATTTCCCGCATTTCTTGTTATTTCCACTGTGCTTCTCATTCAAGCCCTGTTTTTTGCAGATGGCGGATTGTTGGCTTTAGGGGCAAATATTTGGAATATGGGTTTTTATGCATGTTTGTTGGTATACCCGTTAATATTCAAACCCATTGTTAAGAAAGGCTTTACCCCAAGGCGCATTGCCGTGGCATCAATCCTTTCGGTAACAATTGCTTTATTAGGAGGAGCTTTTTCGGTAGTATTAGAAACGCTGGCTTCTGGCATTACAGAGTTACCTTTTGCAACCTTCCTTGGTTTAATGATGCCAATACATTTGGCCATCGGCATTATTGAAGGTATTGTCACCACCGGTGTTTTAGTATTTGTTTATAAAATGCGTCCGGAAATCTTAGAATCGTCATTAATTAATAAAAAAATAGCCTCAGGACTTTCGCTAAAAAAAGTATCAGTCATGCTGTTAATATTTGCGGCTCTCCTTGGCGGCGGTTTCTCATTATTAGCATCCTCCAATCCCGATGGTTTGGAATGGGCGATGAAAGGTGTCGCAGGAACAACACAAATTATTGCAACAGGCGGAGTTCATGATAATGCTGCAGAGGTTCAAAAAACAACAGCCATTTTACCAGACTATGGTTTTAAATCTACCGATGGCCAAGGATCAGCCGCAGGTACCAGTGTAGCAGGTCTTATGGGAGCTGGACTTACACTATTACTAGCAGGCGGTACCGGCTATATCATTTACGCCGTTAAACGTAAAAAAGAAAAATCAGCTTAAATAAAACAACGAATTACTCGAATAATCTCTGCTAACACAGAGATTATTCTTTATTATACAGCTGGGAAGGAAAATTTAATGTCAGCAATAACCGATTCTATGAACACAATTCACTCCCTGGAAGAAATGGCAGAAGCCAAAACGATTATTCACAGACTCCATCCTATGGTTAAATTGGTAACAACAATGTTATATCTTGTGCTTGTTATTTCTTTTAATCCCTATGATGTTACTGGGTTAATTGTTTTTTTGTTTTATCCGGTGATTCTTATGGCTCTTGCCGAAATCCCCTATAAACCTTTGCTAAAACGACTGCTCATTGCTTTGCCCTTTTCTTTTTTTGCAGGCATTTCAAATATTTATTTCAATCAGAATATCGCCTTTATGCTGGGAAACATTCCCATCACCTTTGGCGTTATTTCATTTTTTTCGATTATGATAAAAACAGTTTATACAGTGATGGGTGTACTCATTCTCATAGCCACAACGCCATTGCCTCAGATTTCCTATCAGTTGCTGGTTATAAAAGTGCCGAAAATTATTGTGGAACAGATCATGTTAACCTATCGGTACATTTCGGTACTATTGGAACAGGTATCCAATATGTACACAGCTTATATATTAAGGGCACCGGATGCAAAAGGTATTAAGATGAAAGACATGGGTATCTTTGTTGGACAGTTGTTATTAAAAAGCTTTGATCGCGCGGAGAATATTTATTTTGCTATGAAATGTCGTGGCTATGATGGAAATTATCTTTATGCCAAACCTGACCCCATGAAAAAAAGCGATTGGATTTTTATGCTGAGTACTTGTGCGATGCTAATCTTGCTGAGATTTTTTAATTTAAGCCAATTTATTGGCAGTTTTCTATAAAGAGGAGTTATGATGTTACATTTTAAAGATTTAAGTTATTCATATCCGGATGGTCATGCGGCCATTAAAAATGTTAATTTAGAAATAAAAAAAGGCGAAAGTATTGCTCTGGTAGGTGCTAATGGCGCCGGGAAATCAAGTTTATTTAAATTGATCGTTGGTATTTCAGACATTGGTGAAGGGTCCATTGAAGTTGATGGCATTCCAGTGGAAAAGAAAACCCTGAAAGACATTAGAAGAAAAGTAGGAATGGTTTTTCAAAATCCCGATGATCAGCTTTTTATGACAAAGGTTTATGATGACGTGGCCTTTGGGCCAAGAAATGAACTTTTATCTGAGACTGAGGTCGACCACAGGGTTAATCAGGCTCTTGAGGTTCTGGGCATTACCCACCTTAAAGATCGTATGCCTCACCGGTTGTCTGGTGGCGAAAAGCGTATTATTGCCATTGCGTCAGTGCTTTCAATGGAACCAAACATCATTCTTTTTGATGAGCCAACATCGTTTCTGGATCCTAAGGCTCGTCGTAATGTTATGGAAACCCTTGGTAAACTGGAAATGACAAAAATAATTGCAACCCATGATTTAGACATGGCACTTGATATTTGTGATCGAGTGATTATACTCCACCATGGAAGCGTTTTTGCCGATGGCAGTGTTAAAGATATTTTACTCAATGAAGAGCTTTTGTTGAATTGTCATCTGGAATTACCATTGTGTATGCAACGCTGCAAAACCTGTAATGCTTAAATAATTGATATTTTCTTTGAGAAAATTGAGTATAATAAAAAAAGTTTAATAATTTATTCATAACCCACAAAACGAGAGATTATCAAAGCCGTTTTGTGGGTATTCTTTATTTATACACAGACTTTTCCTGTTTTTTTGTTGAATTCTGAAATAATGATGAAGTTTTGTATTCACAATTGAATTATATCGTTATTTAAGATATAATTATTCTAATGTTTTGGAGGTTAAACAATGAAAAAAAATGATTTTTCGAATATCGGAGATGATATCAGATCCATTATTCAAAAGGCACTAAATTCAACAGAATATCAGGAGCTGAATACAAATATAAAGGAAACAGTGAACCGAGCGCTGGAAGAAGTAAAAAGAAGTAATCAAAATTGGAAACATCAGATGCAAGATAGTAATGAAAAGGCATCTTATGATAAACCTGAGACCGATGAAAAATATAAGGCTGAGGCCATAATGAATACGAAAAAAGAGCAAAATAAACCTGCGATTAGCTATGGAAATAAAAAACGTCAGAAAGTATTAATAACAAAATCACCGGCAGGTCGGGTTTCGGGAATTCTCTTAATGGTATTGGGAAATATCGGCATCGGATTAACCTTACTCGTTTTTTTGGTTTTGCTGTTTTTATCAATCGTTGCCTATGAAAGTGTGTCACAATTTGCAGTATCGATAGGAACACTCCTACCCATACTGATCTTAAGCATTTTTCTGGTAATAAAAGGTTCCGGACTGCGAGGCCGAGTCAATCGTTTTTATCAATATGTGAAATGGTTGAATAATCGAACTGTATGTGAAATTAAAGAACTAGCGGAACCAATGGGACGAAGCAATAAATTTGTGGTTAAAGATCTTCGAAAAATAATCAGTGTTGGTATGTTTCCTGAGGGAAGAATTGATGATAAAGAAACCTATTTATTTATCAGCAATGAGGCTTATTGGGCTTATCTGAAAATGGCAGAGAATAAGCAGCGTCAGGAAGAAATGGAAAAGGATCAAATCGAGATAACCCAAAGGCAAAAAATAATGGATGAACAGAATCCGGAAATGAAAGCTGTTCGGGAAGTGATTGCAGAAGGTAAAGATACCATCCAGAAAATTAGAGAAGCCAATGATGCAATACTAGGAAAAGGCTTTTCTGAGAAATTAGATCGCCTGGAAAAAGTAATCAGTAAAATATTTGCATATATCAAAGAAAATCCTGGAGAAGTAGCTGAAATACGAAAATTCATGGGATACTATTTACCGACAACTCTAAAACTCGTAAAGGTTTATCAGGATTTGGACGGAGAACCCATCCAGGGCGCAAATATTATGGCAACAAAAAAAGAGATTGAAGAGACCTTGAATACAATCAATGATGCCTTTGAAAATCTTTTGGATAGTTTCTATGAAGATACTGCTCTAGATGTATCAACCGATATTTCAGTTTTACACACCATGCTTGCCCAAGAGGGATTAACAAAAAGAGACTTTAAAAATAAAGGAGAATAAATTATGGATGACAGCGTAAAAGATTTTACACAGGAAACCCCTATTTTGACTTTTGATCCATTTGAAGAAGTAAAAATGGCTGTGGTTGATCAATATCAGGAAATAGTAGCTGAAAAACAAGTTTTTGATGAAAGTCGATTATCACCTGAAGAGCGTAAAATGGTTGATGATTTTGCCAGTAAAATAGATCTCAACAATTCCAGTCTTATTATGCAGTTCGGAGTAGGGGCACAAAAGAAAATAGCGGATTTTTCTGAAACAGCGTTAAACAGTGTCCGAACAAAAGATCTCGGAGAAGTAGGAAAGATGCTTGGGGATATGGTTTCAGAACTTAAAAACTTTGATGTGGAACAAGATGATAAAGGATTTTTTGGGATGTTTAAAAAGAATGTAAATAAATTGAACTCCCTGCAAATTAAATACGCCGCCGCTGATACCAATATTAATCGAATTTGTGAATCGTTAGAAAAGCATCAGGTTCAACTGCTAAAAGATGTGGCAATGTTGGATAAATTGTATGAAGCGAATAAAACCTATTTTAAAGAATTATCAATGTATATTTTAGCGGGAAAAAAGAAGCTTAATATGGTTGAGAATAGTGAATTGCCAGCTTTGATTAAAAAATCAGAGTTAAGCGGATTGCCGGAAGACGCTCAATCCGTTAATGATTTATCGGCAATGTGCAACCGTTTTGAGAAAAAAATCCATGACCTTGAGTTGACACGGTTGATTTCAATTCAAATGGCTCCGCAAATCAGATTAGTTCAGCATAATGATACATTAATGGCTGAAAAAGTTCAATCCTCCATAGTCAATACCATTCCATTATGGAAGAGTCAAATGGTTTTAGCCTTAGGAGTGGTTCATTCAGGACAAGCTGCAAAAGCTCAGCGTGAAGTAACTGATATGACCAATCAATTATTACGGAAAAATGCAGAAACCTTAAAGTTAGAATCCATTGCCATTGCCAAAGAATCTGAACGTGGGGTTGTCGATATTGAAACACTTCGTTATTCAAATGAAGCTCTGATCAGCACCTTTGATGAAGTGCTTCAAATCCAGGCAGAAGGCCGACAAAAGAGAAAAGAAGTGGAAGTTGAGCTGCAAAAACTTGAAAGTGATTTAAAAACAAAAATGCAGGAAATTAAGCGATAAAAAGCACTGATTAAGAACCCTAATAAGATCATTTTTTGATTTTGTTGGGGTTCTTTTGTTTAATGGAACGACTGATAATTCGCACCTGTAATAATTTGAAATATGCTTTGTGAAAGTGTGCGAAGGGCTAGGACTATGAATATATTTACAATGAATCCTCGGCTGAGGATGTGAATTGAAAAATGGCACTGGAATTATTTTCATGTTTACTAGAATATTTTTTTTAAAATTATTCTGCGAGAAAGGCATTCATTGAGAAAGAGAGCGCACCCATGAAAATTATTATCGCCCCGGATTCCTATAAAGGGTCTTTATCCGCCATTGAAGTTTGTGACATAATTGAAAAAGCAATTCTGAAAATACTGCCATCATCGGAAATTGTAAAGACACCCATTTCAGATGGCGGTGAAGGACTAGTCAATGCGTTATTGAATATTAATGGTGGAAAAAAAATAAGGCATCAGGTTAGAGATCCTTTATTTCGTTTGATTACAGCCGAATATGGTATTCTGGATGGAAAAATTGCGGTAATAGAAATGGCCGCTGCATCGGGATTACCTTTGCTGAAAAATGAAGAACGTAACCCTTTGTTGACAACCACTATTGGGACGGGCGAATTGATTCTTGATGCAATTAATAATCAGGGATGTGATAAGATTATTTTGGGAATTGGCGGCAGTGCTACCAATGATGGCGGAATGGGAGCTGCTACAGCCCTGGGGGTTAAGTTTTATGATCACAACCATAATGAGCTGATCCCATGTGGAGAAAGTCTTGAAAAAATTATTACCATCGACAGCTCAATGGTTGATCCTGCTTTTTTCAACAAAGAATTCATCATTGCCTGTGATGTTGATAATCCCTTATGCGGTACTCGAGGAGCAACAAAGGTATTTGGTCCCCAAAAGGGAGCATCAAAGGAAATGGTGATAGCCCTTGATAATGGTCTCAACCATTTTGGACGATTATTGGAGAACAAATCAGCAAAAAATCTGATTGATGTGCCTGGAATGGGGGCTGCTGGTGGCATGGCTTTGCCGTTTGTGGCATTCTTTGAGACCCAATTAAAATCAGGCCTGGAAATCGTTTTGGACAGACTTGATTTTGATACTCTTATTCAAGGTGCAACACTTATCATTACCGGTGAAGGAAAAACCGACGCACAAAGTACAATGGGTAAGGTCATCTCTGGGGTTGGCAAAAGAGGAAAAGAACAAAAAATTCCCGTGATTGTTATCTCAGGTGCTCTGGATGAAGGTTATGAAGCGCTCTATGATCAGGGAATCACAGCGGCTTTTGCCACCTGCAAAAACTCAAAAAGTTTGAAATGGCACATGGATCACGCCAAAGAGGGACTGGAAACCACGGTCATTAATCTATTTCGAAGTATGGTAGCTATCAATGGGAAAGTGAATCCATAAAGGGTATGACTATGTTGAATCCGGATAAAATGTTTAAACTTTTTAATTTGAAACGGGATTTCAACACCTCAACTGTCAAAAATCCTGTGATGCTTTGCATCACAGGATTTTTGAAGTGTTAGGCTATAATGCCATCCACAGATTTATTAAAGTCTCTTACTAAGAGGTTGCGTTTTTCTTCGGTAAAATCTTCTTCTTTGAGCAATCCCAAAAATGTGTTAAAGTTTTCGGCTAATAAAGTATTGATCTGTGAATATTTTTGAGTGGTCACCGGATCTCCATTAAAACTCAGGGTCCAGGTATTTCTCATATAAGCAAAGATGTGGTTGGTCATATCTCGCATCATCCCGGCCAGCATCCCTACCTTGGGGTTAAGGTAGCCGGTTTCAGCCTCATAGGTTGAGTGATCAGAAATGTTCAACCGCCCCTGGGCCTGGAGTTCTTTATAGGATGAACTTCCCTGGAGGATAATCATATGATGATAGAGAACATTGACACTGATTTCAAGTTTATCCAATAAATGGTTACGCCTAAGAAAATTGAAGTTTACCTGGAGATCTTCAAGATCGGAATCCGGTTCAAACATAATAAAACCGACGCTGGGTTCAATACCGTGTTTACGTAGAATAACCAGGGCATTCTCATTATCCGCCACGGTGGTGAGTTTATTCAACCGTTTTAAGGTTTCATCTCGTCCACTTTCAAGGCCAATGAGAATCTGCTTGAGTCCGGCATCCACCAGTGCTTCAATGGTTTCATCCTCAATATCGTTGGCCCTGGCTTCAATCCCGAAGGTAATGTTTTTATTCTTTAATAAAGAAGCCAGCTTGAGAACACGATTCTTTCCGGCTCGACCGGGGCCGTAAAAGTTTGGATCCATAAAATAAAAATATCGAATGTCTGTTTCAGCCATTACAGCCTCAATTTCAGCCATAATATTCACAGGACTGCGTCCCCGCCATTTGCGCTTTGCATCCCCGTAGTAGGGGTTAATATAGCAAAAAGTACAACCGCCATAACATCCCCGGCTTCCTGAAATGTTCACTTCGCCAAAGGAGTAAGCCCCTTTACCGCGAAGGGGAAAAGGCAGGAGATCAACATCAGCAATGACTTCGCCACGGGTAGCCACTATTTTATCACTTTCACGAAAGGCCATTCCCTGGAGATGATCTTCCGGGAAATTTTCAACCAACTTCAAAAAGGTGAGTTCATTTTCGCCCAGAAGGGCAGAGTCAATGGCAAAACATCGGTTTAAAATTTCCTCATAGGCAAAGGTGGGATAAAAACCATAAACAGTGACATAGGCAATCCCGTAGGTTGACTTAACATGTTCGATAAATTGGTATAGTGTTTGATTGTTTTCCCAATGGTAGACCAGGTGTATCCCAAGAATCGTCGGGCGTATTCTGGCGATTTCTGATTCAATGGCCGGGTAATCCAGTTTTTCAAGGTAGCCATCGACGATAGTGACATCAATATTTTTGGAAGCCAGCATACCGCCGATATACCCGGTATTGAGACAGGCGGATAAAGGTGCATTGGCAATGTCGTTACAACGGTCATCCCCGAAGGAACGGGGATGTTCTAAAAGTAAAACTTTCATGAAGTGACCTCCTGCCACATAAAGATATTTTTTTTGGTGTGATAGATTTCCAAAGCGTAGCGGATCCGGTCAAAAGGCTCAGGATTATAATAGGTGGGATAGAGCAAATCAGTTTTTTCTGTGATCACTCCATTGGCCAGCGCCTGTTGTTCAATTTTTGTTCCGGGAAGGATACGAATATTATTTAATACAATGGTTCCCAGAGTCTTAGACTGATGATGAATCTCGTAAATAGCATCAATTAGGTCTCGGGCTTCCTGCATGGTTTTCTCAGTGTCTCCAGGCGTATTCACAAGGAAATGATAAACGGTTACCACACCACTGTTTGCTAATACCTGGGCAGAGTTGAGGATATCCGAAACTTTCATATGTTTGTCCATGGAATCCAATGAGGTCTGGCTCAGGCCATCCGGAGACAGAGAAAAACATTCACAACCTGATTTGGTATATAATGCCACATTTTCCTCGGTTAAAAGGTTTTCTCGAAAGAAACCGCTCCAATTTATCTTTAGGCCTCGGTCCAGAATTTCCTGGCAAATGTTATCTAAATGAGCTACTGGAATATTAACCACGGAATCAGTGAAATGAATCCGTGTTACTCCATAAGTATGATACAAAAATTCAATTTCGTCGACCACGGATTTTGGAGTCCGACACCGCATTTTTTTTCCCTGGAGCAAGGGGTAAGAGCAATAGCCACAGGAAAAACAGCAACCCCGTTTTGATTCCACCCCAATACTTTCCACATATTTATTAACTTCCAAGTAGGGTCGGGGATCTAACAGCTCACGGTTGGGCATGATGTAATCTGTCATATCGTAGTCACCGGTGGCTGGTACAACTTTAACCGAACCATTTTCACGGTAACATAGGCCGGGCAGATGCGGTGGATTGTCCAGGTTTTCCAAAAGAGGGGCGATGATTTTTTCGGCTTCTCCAGTCACACCATAATCAATTTCCTCATACTCGGTCATGAGCCGTTCAGGAAATAATGAGAAACCCGTTCCTCCGGCTAAAATCCGTGCATCCGGGCAATACCGTTTGATAAAAGCCAGGGTCACGGCAAAAGGAGGAATCAGAGATGAGGTTTTATTTCCCAGGGGATCAATGTTTCGAAGGGAAACACAAATCACATCAGGCTTATGAGTATCCAACTGAGTGCGAAGTTCGCTGAAGGGATCTGTGGCCATGTTCATATCAAAAAGATGAAGATCATGGTTGGTATCACGCTCTACCTGTGATGCCAGAACCACAATGCCAATGGGATAAACCCTTTCAATATCGATACCCTCCATGGAGAGGGCTTGAATGAATAATATTTTCATGTTTGCTCCTTGAAATCTATTTTATCTAAGCAATTGCGAAAGTACTGTTTACATGAAACAATTTTTCCACTATACGCCGTACAGTCTAACGACTGTTCGCTTATACGTTACATAATTGGTTATGAAAACTGACATCAAAGCTAGTTACGGATGCGTTTATAAATTTTGCAATTAACTGATGTGGTTCTATTCCAACAATAAGAGTCCATAGTATTTGATCATGGTGTCTTCTTCACCAATGGTTTTGAGGACTTCTCCATTGTTTCGAACGGTTTGAAAAACGTCAATGCCGGCACCTTCCATAGAAGGACGTCGATTTTTTGTATTTTTACAGGGAATTTCGGGATCACAATTAAGACAAATGGTGCATGGTCCAGCCCAAAAAACAAAGGCTTTGTGATAACCGGTGATAAAAGCAAGCTTTTCAGCTTGAAGTATTTTTTTCTGGAAATCACCGGTGGGAGGTTCACCTTTTATTAAAAAGGCCTTTTTATAACCGGACAATAGATTTTTCGTTTCTTCCAGACTCATATCATTGGCTTCACAATGCTTCTCATCAAAGGAACTGCAACCGAAGCGGCATTTATTCTTTGGAAATTCTGAAACCATGACCGAATCCGGAGAAATTTCCAGCACATCATGAAATCCAAAACCTTTGATAGGGGAAATGAGCTTTTGGATGGGTGTAATAGCCAAGCAGTCTAAAGCCTTGGAAGATTTAGCTGCAAAAATAAGAGCAGTATCAGTTTCCAGAGGAATCAGAGAACTGGTTAATAACTGATTTTTTTTAAGTTCAGCAATGACCCAGGCTCCGGAAAAGACCTTGCCATTATAGGTGTTCAGCATCATATTAACATCAGAAAGTCGTGCTTTCACAGGAAAATGTTCGGTAAAAAAATCATGGATCAGGAGGATACCGTCATGGGCCAGATGGCTAGCAGCCGTTTTTAGAACCAACTCATTTTCGGCCTCGGCATAGGCATGCACAATGTTGGATAAAATAATAAGCTTGTATTTTTTTTTCAGGCCCCACTCTGGTTCAAGAATATTACCGGCATGATAGTGAGTCCGGTTTCCTAAAGACGTTTGATTGACCAGTTTTTGTGTATGGGGAATCATTTGCTTAATATCCAAAAGGGTGGCTGTTGTATCTGGAAATTTCTCTAAAAAAGCCAGGGCCATAGCACCGGAACCGGTGCCCACATCCAGAATGTCACCGATCAGATCATTAAAGAAAGTGGTGCAATCCCTGGCTTTAAGTTTGGCCACATTATCCATGGCTTTAATATAATTTTCACGGCGGGCATTCATTTCGATTTCACTTATGGTTTCAGGTAAAAAATTCACGCGTCCTCCGGCTTTTAAAGAAGCCTTCAGGGTATTCCAGTCCGAACTGAGATTTTTACGCCACAGAATAGAGTCCCCTTGGTAAAGGGGACTATTTTTGAGCAAATATTCTTTGGTGAGAAGGGAATTATAATACACATCTTTGAATTGACCTAACAAACCCAGGCTTATGAGCAGATCAAGGTAGCGATCCAAAGCCTTGGAGTCACAGATCATTTTCTGGCAAAGCTCTGAAAGGGTTGCTCCCTGAGTGCCAAATTCATCAATGGTTTCAAAGAGATTCATTTCCAAGGCCGTGAATAGGGAATCTGAAACCCAATAGGCTGTGGAAAGATCCTCTAAATATTGGCCTCCATGGGTGTGGGGATCATATCCCTTCATGACCATTGGTTACTCCTGCATCTTCAAATGTGAGCACATCACTCATGACTCGAGCGGCGCATTCAACCAAGTGCATGGCTACCGCAGCGCCAGTACCTTCACCTAATTTAAAATTCAAATTAAGCAGAGGGCGCAGACCCAGTGCCTGCCACATTAGTTGGTGGCCGGGCTCTTCAGATTGATGGGAAGGAATCATATAATCCAGACTTTGAGGACAAAGGCCTTTGGCGATCAGGGCTCCGGCGGTGGAAATAAATCCGTCGACGAGTATTGGTACCTTATGATAGGCAGCGCCAAGAATAACCCCGGCAATACCGGCAATTTCAAAGCCGCCAACCTTCGAAAGGATATCAATGGGATCATTTTTATCCGGGCTATGAAGGTTAATGGCGTCACGAATCACCTTGATTTTATTGAGAAGGGTGGCATTATCAATGCCGGTGCCTCGGCCGGTAACCGATGAAACCGGATACTCTGCCATAACAGCTAAAATAGCCGCACTGGGGGTGGTATTTCCGATGCCCATATCACCGGTGGCCAGGAGATTAATTTCCTGTTCTTCAATGACTTTGGAAGCCACATTAATGCCGGCTTCCAGGGCCTGAATGGCCTGGGCACGGGTCATGGCTGGTTCTTTGGCAAAGTTTTTAGTCCCGTAAGCTATCTTACAGTCGATAATGGCCCCTGTTTCCACCAAGTTTGGCATATCAACAGCAATGCCCATATCAACCACAATAACATCAGCACCAACGGCTTTGGCAAGAATGTTGATGCCGGCGCCGCCTTTAACAAAGTTTTCCACCATTTGCGGTGTCACTTCCTGGGGAAAGGCAGAAACGCCTTCGGCAACAACGCCATGATCACCGGCCATGGTAATGACCATTTTCTTATCAACATTAGGACGGATGGTGCGTTGAATCCCGGAAAGCTGTTCCCCGACAACCAGGAGCTGACCAAGGCTCCATGGCGGAATGGCCAGTTTTTCAATGTGATCCCGGGCAGCGGTTTGCCATTTTGGATCCGCAGGTTCGGTATTTTCAATAACCTGTTTGAGTGTATATTTAGTTTCTATCATTATCGTATCCTTTCACAGGAATTGGGTTTTAGACAATTCCGAAGAATTCGGCTGCCACATCAGCTGGACAACGGGTGTCTTCGCAAACTACACAGCCATCTGAAGGGTTCTGTGCCGCAAAGGCTGCAACAAGATTGGCCTGATTAATAGCGTTTTTAACTTGTTCTTCCTGGTTTCTGCCAACCCGGGCACGGGACATGGCCAAATCGCGATTCCAGGCAGCACCGCCACGTTTTAAGACGTTGGCACAATTGGCAGCAATTCGGGTTGTTTCAACGCCGATACGTACGTCTTCTTCATTAGGCAGTCCTAAATGTTCTGCAGGTGTTAAGTAACATAGGAAATCAGCACCGTGCATTCCGGCAAATGCACCGCCAATGGCACCGGTGATGTTATCATAGCCGGGAGCAATATCGGTTGCCAGGAAGCCCAGAATATAATAGGGAACATCAAAACAAAGGCGTTTTTGCAAGAGCATGGCTGAAGCAATATGATTAATTGGCACGTGGCCTGGACCTTCAACCATGACCTGAACACCGGCTTCCAGAGCCCGTTTGGTCAGCTCACCGGCAACCATGATGCCACGAAGGTGGACCTGATCCAGGGAATCGGCATTGGAACCAGGTCTGATGGCATCGCCAATGCTTAAAACCGTATCGGTTGCTTTCAGAATTTCTAAAAGACGATCGAATTCGGCATACAAAGGGTTTTCTTTATCATTATGAAACATCCATCCGGTTAACAAAGAACCACCACGGCTGACAATATCGGTAACACGGCCAGTTCTTTTGAGAATTTTTAGGACATCCATATTTAAAGCACTGTGAACAGCCATAAAATCCATGCCTGCCTGACATTGTCGTTCAACCACTTCGAATAAATCGTCAGAGGTCATATTTACCATCAGGCCTCTTTTTTCAACGGCTTCCACACAGGCCTGATAAACCGGAACACAGCCAGCAGCGATGTTTGATTTTTCAAGACTTAGTTGACGCATGGTATCAATCTCAGCTCCCATACTTAAATCCATAAAACCATGGGCGCCGGCTTCTTCAATAATCTGTAATTTTTTAACTTCCATTTCCATATCGTCACGATCACCGGAGGTTCCCATGAGGCCGTTGACTTTTACATCCAGTCCGCCGCCAATACCACAGATTTTTGAGCGATTGCGATTTTTATTTTTAGGAATAACAATGTGGCCACAGGCAACGCCTGCTCGTATAAATTCAGGGGTAAAACCTTCTTGAAGGGCTACCATTTCCATTTCTTCTGTAATTTTTCCCGCACGGGCTTTTATCATTTGTGTCATTATTTTATCCTCGCTTCCTAGTTTTCGTCTCGTAAATACTTGCCAACAATTTTCATGGCGCAAAAATCGCCACACATACTGCATTCGGATGAGAAATCGGTGCTGCGATCTTTCCAAACCCGGGAGGCTTCTTCAGGATCAATGGCTAATTCCATTTGGCGACCCCAGTTCAGTTCACGACGGGCAGTGGACATTTCCAAATCCCAGGCAAGCGCGGCAGGGTGACCTTTTGCCACATCTGCCGCATGAGCAGCAATTCGGCTGGCCATCACTCCCAGATAAACATCATCTGCATTGGGCATGCCAATGTGTTCAGCAGGGGTGACATAACAGAGGAAGTCGGCGCCGTAGTAAGCGGCAATGGCGCCACCAATGGCTCCGGTAATATGGTCTGAACCTGCACCGGAATCAGTAGGAAGACAGCCAAAGACAAAGTAGGGAGCACCGCCACATAATTTTTTCTGTAATTGAACGGTGGTTTGAATTTCATCCAAAGGCACGTGTCCCGGTCCTTTGACCATAACCTGTACGCCGGCTGCTCGGGCTTTTTTAACCAATCCGCCGAGAATTACAAGTTCATGAACCTGGGCACCATCCAGGGAATCAGCAATGCATCCAGGACGCATGCCATCGGCAAAGCTTAGAACAACATCATATTTTTTGCATATTGCAAGGACGCGGTCATACTGGGTAAAGAAAGGGTTTTCGCATTTATTGTGAACCATCCAGCCAATAAGGTGGGATCCGCCATAGCTTACCAATGGATCAATACGGCCTTCTTCTTTGGCGCGGTTGATCACATCCATGGTGGTGCCGCAATGAAGGGCTAAAAAGCTCACTCCTTCGGAAGCATGTTTTTCAAGCATGTCAAACATATCATCGGCAGTCATATCTAAAGCAGTGCCATATTTCTTCTGGGCAACGGCTAGGGTTTGATAAAGGGGAAGGGTTCCCACCGGGCGATCCACAGTGGATAAAACCGTTTCACGCATGGCATCAATGGGTCCGCGGACACTTAAATCCATAATAGTATCGGTTTTGGCTTTTATGGCGGATGCAATCTTTTTCATTTCACCTGCGATGGTGTCATCCTTTTCATACATGCCAACACTGGCAGAAACTTTAACAAAAAGACCTTTACCCACGGCCACAGGATTAATGTTTGACCGGGAGCTTTTTAAAATGACGATTTCTCCGGTTGCAACACCCTGACGGATCATCTCAGGATCAATGCCTTCTTTTTCAGCAACATAAATCATTTCTTCGGTGATTTCACCGGCTCGCGCTTTTTCTAAAATTGTCATGTTTTCCTCCTAAACTTTTGTTGTTAATTTTTTTAATTGTTTTTTTGTAATAAAAAAAGCCCATAGCTATTAATTAAATAATAGCCATGAACTTTACCTTCATTCATACATAACCGATACATAGGCAGGTCTCCTGACTTGGGGATCAACGCATGCCACACCTTCCCATTAAAAAAACAGTGGTTATTGTGGTTTGCTCCGCCCTTACAGTGATGGGTTCGTTCAGGATTTTCACCCGATTCCCTATTCTCCTTAAATTAAGGCACCATATGTTCGCTTTTTTATTCACTTGATTATAATTATACACGCAAAATCACAGAGTGCAAGTAAAAAATAAAAAAACCTCATAAACAAAGGATATTTTATTAAGGCAATTAGTGTATAATATAGAAAAATAAAATATTTGGAGGTGAAAAAAATGAATATGATCCTTGTCTGGTTAGTTTTATTCATCGTTTTTCTCGCTGCAGAGGTGATTTCAACCGGAGCCTTGATTTTCATCTGGTTTTGCATAGGAGCGCTGGTAGCTCTGATCACTTCCTTTTTAGGTGGCAGCCCAGTACTTCAAAGCATTCTTTTTTTCAGTGTTGCCATAGTGTTATTGATTGGATCAAAACCAATCATCAAAAAATACAATAAGCCTAAAAAATTAGCGGCAAAGATCAATCGTATTCTTTTAAAACGAGGAATTGTAACAATAGAAATAAACAACCTTAAGGGTCAAGGGTCTGTGAGTCTTGACGGTAAAATCTGGACTGCAAGAAATTCAGAAAGTGAGGCAATCATTCCTGTTGGGAGTGAGGTTATTGTCACAGGACTTGAAGGTCGCATTGCTAAGGTTAAAACCATCGAAAAGATTGAAAAGACTTAAATTAGAACTTTGAAATTCCAATGGTTACGCATTGGAATTTTTTTGTCAAAAAAATATTAAGATAAAAATCATGAGAAAGAAGAAAAAATTGGAAAAACAACATAAAAATTCTAGTCTGATACAACGTTTTACACCCTATTATAAGAAATATAAATGGATATTGCTACTGGATCTCTTTTGTGCTTCACTGACCACAGTTTGTGAGTTAGTCTTGCCTCTCATTATTCGATTTATTACCGATAAAGCCATTAACGATATGGCAAGTCTCACCGTAGAAATCATTTTATCCCTGGGGCTTTTTTATTTGATCCTCAGAATCATTGATGGGGTGGCTAATTATTATATGGCGGATATTGGCCATGTCATGGGGGCAAAAATTGAAACCGATATGCGCCGGGACCTTTTTGGCCATTTGCAAAAGCTTTCCTATTCGTTTTACAGCAACACTAAAATCGGTCAGCTCATGTCCCGAATTACCACCGACCTTTTTGATGTCACTGAGTTTGCCCATCACTGTCCTGAGGAATTCTTTATCGCGGGCATTAAAATCACCGTGGCTTTTATTATTCTCGGAAACATTAATATTTGGTTAACCTTGATTATTTTCTCAGCGTTGCCCATTATGTTGCTTACAACCGGCTATTTCAGGCGACGAATGCGAAAAGCCTTTAAACGCTCCCGGGTTCAAACCGGGGAAATTAATGCTCAGGTAGAAGATAATCTTCTGGGCATTCGTGTGGTTAAATCCTTTGCCAATGAAGCCATTGAAGAAGAAAAGTTTGATATGGGAAATGGCATCTTTTTAGACATCAAAAAAGATACCTACCGTTACATGGCTGGCTTCCAAACCACCACACGAATGTTTGACGGACTCATGTATATTCTGGTAGTGGTGGGCGGATCCTTATTTATGATTAATGGGACCATTACTCCGGGAGATTTTATGGCCTATCTTCTGTATGTGACCACACTCCTCACCTCCATAAGACGGATTGTTGAGTTTTCAGAACAGTTTCAAAGAGGGATGACAGGCATCGAACGGTTTGTTGAAATTATGGATGAGCCACCGGAAATAACCAATGCCCCCGGAGCAAAAGAATTAACCAATGTTAAAGGTGATATTAAATTTGAAGGCGTTGGCTTCCAATATTCAGATGGCAAAAATGAGGTGCTTTCCAACATTGACCTTCATGTCGCCCAAGGACAAAACATCGCCATTGTTGGTCCATCCGGAAGTGGGAAAACCACCCTGTGTCATTTGATTCCTCGGTTCTATGATGTTTCATCCGGCAGAATTTATATTGATGATCAGGATATTAAGAATTTGACCATCCATTCCCTCAGGACCCAAATTGGAGTGGTTCAACAGGATGTTTATTTATTTTCAGGAACCGTTCATGAAAACATCATTTATGGACGCCCCAATGCAACGAGAGAGGACGTGATCCTCGCTGCAACACAAGCTGGAGCCCATGATTTTATTATGCAATTGCCAAAACAATATGACACCTATGTGGGAGAGCGTGGGGTGAAACTTTCAGGCGGACAAAAGCAACGCATTAGCATTGCCCGGGTATTCTTGAAAAATCCCCCCATTTTAATTCTCGACGAAGCCACCTCATCTCTGGATAATGAAAGCGAACGGATTGTCCAGTGTTCCCTTGAAAAACTGACAAAAGGAAGGACTACCTTTACCATTGCCCATCGATTAACCACCATTAGGAATGCTGACATTATTCTTGTGCTGACTGATGAAGGCATTGTGGAGCAAGGATCCCATGATGCCCTGATAAAAAGTGAAGGGGTTTATTATGATCTTTATCAGATGTATAGTGATATGGATGAATTAAATGAGGAGTTTTAAAGAAAAATAACTATGTAATAAAAAGGACGCCTTTGATTTTATTCAAAGACGTCCTTTTTTTCAGATAAGAGAACCTCCAAGTTTTTTATTGAATTGTATTCTGCTGTAAATTGAAAAACCAGTTTAGTAAGTGCTGAGAGTTTATACATTCATATTCCCGCAGCCATAGCCGGCCAAATCCAAAGTCACTGTTTTAATTCCCAGATCCTTTAAAGTCGCCACCAGGGTTTGGCGGTTGGCTATAATCGTTTCAAAATCCCTGGGATCACACTCGATTTTTGCTGTATCACCGAATAATCTGAGGCGGTACTGTGTTAAACCCAGGGTTTTGAGATAATCCTCACCAACTTCAACGCACTTAAGGGCGGCTGGAGTAATGGGGGTGTTGGTAGGAATTCGGGTTGCCAAACAGGCCATTGAGGGCTTGGCAGCAGTCGCCAGGCCAAAATATACAGAAAGAACGCGAATATCCTGTTTCGTCAGGTTCGAATCTTTTAAAGGGCTGTAAATACCCAGTTCCCCCAGGGCACGAATTCCAGGGCGGTAGTCCTTGACATCATCCAAATTGGATCCATCCAAAATAATTTTCCAACCATTTTCAATGGCGGCATTTTTTATCTGGGTGAAAATAAATGTTTTGCAATAATAGCAGCGGTCCGAAGGGTTTTTGACAAAGTTTTCCAATGAGAAAACATCGGCATCAATGACAAGAGGTGTAACGCCAATATCTTTGGCCAATGCCTGGGCCTCGAAAAATTCAGAATCCGGGAGCATGGCACCGTTAACGGTTATGGCCATGACATCTTTTCCCAGGACGTCAAAAGCGACTTTTAATAAAAGGGTGCTATCCACGCCACCTGAAAAGGCCACGCAGACTCGGTTGAGGTCCTTGATTTTACCTTGCAGGGTTGTCAGCTTTTCTTGAAGAGCCGGGGTCAGACTATTTGTTTTATTCATTATATCTCCTTGTTGATTGGCGACAAAAGAAGGATTGTGGAAGGGTGCCGCCTACTTGATTATATTATAACTGATTAAAAGACTTTTCCACCAGCAAAATATTTGATATAATGCAAATAACATTATATAGAACAGGAGAACTAAGCGATGACTAAACAAAAATGGATACCTTTGGCTGTTGGGATTGGGATTTTAATCCTGATAGCGTTGTTTATCTATGGTTGCAGTAATTTATTCGGAGAAAAAAAAGGGGATGACTATGTGGTGAAAGGTGTCGATTTATCGGCGTATCAGGGAGATGTTGATTGGAAGGTATTATCGGAGCAAGGCATTGAATTTGCTTATATTAAGGCGACTGAAGGAAAGGATTTTGTGGATGAACAATATAAGAAAAACTGGGAGGCAAGCCATAAAACCGCATTAAAGGTCGGTGCTTATCATTTCCTTAGTTTTGATAGTTCCGGAAAAGATCAGGCAAAGAATTTTATCAACAATGTGCCTGTTTCTGATAAAAACCTACCACCGGTGGTTGATATGGAATTGTACGGGGTTTACCAAACAACACCAATGGAAAAGGAAAAAGTAAAGGTCATTTTAGATGAGTTTCTTAAAGAAATTGAGAATACTTATAAGGTAAAACCTATTATTTATACCAATCAAAACGTATTTAACTTATACATAGGCACGGACTACAAAGATTATAAAATCTGGATTGTGGATCTTGACAACAATGAGCCAAAGACTCTTCCCAATGGTAATCAGTATAAATTCTGGCAATACAGCCAGCGGAACATTTTAGAAGGTTACAAGGGAACTGAAAAATTCATAGACATGGATATTTATAATGGTACTTACAATGAATTTATAAGTGAATTTTTTTAAATTGACTAAAAGCAAAGAAGCTACCTATAAAAGGCAGCTTCTTTTTGTTTGAATATAAGTTTGAATTATAGGGTTGCTTTCCATAAACCGTGAAGGTTACAATATTCATAGGCAGCAATGACCTTTTCTCCTGGAAGTAATGCAAATTCAGCATGGGGTTTGCCATCAACAGCCAGACAGTTTAGTTGTCCGCCATTTGTTGTTTCAAGATATACCCAAACAATATGATGTTCAGGTAACATTGGATGTGGAACACTTCCAATATCAACACTAACTGTGGTATTATTAACGGTAATCACAGGAACATGTTTTTCTTTGGCAGCGTCGGTGGTATTTGGAATCATTTCAGTCATGGGATCACCACAACAAATAATGGATTGTCCGGATTCAAAAATCATACTAACCATGTTACCACAATGTTTGCAAACAAAAAATTTCGGTTCTTTACACATAATAGACCTCCTAAGTCATAATTGATGTTCTATTACTATCTTCCCAAAAAAGAAGATTTTAAACATCAATAATTTTGATTTGTATTATTTTTATTATAACATAAAATTTAATAATGTGAAAAATTAGGTAAAATTTAGAAAGGTGAGGAGCAAAAGCTCCCAGAAAATTAATGGAAAAACAATGGATCATTTGGGCCAGAGAATTGCAATCAATATCTCAGTCAGGTCTTGCATATTGTAAAAACGAATACGATTTGGATCGATATCGGCAAATTGAAAAATTATCCCAAGAAATTATAGGAAAGCACACAGATGTGTTGGCAGAAGTCATCACAGAATATTATGGAAAAGAAGCAGGTTATTTAACACCAAAGGTAGACGTACGCGGGGCGGTAATCGTCGATAATAAAATTCTTTTAGTGAAGGAAAAAGTTGATGGGCATTGGTCTCTTCCCGGAGGTTGGGGAGATGTGAATCGAAGCCTCAGTGAGAATGTGAAGAAGGAAGCCTTTGAGGAAGCAGGGGTTTTAGTAGAACCGACCCAATTAGTGGGGGTGCTGGATCGAAGTAAATGGGTGGAGGATGCCTGTCCATATACCATTTATAAAATATTCATGCTTTGTAATTTAGTAGAAGGGGATTTCAAAAAAAACACAGAGACTGAAGAAAGTGGATTCTTTTCCATGGATGGTTTGCCGCCTCTTTCTACAGGTCGCACGACGGTAGAACAATTGGAATTATGTTTCAAGGCCAAACGCGAACCAAAGTTTATTCCTGTTTTTGATTAAAAAGGTCAAATAATCAATAATTAATTCAAAAAAAATGAACCTGTATAAAACAGGCTCATTTTTATGGAATGTGCTATACTTCGTAAGAAATTTTAATATTGGTGCAATTAATGGGCGTAGTCAGTATTCTTGAAGCCGCACTGGATCCTTCGGTTTTAAGCTTTTCTTCAATGGTGATATCCACTGGCAGAGCGCCGGGAATCATGGTGCCATCTTCACTGGCGGGAAAGAAGTTCCCATTATTTCCAAGGAAGGTAGAATAAACCCTCATCATAGTGTTGCCACTGGCATCGCTGAAGTTGTACACTCCCAATTGTTCCGTTGGGGTGTAAAAACTTAACGGAAGTGTGCCGGCATAATTTGTCGGAATCCCTTTTCCAAGGTCAATCTTAGTGATGGGTGGGTTCAGGTCTTTTAATGATAAGGTGACTATTTGATCTTTGCGGGAAAAGTCCACGGCATAAAACCCTTCCTCAATGAGATGGATCTGCTCATTGACTACAGCTTGCTTTTTTCCATAAACATAATATTCGACTTCACCATTTTTGTTGGTATAACCAAAGACTCCAAGCTGAGTGGTGGTGGGTACCGCATCGGGAGTTTCAGTGTCGGTATTTGTGATACTTAAGATAGAATCAAGGCGAAGTCCATTGGGAATAGTTGCTTCCGTTGGAACAGACATGAGAGTAATATAGGTCGTTTCACCAGTTGCTTCTTTGGCACACCCTGTAAATAAAAGAATTAGAACAATAAACATAATAAAAATTGGAAATGATTTTTTCAACATATTTTTCTCCTGTTTGAAATATAGGTCCATTTTATATTACTTTTGATTTAATAGCAATCAGACTTTGATTTCAATTTCTTCTCTGAATCAAACATTGGCTGTGATTTTAATGCATTTCGTTTAAATTAGTTATAACGGTTTTTTACTGGTGAAGGCTAGGAAAAATCCATTTTTCAATCAATTTCAAGAACTGAAGGGACACACTATGAACAATTTTAAGAAGCCTTTGATTGGTATTTTGCCACTCTACGATAGTTTAAAAAAGAGTCTGTGGATGTGTCCGGGATATACCGAGGGAATCACCGCCGCAGGTGGAATTCCAGTGATTCTTTCCATGTTAACGAATAGTGAAGAAATTGAAGTCATTGTAGATCGCCTGGATGGGTTCCTTTTTACCGGAGGACAGGATGTGGATCCGGATTTTTACGGACAGCCGCTGCTTACCTTTTGTAATGAAATTTATCCACCACGTGATGAAATGGAAAGAATGGTCTTAGAATCGGTTATACACGGGATAAGGCGGTTTTAGGGGTATGCCGTGGACTTCAATTTATTAATGCGGTATTGGGAGGGAGTCTCTATCAGGACATTATTAGACAAATGGATCGAGAGCCCCATATTCTTCACGACCAGCTGACAAATTTCGAAAATCCTGTCCACCAGGTAACCATTGAAAAAGGTACTCAATTGTTCGAAATAATGGGAATGGAAAAGGTACGTGTTAATAGTATGCACCATCAGGGCATTGATTGTTTATCACCTAAACTCTTAGCTACGGCCCGCAGTGATGATGGATTAATCGAAGCCATTGAAATACCTGAGCTTACCTTTGGTTTGGCAGTTCAGTGGCATCCTGAATTTCTCTGGAAAGAAGAAGAATCCTCCTTAAATCTCTTTAAGGCTTTTGTTGAATCCTCCAGAGATAAAAATTAATAGGACTATTTTAATTAAGTAATGATTAAGAAACTTATTTAGAAAGTCGCATGCCTTGGCCTGAGAGAATGGCGGTGACATCGTCATCTGAGAGATCAAGATTAAAAAATTGCTTATAATAATCCTTGGTGATTTGGGCGAGGTCGATATCACTGAACTCTTGGGGATAATAAAGCTTGGCCATAAAAAGGGCTGCCATATGAGGTTCAATGGACCCTGGATGGCCCCAACGGCTAACCCCGGTGGGCAGTGTTGTAACCTGTTGGCTTTTTACAGCTCTTAGGCCGGACCATTTGGAATCAGTGAGCATGTAGTTTGTTGTGTTCCCATCGTTGGCAATAATGGCATCGGGGTCCCAGGTGTAAATCTGCTCCAAAGTGGTCATGGTCTTTTCCGCATCAGTAATCAAGCTGCCACCTTGGGTAGAGACATTGATAATTCCGGCAACTTCAGTTATTTGGGAACATAAGTCCCCTTTAAGATCGGTGCGGGCAGCTTCATTAACCGCATGATAAACGCGAACCCTTGATGTTTCAGGAATACCACTCACACGTTGGGATACAAGGTTTAAGGTATTCTTCATATTGGCATTATAGTTTTCAGCTTTTTCAGGTACATTAAAGATATTTCCTGCCACAGTTACTGCTTTTTCTAAACCCTCAAGGCTGGCATAATCCACAACCACCCAGGGAATCCCTGCTTTGTTGAGTTTTTCAACTTCACCTTTATTGTCAGCAGTGCTTTGGCGAATGAGGACTAGATCAGTGTTGGTTACCAGGAGTTCCTCAATGTTAATGGCGCCTTCTTGAAAGGGAACAGAAATATTTTCAATATCAGGTCGCTTGTAAGCCATTAAAACATCCCTTTTAATGCCATTCGGAATGCCTACAATCTTGTCCTCCTGGCCCAGCATAGCCATAATGTGTGCCGTAGAGGCATAAAGACATGCCACCCGCTGAGGATCCTTTGGGATGACAACCTCCCGATTCATACAGTCAATGACGGTTTTTGTTGGAACGTCCGATTGAGTGATTTGGGTTTGACAACCGGAAGTCAGAGAAATAAGTAATAAAATGATCAACAGGAAGCCAAGCCATTGGCTTTTATTTTTTTGCATTGATTTCCTTTCTTTTAAGTTAACTAGCATCAGACAGATCATTAATGTTGGTTTCGCAGTGGCACTATATATTTTCGAGTGGTGCCATCTTCCACAGTGGTTCCCAGAGTGGTAATGATTTTAAATACTTCCTGGAGCTTTTCTTTGGTTAAAACTTCAGAGGGAGTTCCAATGGTATCGAAACCGCCTTGATTCATTAGAGCAACCCGGGTTTGAACCCCGGCATTTTCCAAATAGAAAGCCTGATTTAAATAATGAGTGGCCATAATAATGGAAAGACCTTTTTCTTTGACTAACATGGTGATAATTTCCATGACCATGAGCTCGTGGCGAAAATCCAAATGTGCTGTGGGTTCATCCATAACCAGGATTTCTGATTCCTGGGTAAGAGCCCTGGCAATAAGAACCAGTTGGAGCTCACCTCCGCTGAGTTCAGTATAAAGACGATCTTCAAAGCCGTTTAAACCGACTTGATCAAGACTTGCTTGGGCGCGGTTTCGCTGATTTTCACTGGGTGAGGAAAATATTTTTGTGTCAAAGGTTCGGCCCATGACTACCACATCAAGGACAGTATAGGGAAATGTTTTGGTATGGCTTTGGGGAACATAGGCAATATGCTGAGCGAATTCTCGGGGTTTTAAATTTTTGAAATTTTGACCAGACACTTCAATGGTACCGGATTTTGATTTATTAATCCCTAAAATGCAGTCAATCAGAGTTGACTTTCCGCAGCCATTGGGACCAATGATACAGAAAACTTCACCTGGATTGACATCAAAGCTGATATGTTCAAAGATTAATTGATGAGCACGATAACCGAAGGAAACATCATGTAAGGATAATAAAGACATCACCAGCTCCTCCCTTTTGTTTTTTTAAGCAGATAAATAAAAAATGGACCGCCTATGAGAGCTGTCATAATTCCCAAAGGAATTTCTCCGCCAGTGAGTGTCCGGCAAATAGTATCACAAAATATGACAAAACAGGCACCTAAAGACATGCTGGCAGGGATAAGCCACTTATTGTCATTTCCCACCAACATTCGTCCGATATGGGGGATAATCAGGCCAATCCAACCGATAACACCACTGACACAAACCGCTCCGGCAGTGGCAAGGGTAGCACAGGCGATGAGGAAGAGTTTATTGGCAGTTACATGAATCCCCAGGGTTTGGGCTTCCCGGTCCCCCATGGAAAGAACATTGAGACGATAGCGCATGGCCAACATCCCCAATAAGCCTAAAAACATGGGGATTGAGGATAAAAAGATATCGGATGTTTTGGTAGAGGCCAGACTCCCCATCAGCCAAAAAGTAATGGCGGGAAGTTGGGTGGCCGTATCTGCTACGTATTTCAAAAGAGACAATAAGGCAGAAAAAATCGATTGGATAATGATTCCGCCCAGGACCAGCGTAATGACCGGTGAAGTGCCATCAATACGTCCGGCAAAATAGCTGAGAATGACAGCCAGTATTCCAAAAATAAAGGCGAAAATAGGGGTCAAAAAAATGTTGTTAAAAAAAATGATCGCCAAAGCTGCTCCGAATCCTGCTCCTGAAGAAACACCAAGAATGCCTCCAGAAACCAGGGGATTTCGAAAAAGTCCTTGGAAAGCGGCACCGCTGGCCCCAAGAGAGGCGCCAACAATGGCACCTAAAAATGCCCGAGGTAATCGTATTTGCAGCACCACAGCAGTGGTTTCAGGACTGAGACCACTGCTATTGCCAGTAATTCCCTGCCAAAGGCTGAGAAAAACATCGGTTAGCGAAACATAATAACGGCCGATACAAATGGTCCCACAAAAAAAGACAAGGGGAAGAAAGATTAATAAAAGAGTGACAATAATTTTTTTTCGCCGAGACATTTATACTTTTTTACGTTTCATCACTGCAAAGACAATCACAATAATCAAAATAATACCTAATGCAGCAAAAATGATAATATTTGAAGTTGAGAAAATACCCGGTGCCGGCGTGGTCGTTGTATAGGTCAATTCTAAAGGGGCGGCTAGCACTGCGCCGCTTTTGGCCGCCAGGGTGTTATCAACTTTAAGGGTATAGCTTGTTCCTGCTTTTAGGTCTTCTTTAGGGATGATAATAACAAAATTCTTAAGGTCTGGCTTAAGCTGGTCATCAGCCATGGTGACATCTGCTGGGATTTGAGTGCTGCCTTGCCAAAGCGTAAAGGCTTTGAGATTGCCATCACGGACAGTGACATAGGCAATGTTTTTGTTGAACTCAAGGGTAAAGGTTGAACCCACAAGAATATCATTGGCAGTGGTGGCGGGATTGGAACTGACCAGGGCAAGCGGGTCATCTTTACCGCCGCCGGTCCCATCACCAGCGCCAGTATCGGTGGTGGTAACCGCAGGAGTATTGACAACAGGGGTATCAGCCACCGGTGTCTGACCGCCGCCGGTACCATTGCCGGAGCCTCCACCTGATCCGTCACCACCGGCAGCCAGGACACTGCCACAGAGACTTAAAGTAAGTAAAAACACAAACAGCAGGGAGAGGATCGGTTGCAACATTCTTTTCATTTTTCTTTCTCCTTCTAAATGAAATTTAACCAAAATAAAAAGAAGACCTGAGGGCCTTCATTAATACGATCTTGATTTCAGCAAAGATATTTTCGCTGGAATGATCCAAGATGAATTAACTCCTTCCCAAAATGGAGGCAGAAACGTTTCCATTAATGCCCTAACGGCCTTAATCCATGGTAACCCATAAGGAAAAGAGGCTCGGAGTAATCTTTTTTATAAGTATAAATATAAAGGTTTTCAAAGCCTTTGTCAACCATTACAATCAATGGCTGTTCTAATATAAATCGATAAAAATAAATGGATTCAGTGATCAGTTATTCCATTGGAGTCTTCATACACTGAATGCCAGACTGTACCCAGCGGCGATAGCGGCAGTTGTAACAGGAAATGGTTTCTTCAGCTATCCATTCTTCTTCAACATCCTGGCGGAAATGAAGACAAGCCAGGGCAGTGATATTTCCTTGAAACCAATCATCAAGGTTAAGTTGTTCTTTTTTATGCATAGAAGTTTTCACCTAACTTGCGGATTTCTGCTTTGGGTAAAGATTCATAACTGCCATCATCTTTTTTAGCAACAAAAAGAACAAAATGATGGTGATACATGACGGTTTTACTTCGGTTATTCATATGAATGACACTATCTGGAGTTAAGCGTTCTTTAGTTTGAAAATTCAAAACCTGTTCAACCTCTGGAAATGTCATTAATTCAGCGACACTGTATTTCTTATTTAAGTCAATATGTTTGAGAGCACCTTTGATTTCGCCGTCATTCCCGAAAATTCGCAGTCCAACGCCAGCTAAGGCACCGATAATCCCTTGGCCGGTACCCCCATGTTCAGACAAATGAATGCCAAAAGATTGAGCGCATTTAATAGCATCTTCCTTGGTTAAAACTGTGTGCTTGGCGGCTTTACCAAAGGCAATCAAATCAGAATAGTTGTCACTGGCATGATATTGTAAAATACAAAGACCGGGATCTGACCCAACAGCAGATACAGTTTCCAAATGACGGGAAGCCAGATCGATTATGATTGAAAGGCTTTCGTCAGGGGCTTCACCATAGAAACACATAGAACTATTATGGGAAGTGTAGGGAATATCTTCATGAATATAAAGTTGATGTCGGGTTACCAGGGAACAGGGTCCAAACCCGTGATCGATTAATTTTTTAAGAATCTGTTCGGTAATGGCGCCAGTGCCGATAGAATCAAGATTGTCCGTATCATCAATGCACAAATAAAATTTCATTAAAAAGTCCTCCTTATCATTTTTTATTCACTTATAAATGCATTATAAGTGATATTTTTTTATTTGTAAACAACGGATAGGAAATGATATAATCAGAAAAAATGAAAATGAATTTGAAGAGGATGAGAATGAATAAAAATTCAGCTGGTAAAGAAAAAATAACGGTTGAGGAGAGGTGGAAAGATTTTTTAGCAGAAGCTCGAGAGAATAAAGCAAAAACGTTTGTTTATTTTGCCCTGCGTTTGTTAGTGGTGATTGTTCTGATTACCGAAATATTCAACAAGAATTATAATAATGTTTTTCTTTGCGTTTTAACCCTTATTCTTTTTATGATCCCATCATTTCTAGATAAACGGTTAAACATTGTCATGCCGGAAACACTTGAAATTATTGTGTTGTTGTTTATTTTTGGAGCTGATATTCTGGGCGAAATCAATCAATATTATTTAATTTTTGACCGGTGGGATGATATGCTCCATATTATTAATGGCTTCCTATGTGCAGCCATCGGATTTTCTCTGGTTGATATTTTAAATCGTAATGAGAAAATTACTTTTTCGCTATCACCGATTTTTGTGGCATTGGTGGCATTTTGCTTTTCAATGACCGTCGGTGTTATGTGGGAATTTTTTGAATTTGGAATGGATAGTTTTTTCCAAACAGATATGCAAAAAGATACAATCATTACATCCATCAGTTCGGTAATACTTAACTCTGAAGGGAAAAATGTTGCTGTGGTGCTTCCCATTAAATCAGTCATTGTTAATGGTATACCCTGGAATTATGGGGGATATATCGATATCGGTTTACATGATACCATGTCAGACCTGCTTGTGAATTTCATTGGAGCCGTTATATTTTCGATCATTGGCTGGGTTTATATTAAAAATCGAGGAAAAGGAAAATTCGCACCTCGGTTTATGCCGCGGCTTAAAACAGAGGAAGAACTGAAGAAAGAGCGGGAACATCATCATACAAATAAAATGGAAATGGAAAAGTAAAAAAAGCTATGCAAAATACAATGATTGTGCTATAATAAATCCCGTGGCCAACGGAAGTATCCTAGGTCACAATTTTCTTGGGTGCCCTTAGCTCAGTTGGATAGAGCGTTCGGCTACGAACCGAGAGGCCGTGGGTTCGAATCCCTCAGGGCACACCATTTTTTAGTATAATAGAGCCGTTTCTGAGCTCTATTTGTTTGAGGAATACCATGCGTATGCACGACAATTTTAATGAAATTTCAAGTATTCACCCTTAAAAAGGGTGTTTTTTTTATTTTTTGAAAAAATATTAGTATTTTGAAAAAATGGATTTTCATTATTTCTGTTGGGTTTTCCAAAGTGCCATTTGATGATTAAGTGGATGTGATAAATATACCGGTTAAAGGAACCATGGTATCCGGCGGTTGCGTGGTTCCAACCGTACCGTGTAGGAATCATGGATAATTCAATCAAGTATCGCATCAGTAATTAATTCTCGCATAACAAGCGTTAAGTGGAGCAACCTTTTAGAAATAAAGGTAAACATTATAGTAATTGATACACCTATTTTAAATACTGCTAATAAGTCAGATCTTGAAAAGAGTTTGATTAGTAATTGTGTATAATTATGTGAACTTATATGGTAATTGTCTCGATTTTTCCCCGTTTTTGCAATACATAAATTCACATGTAAGAATAATTATTTAGTATTTCTAGCAAATATATTGACAATATAAGAAAAATGTACTACACTATAGATGTATTATACATGCATGCAACATAAATACATCTATTAAATTAAGTAAGGGAAAATAATAATAGTGAAGTAAGTAAATGTGGCAAATATATCGATAATACAGAAAATGTACTAGGATATAGTCATGGGTTAAGTGGAGTAAGATGAACAACAAATTTTTTTAGTTGATCTTACATGCAACATAAATATATGATGAATTTAAATAAGAATTTTGGAGGAAATAATAATGGATGACGTGAGCAAATGCCACGAAGCAGCAAAAGTTCTTTTAACTACTTGTTCAGATTGCAAAAAAGATGAAAATATTTTAGTTGTAACTGACCCGACAAGCTTTAAAATAGCAAAGATTATGTGGGATACAATGGAAACGTATACAAATAAGTCTATTGTGATGATGGATGAGAGAACAATGCATGGACAGGAACCTAATAAGGCTGTTGCCGGGGCAATGGCTAAGGCGGATGTTATCTTTGGTTGTACTAAATTCTCATTATTTCATTCTCAGGCGAGACGAGATGCAGTTGCCGGAGGTGCTAGATTTGTTAACATGGTTGACTATAGTGTAGAAATGATGATGAAGGGTGGCCTTTATTGTGATTTTGAAGCAATAGGAAAAACTTGCAAGAATATTGCAAAGAAGCTGGAAGGTGGAAATATTTGCAATATTACTACAGCAAGCGGCAGTGATTTCACATGTTCCATTGCTGACAGAGCACCAAATCCTCAGTATGCAAGAAGTCTGGTAGTAGGTGCTTCTTCCTCGCCTCCTGATGTTGAATGTGCTACATGCGCGGTGGAGGGTACCGGAGAGGGCGTTGTTTATATTGACGGAAGTATTCCTCATCCGGAACTTGGACTTATTACAGATGAAATTAAGCTTACTATTAAAAAAGGCTTGATTGTTGACATAAGCGGGGGGGATCAGGCACAAAAACTTAAGAGAATTATGAAAGATTTTAATGATCCTAATGTATACAGTATAGGAGAAATTGGCCTTGGATTAAACAGCATGTGCGAATTAAACGGAAGAATGTTAGAAGATGAAGGGTGTGGCGGAACCGCTCACTTTGGCTGCGGTGACAACAGAGGCTTCGGCGGTATTGTTGCAAGTGCATATCATTTGGATATGGTATTTAGAAAGCCAACGCTGACAGTGGATGGAAAAGTTATTCTAGCCGAGGGAAAGATAGCTTAAGTTTTTGATTGACTTACAATATTAATTTCAAACATAAAAAATAAAAATATAAAGGAGATTTTATCATGGTTGATACAAGCATACAAGAGGGAATACTCTTTAGTGATGAATTACAAAATGAGATTAAGGAAAAATTTTGGCAGGTAGATAGCGATCCACTTAGAGAGGGAAGAAGAATATTCTTTGATAATGCAGGTGGCGCATTTAGACTAAAGAGTGTTTTGGAATCTTACGCAAGAATTGACGCGATTCCAGACTGCCCTGAAAGAGTGCATGCTACAGCTCTATATCTGCAAAAGGTACAAGAAGATAGTGAAAAAGACATCAGAACTATTTTCAACGCAAAAGATGGTAGTTTGCATACAACACTGACTGCTTCTCAAGCTATGTTTGATATGGTGGGAGCAGTTGCTGAAAATATACCGGGCACAAACATTGTTACAACTATGCTGGAACACCCATCAGCTTATGATGCTGCCTTCTATTATGCTAAGAAAACTGGCAAAGAATTCAGACCTGTTAAGACAAACCCTGTGACAGGGAGCGTAGATGTTGACGAAATTGTAAGCAAAATTGACTGTAACACTTGTCTTTTGAGCTTTATGTATGCATCAAATATCTCTGGTGCCGTTTTAGATGCCGAAGCTATTATCAAAGCTGCAAGAGCAAAGAAACCTGACCTTTACATCATCATTGATGCGGTTCAGCACGCTCCTCACGGTGTTATTGATGTGGAGAAGCTAAAGGCAGATGGTATGAACTTTGCACCATACAAGTTCTTTGGCAACAGAGGTTCCGGAATTGCCTATGTTTCAGACAGACTTTCAAAGCTTCGTCACCATACATTTCTTGCAAAACCTGAAGGAACTTGGGAGCTTGGCTCTCCTGCACCATCTCAATTTGTAGCTATCACTGAAATTGTAAACTATGTTTGCTGGTTAGGTCGTAAATTTATAGTTAGCGACAACAGAAGAGAACAATTTGTTGAAGGTATGAACAGAATTAAGATGCATGAAAGAGCACTTATGAACAGAATGTTCAACGGTAGCGACAATATTGAGGGACTTAGAAAAATGAAGGGTGTAAGTGTATACCTTGACAATCCGGATATGACAAAGAGAGATTTCATTATCCCTATGGGAATTGATAAGTTGGGATTCACACAAACAGTAAGAGAGTACGAAAAGAGAGGCATTATTGTATATGAAAGAATTAACACAAGCTTATACTCTAAGAGAATGCTTGATTCCTTCGGTATTGAAGGTTGTATCAGAGTATCGCCACTGCACTGTCATAGCGTAGCAGATATTGATGCATTTTTGGAAACTACAAAAGAGTTAGCGTAATATTATATATTTAACCTATATAATCATCAGTCAGAGCATGTAAACGCTCTACTGATGATTAACCCTATTATTTTAAGTATATACTACGGTTTTCAATGTAAGTAAACGTTTTATGTAGCTTAAAATAAATAATTTGCGATTTGTATTTTAGTCAAAATAAATGGAAATAAGGGGGATGTTTCAATGAGTAAAGAAACAAATAATATAGGTCAAAGAATGGATCGGTTACCTATGTCAAAATGGCATATGTCGGTTTTTTGGCTGATTGGCTTTGGTGTTTTAATAGACGGTTTTGATAATTATTCCGGAGGTGTAATCCTAGCTCAATTAATTAAAAATGGTTGGTCTAACAATTTCTTGAATGCAGCGTTTACTTCGAGTACTATGGTTGGACTTTTCTTAGGTTCACTGTTTGCAGGCTTTTCTGGTGACCATTGGGGGAGAAAATTTGCCTATCAAGTAAATCTCCTTATATTTGGGATAGCTTCATTAGCAGCAGCCTTCACCACTAGTATGACCATACTGATTGTTTTACGTGGAATAATAGGGTTTGGTCTTGGCGCAGAGCTTGTGGTTGGTTTTGGTACATTTGCTGAATTTGTGCCAGCAAAGATTCGTGGTAGATGGACTGCCACATTATCACTGTTAGCGAATTGTGCCCCACCACTAGCAACTTTAATCGGGTTAATCGTTATGTCTTCTTTAGGACCTAATTATGGGTGGCGTGCAATGTTTATAATTGGCGGAATTGCTGCACTAGTATTATGGTATGCCCGTCATGATTTGCCGGAATCCCCACGTTGGCATGCATCTCGTGGTGATTTTGATAAAGCAAACGAAATACTTACAGAAGTTGAAAAGGGAATTGAAAAAGAACAAGGAATTAAACTACCATTAGTTAAAAAAGTAAAAGTATTGGATTCATCTCAAGATATAAAAAATATACCTTTTTCAAGTTTATTTAAGGGTACTTTGTTAAAAAGAACAATAATAGGTAGTAGTATGCTTATTGCAATGAATACAGCAGTCTACAGCATTACCACTTGGATTCCAACTATTTTCGTAAAATCTGGTATAACCGTTACTAAGTCTATTTTTATGACAACAATAATTTTGTTTGGTGCACCATTTGGTATATTTATTGCCTCAAGAATAATAGACAAATTTCCTCGTAAATTGATGGGATCCACACTCTTAATCATAATAGCTATACTTGGGTATATCTATTCACTGCAGACATCAGAGACGTTAATTCTTATAATTGGATTCATTCTAATTTCTGTTCTTTATATGTATGTTTGTTTTGCATGTTCAGTTTATGTTCCAGAATTATGGCCGACAGAAGCTCGTCTTAGAGGTTTAGGATTATGCAATGCAGTAGGGCGAGCCGTAACAATTTTTACGCCTTTTGGAGTAGCGTGGATTATGACACAGTATGGATCTGTTGCTGTGTTTTTAACAATTGGAGCTATACTTGTTATAGTAGCAGTAGTTATCGCTACAATAGGTATTGAAACAAGACAAAAAACAGTTGAAGAAATAGGTAGGGAAGCAGGTATAATTCCTGTATTCCCGGAAACACGTAACGAGGAATTTTGAAAACCCTTTATACTAAAGGCTTATAGGGACTTTTCAATGTCATTTTGCTTCGTTATGTTAAAATCGCATAACGAGGCAAGTATCCCTTATTGATGGGGGCTACAGCCTTCTCGTTATGTTAATCCGGGCATGCAGGATACTAATGTTGTTAACCTATATTAATAACGATTAATATTTATAACTACCAGTAAGGCCAGCATAACCATTTAATATATTTTTTTCAATCGCATCAACAAAACCATCTTTATCATTGTTTTTAAGGCAATTAATTATTTGTTTATGTTCATTAAGAGTTTCCTCAATTCTTAATGAATTTTTGAATGATTCAATGCCAATTAAAAATGCTCTGTCAAAAAGATTTTCAATTATGGTAAAAAATTGTGAATTTTCATATTTTGATAATATATATTTATGAAAATTAATATCTTCAGACATTATGAGACTAATATCATTTTGTTTCACGTTATATAATTGTTTTATATAAGAATCTTCTAAGTAATTTATGTCTTTTTCTGTGATATTAGAAAAAGCTCGTTTTGCCGAATATGATTCAATTGCAGCTCTTAACTCATATATTTCTCTTGCGTCATTAATCGTTATTGAATGAATTATTACTCCTTGTTTAGGTATAATAGTGAGAAATTTATCATTTTCAAGTTTTTGACACGCGTATGTTATAGGAGTCCTACTAAAATTAAGTTTTTTTGCCATTGCAGATATACTAATAACTTCTCCTTGTTTAATTTCTCCAGTTACTATTTTATTTTTAATTATTTTATATGCTTTTTGAGTCAAACTATCTAAATTATTATTTTCATTTTTATTATCTAAACTCATTTTACTTGCCCTTTCTATTGTGGTAAAATATTTTAATTCCGCAAAGTGTAACTTGATTTTTATAGCTATTTACTTCGCTTTTTCGCTTAAAATATAGCGTTTAATATTGGAAAACTAACTGAAATATGTTACTAAATATGTAATAATTTCAGTGAATTGATATTATATTACACTTGCATGCAAACTAACATTATAACACTTTTAAGTATTTGTCAATCACCCAACTTGAAAATTTAGATATTTCAAAAATGGGCCTTGGAACATGGCCTATTGGCGGAGGTCCTGCATATGCATAGAATGGAGACCGAGAATTACAAGCATCTATATAATATTTTGAAGTACATTAAAAATCAACTTTACTTATAGTAACTATCATGTTATTATACTTTTATAAGCGGACATACATGCAAGATGAACATAAGATGTACTTCTTGAGGTTAAGCGGTAGCTATATGTGGTGCAGACCTAAAGCCCTTAAATTTAATATATTACAAGCAAACAAATAGGAGGTAAATGTGAATATGAAAATTGTTGTATTAGACGGGTATACATTGAATCCAGGGGACATAACATGGGAAGAACTTGAAAAACTTGGAGAATTGAAAGTATACGACCGAAGTGAAGAGGAATTAATAATAAAGAGAGTGGGGGATGCTGAAGTTGTTTTTACAAATAAAACTCCATTGTCAAAGGTTGCACTAAAAAAAATGACCAATTTGAAGTTTATAGGCGTATTGGCGACAGGATACAATATTGTAGATGTTGATGCGGCAAAGGAATTAGGAATAGTTGTAACAAATATCCCCACATATGGTACCGATGCTGTTTCTCAAATGGCTATAGCATTGCTTCTTGGTATATGCCATCATGTAGGGGAACACAGTGAGTCAGTTAAGCGCGGAGAGTGGGCAAATAGCCTTGACTGGTGTTATTGGAAGTACCCTTTAATCGAACTTGCCGGAAAGACAATTGGTATTATAGGATATGGAAGAATAGGACAAGGGACAGGAAAAATAGCACAGGCACTAGGTATGAATGTAATTGCCTACGATCAGTACAAAAACCAATCGCTAGAAAGTAATACAATGAAATATGTTGAACTTGATGAATTGATGGCAAAATCAGATGTAATAACCTTACACTGTCCGCTGTTTGAAAGCACAAAAGGTATAATAAATAAAAGCACAATATCAAAGATGAAAGATGGAGTAAAAATAATAAATAATTCTAGAGGACCTCTAATAGTAGAGGAAGATCTTGCGGAAGCCTTAAATAGTGGAAAAGTTGGAGCAGCAGCTGTAGATGTCGTATCTACAGAACCTATAAAGATGGATAATCCACTACTTAAAGCAAAAAATTGCATTATTACACCTCATATTTCTTGGGCTCCTAAAGAATCGAGAGAACGCCTTATGAATATTGCAATTGAAAACTTGAAACAGTTCTTAGCAGGCAATTCTGTTAATGTTGTAAATAAATAATGTAATCTAAAAAAGATGGGCATTAATTTTAGTGAATGTCCAGAAAATTAGATTTTAATCTCGATATGAAGTAGTTTTTTTGGAGGGAGACGCATGAAAATAATTATTGCACCAGATTCATTTAAAGGCAGTCTTTCAGCTTTGGAAGTATGTGAAAATATTGAAAAAGGAATAAGAAAGGTGTTTGGTACTGCGAAAATAGTAAGAGTTCCAATGGCTGATGGCGGAGAGGGAACAGTCCAATCTCTTGTAGATGCTACAGGAGGAGAAATCATAAAATTAAAAGTTAAAGGACCACTTCTTAAGGAAGTTGACGCCTTTTATGGCATACTTGGTGATGGTAGCACTGCAGTTATTGAAATGGCATCAGCTTCTGGAATTACATTGATTACAAAAGAAGAAAGAAATCCAATGAAAACAACTACCTATGGTACCGGACAAATAATAAAACATGCTTTGGATAGGGGTTGTAGAAATATTATTATAGGTATAGGTGGCAGTGCGACTAACGATGGTGGTGCTGGAATGGTTAAAGCATTAGGGGTAAAACTATTAGATGAAAAGAGTGAAGAAATAGACTTTGGTGGTGGTAACTTAAATAGACTTAAATCTATAGACTTATCAGAAATAGATAGTAGAATTAAGCAGTGTAACATAGTGGTTGCTTGTGATGTAGATAATCCATTATGTGGTGAGAAAGGAGCTTCATTTATTTTTGGTCCTCAAAAGGGTGCAGATGAAAATATGATTATTACATTAGATAAAAATTTATTGCTTTATGCTGAAATGATAGAGCAGTATTTAGGAGTTTCGATTATGGACTATCCAGGAGCAGGGGCGGCCGGTGGACTTGGAGGTGGGCTTCTTGCATTTTTGAATGCTAAGTTACAACCAGGTATTAATATTGTTATAGAAACGACAGATCTTGAAGAGAAGCTTAAGGATGCAGACTTAGTAATAACTGGTGAAGGAATGATTGACTATCAGACTCAATATGGTAAAACACCTTATGGAGTAGCCAAGCTTGCTAAAAAGTATAACATACCGGTGATAGCTATAGCAGGAGGGATAGGAAAGGGTGCTGAAGAATTATACTCAAAAGTCTTCGATAGCATTTTTTCAATAGTTGATAAGCCAATGCAGTTGGAAGAGGCAATAGAAAATAGTGAATTACTCTTACAAAATACTGCAGAAAGAATTATGAGAGTACTAAAGATATACAGGTAGGATATAAATTATTTAGCACTTATTCTCAATTGTGCTAGTGTATGATGTTATATAATCTAAATTTACGAATTGTTAGTTTGATTTTTGCAAGTCAATGTAATAATTCTACGGTGTTTGTCAAGATAGTTGGCAGTTTCAACTAAAACTGCCAACTATCTTGACAAACACCGGGTGGAAAAAGATATTGAAGCTGAAAAAGGAATAAAATTGCCACCAATTCAAGAGGATACTATCAGTGCTTCAGATGTTTCCGAAGATAAAACAAAATTGCCTTGGACTGAATTATTTAAGGGAAAGTTGTTAAAATGAACAATAGTCGGTTCGCTTGTGCTCATAGGTATGAATACCGCATTGTATAGTATCGTTACCTGGATTCCGACAATATTTGTACAGCACGGCATCAGCATGAACAAGTCTCTTGGAATGAATACAATCTTATTATGCGGAGCGCCTCTGGGAGCATTTCTTGCTTCATGCTTTTTAGACAAAATGCCACGTAAAATTGCGGGTTATTACAACACACTGAAAAATGAATTAATTATCATTACCATTATCATAGTGATAATGAACTCAACGATGCTGTTAATGAATTTGCTTATGTATAGTATAATCATTTCGGACCTCAAACATTCAATGGTGGACTGACTCCATTTGCTGCACGTCGAAATTTTGAAAATATTAGGTCAAAATGTTACAAAACTGCGTGGCCACTACAATCTTTAATTTGAGGGATTAAGAATCCTTTTAATTGTTAACAAAATCTAAGCCATTATGGCTTTTTTTATTTTACAGTAATTATGAAAAGGTGGGTAGAAAGGTTAAATATTTCTGCGTTTCAAAGAAATATTATTTGTTTGAGCTATTTTTGCATATCTGTTATAATGAATAAAAGAATAAAAAACTAAATACCACATTTGTTTTGTTAAGAATAGCTAAATATAAAAGAAATGATTAAAGAATTAAATTTGTAATATATAAAAAGGGAGAATAATAATGGCAGTTAAAGATAGATTGGATATTATAGAAGAAATGGTAATTAGTGAAAAAAAAGTAACTGTATCAAAATTGAGCGAAAAGTTTGATGTTACAGAAGAAACCATAAGACGAGACCTTGAAAAGTTGGAAGAGAAAGGTATTGTCGTTAGAACTTATGGAGGAGCAATCCTAAATATTGAAAAGAAAAGTGAGCATATATCCTTTTATAAGAGGGCAAGTATTAACCTTGAAAGCAAACAAATTATAGCTCACAAGGCGCTTGACTTTATAAAAGAGGGGACAACGTTGCTTACGGATTCAAGTTCTACAGTGATGGAGGTTTTGAAATTAATTAAGGACAGAACTGATCTTACCATCATTACAAACTCTGTAGAAGCATTACATGAATTAAGTCAATCAGATTTAAGTATATTGTCGACTGGTGGGGTTTTAAAAAAAAGTTCTTTATCATTACTAGGACTTGTAGCAAAAAATACTATTAAAAATTATCATGTTGAGATAGCATTGGTCAGCTGCAAGGGAATGGACAAAACTAATGGAATTATGGATTCTAGTGACGAAGAAGCTGAAATAAAGAAACAAATGATTGAACAAGCTAACACTGTTATATTGTTAATCGATCACACTAAATTTGATAAAACATCTCTAGTCAAACTCTTTGATTTTAATGAAATAGATTATGTAATTACAGATGAAGAGCCAAGGATTGAGTGGATAGAATTTCTAAAAAGCAATAATGTAAAAATACTATATTGATGTTGTGAAAAGAGTACAGTATAAAAATATATGTTACACCTATTTATTATAGGAGTGTGGTTTATGACAATAGTGATCTGTATTTTGTTTCTCGGAGCTTAGAGCTTTTCAAGATTGTCCTTGACATAGGTTACAGATTATATTGATCAACAAAAATATTATATTTATTTCATGAGCTTTTCCTGTTTTAATATTTGAAAGTTCTCAAACCTTCTTAGTTGTGGGTTTGAGAACTTTCATTATATTTATCAGGAAAGGCTCTTTTTTATTTTGGTAATAGTAAAGAAAAGGATACTGCTTGATAAGTAAACAGAATTTATGTTTAGAACAAATTATATATTAGAGATTAAATCTTGCAAACAATAAAAAAATCTTTGAAAAGCAAAATAAATAGTTGACAATAAAGAATTAGAATAGTATTATATGAATACAAACAAAAATAAACATAAACATGAAAACGTTTCATAAATTAGGAGGGGTATTATGAAAGCATTAGCAAAGTATGGTACAGCAAGTCAATTTGGGAGTTATAAATGGATTGATGTTCCAGAACCCGTTTGTGGTGATGACGATATCATCATAGAGGTAAAAGCAGCAGCAATTTGTGGCGCTGATATGAAACATTATAAAGTAGAAAATGGTTCAGATCAATTTGGTTCTGTAAGGGGGCATGAATTATCAGGTGAAATTGTTAAAGTAGGTAAAAATGTTACTCGATGGAAGCTTGGTCAACGAGTTGTATCTGATAACACAGCTCATGTATGTGGTGTTTGTCCAGCATGTGAATCAGGTGACTTCTTATTATGCCCTGAAAAAGAAAATTTAGGATTAGGATATGGTACAAATGGTGGATTCACGAAATATTGCAAAATACCTGGTGAAATTTTAAGTATTCATAAACATGCAATTTGGGAAATACCAGAAAATATAAGTTATGAAGAAGCAGCTATTTTAGATCCAATTTGTAATGCTTACAAAGCAATAGCTCAACGTTCTAAATTTCTACCAGGACAAAATGTTGTAGTATTTGGTACAGGCCCATTAGGACTGTTTTCGGTACAAATTGCAAAAATAATGGGTGCTGTTAATATAGTTATGGTAGGTTTGGACGAAGACACTAAAGTTAGATTTGGAGTGGCCAGTGAACTTGGTGCTACACATATAGTTAATGGTTCACAAGAAGAAGTTGTTGCTCGCTGTCAAGAAATTTGTGGCAAAGATGGAATAAGTCTGGTTGTTGATTGCGCAGGTGCTAACATAGTATTAAAGCAGGCAATTGAAATGTGCAGGCCTAATGGAGAAATTGTCAGAATTGGCATGGGATTTAAACCTGTTGATTTTTGTATAAATGATATTTCAATGAAAGCGATTTCTATTATTGGGCATATGGGTTATGACACAACTTCATGGAGAAATGCTATTAATTTATTAAAATCGGGAAAAATTCAAGTTAAACCTATGATTACACATAGATTAGGTCTTTCAGAATGGGATAAAGGCTTCGCTTTAATGGCAAGCAAGGAAGCAATCAAAGTTATCCTAACTTATGATTGTGATTAAAAGGAATAGCTTTTTAATCACAAATAGTAAGAATATATAAGTAAAATTAATAATAGAGAGGATAACTTATAAATGAGAAAATTAATGGTTGCACCATCTTTAGGCTGTTGTGATATGTTCAAAATGGAAGAACAAATTAAATTTATTGATGACCATGCGGATTTTCTGCATATGGATATCAAAGACGGAAATTATGTAAAGACATTTGGTATAGGACCTGATTTTTTAAATTATATAAAAGATATGGTTAAAACACCAATGGACGCACATTTAATGGTAAAACATCCACAAGATTTTCTTGAAATGTTTGCAAATGCAGGTGCAGAATATATTACTGTTCACACTGATTGTGTTGAAAGTGATGCTTTTGTAACACTGAACATAATTAAATCATTGGGATGTAAGGCTGGAATCGCAATGAATCCTGCAAGTCCACTTGAATCAATTCGGTACTACTTACCACTTCTTGATAAGGTAACAGTGATGATTGTTGATGCAGGTTATGCAGGCCAAAAGGTAATTACACAGATGTATGATAAAATCAGAACTCTTGTAAAATGGCGAGAAGAGATGAAATTAGATTTTCTTATTGAAGCTGATGGATCTATGAATGGTGATGTATACAGACAGCTATATGAAGCTGGAGTAGATGTCGTAGTGTTAGGACCACCTGCCCTATGGAATAAAGATACGGATATAAAGAAAGCTTGGAAAATGATGGAGAAAGAAGTTAATGACGGAGTAAGCGATATCGTAAAATAATATAAAACAAAAGGAGTGAACAAAGTGGAGATAATAAAAAAACCTAATTGTGGTGCACGACTTGACCGCTTGCCAAACAGCAATTGGCATTTGTCAATATTTGCAATTGTCGCTTTTTCATTGTTGGTATGCTGGAGTAATGCTATAGGTGGTCTAGTTTTGGTACAATTGAAAGAGCTAGGTTGGACAAATAACAGCATAAGTGCAATATTTACTTCGCTTACGACGGCAGGTATGTTTTTTGGTGCTCTTTTAGGAGGAATTATTGGTGATAAAATCGGACGTCGTAAAAGTGTTTTAATTTTTGAAATTGTTCACATTATTGCAATGATAATTGGATCATTATCACCAAACATGACATTTTTAATTGTTTGCCGTTTTTTTATGGGCGTTGGACTTGGTGCTTTGTTGGTAACTTTGTTTGCAGGTTTCACGGAGTATATGCCTGGACGTAATCGTGGTACTTGGTCTAGTAGAGTTTCCTTTATTGGAAATTGGTCTTATCCAATCTGTTCACTGATTGCAATGAGTATTACGCCACTTATTGCTGCAAATATGAATTGGAGAGTACAGTTTCTTGTTCCATCTGTTTTATCTATAATAGCTACAGTTATTGCCTATAAAAAATTCCCGGAATCACCGCGTTGGTTAGAAGTTCAAGGAAGATACAAAGAGGCAGAAAAGATTATGTCTGAGATTGAGATATTAGTGGAACATCAAACTGGTAAAAAGTTGGAACCAGTTGCTGATGTTTCTGTAGAGAAAAAAGAAAATGTTCTTCCATACTCTGCTTTGTTCAAAGGGGAACTGCTCAAACGTGTTATACTTGGTTCCTCCGTGTTAATTGCAATGAATGTCGTTCAATATACACTAATTAATTGGCTTCCGACAATATTCATGTCACAGGGTATTAATCTGAAAGATTCTATTGTATTAAATACTATGAGTATGTTTGGTGCACCATTTGGTATTTTTATAGCTGTTCTTGTTATTGATAAAATTCCACGCAAAGTGATGGGTGTCGGATTACTTTTGTTGATTGCTGTGCTTGGATATTTGTATTCTCTACAAACTAGTATGGTTATGATTTCATTAATGGGATTTTGCTTAATTACATTTGTTTATATGTTTGTGTGTTATGCATCAGCGGTATACGTTCCTGAAATTTGGCCAACAGAAGCAAAACTTCGTGGTTCGGGTCTTGCAAATGCTGTTGGACGTATCAGTGGCATTATTGCACCATTTGCTGTTGCTTATTTACTTGACAAGCAAGGTGTAAAAGGTGTGTTTGTATTGTTAGGTTCTGTAGCAGTAATTGTTGCGATTGTAATTGTTACTATTGGTATTGAAACAAGAGGCGCTTCTGTTGAAGATATTGGATCAAAATCGGAATAATATTGTAAGTTTAGTAAAATTTGAAAGGAGGCGCATTGAAATGAAAAATGAAATAAAAAATACAGAAGCGATCTTAGTTGTTCCTGGAAAGATGGAGATAAAGGAATCACAAATACCTGATCCAAAGGATGATGAGGTTCTAATTAAAGTAGAATATGTAGGAGTTTGTGGATCGGATGTTCATGGATTTGAATCAGGTCCATTTATTCCGCCGTCAGATCCAAATCAAAAGATCGGTTTAGGACATGAGTGTGTTGGTGAAGTTGTAGGAATTGGTACTAAAGTGTCTAAGTTCAAAATAGGGGATAGAGTTTGCATTGAACCAGGAGTTCCTTGTGGAAAATGTAGGTTCTGCCTAGAAGGAAAGTATAATATCTGCCCGGATGTAGATTTTCTGGCAACACAGCCGAATTACAAAGGAGCATTGACAAATTATATTTGCCATCCGGAAAGTTTTACATACAAACTCCCGGATAATATGAATACCATGGAAGGTGCGTTAGTAGAGCCTGCAGCGGTGGGAATGCATGCAGCAATGAGCGCAGGGGTAAAGCCAGGCAAAAAAATTATAATTTTAGGTTCAGGTTGTATTGGACTAATGACTCTTCAGGCATGTAAAGTTATGGGTGCAACAGAAATTGTAGTAGCAGATGTACTGCCAAAGAGACTAGAAATGGCAAAGAAATTAGGGGCTATGGAAGTAGTCAATGGTATGGAAGATGATACGGTAGTAAAGTGTAAAGAAATCTTGGGTAATTTGGGAGCAGACATTGTGTTTGAAACAGCAGGTTCGCAGGTAACAGCAAAACAGACACCGCTTTTAGTAATGCGTGGTGGTAGGATTATGATTGTTGGTACAATTCCTGGTGCAACACCAATTGATTTCCTGAAAATCAACCGCGAAGTAACGATTCAAACCGTATTTCGTTATGCCAATCGTTATCCAGCTACTATAGAAGCAATTTCATCTGGTCGTATTGATGTGAAATCAATGGTTACTCATATTTACGATTATAAAGAGGTTCAAAAGGCATTCGAAGACTCTGTTAATTGTAAACAAGATATTATCAAAGCTGTTATTAAAATAAATTAAAAATAAAGGAGATTATTATGTTTGTTTCAATGAAAGATATGTTATTAAAAGCCCAGAAGGAAGGATATGCGGTACCAAATTTCTGCATTTGGAATACTGAAATGCTACAAGGTGTTATGGACGCTACTGAAGAGGCACAAGCACCAATTATTTTATCTTTTGGTAGTGGATTCTTAGAAAATACAGATATAGATCATTTCATTAAAATGATGATTTCTATGGCTGATAAAGCAACAGTGCCCGCTTGTATCCACTGGGATCATGGCAGAAACTTTGATATAGTAAGTCATGCTGTTGATATAGGTTATACTGCTATTATGATTGATGCATCCGCAAATGATTTAGAAACCAATATTAAATTAACAAAAGAAGTAGTTGATAAGTTCAAACCATTAGGCATTCCAATTGAGGCTGAATTAGGACATGTTGGTGCTGAGACAATTTATGAAGAAGCAATCGCGGCTTACGGGTATACTGATCCAACACAAGCAGCAGAATTTTGTGAAAGAACTGGCATAGATTTCTTGGCAACTGCTATAGGAAACCAACATGGAGTTTATACTTCTGAACCAAAAATTAATTATCCTGTATTAGAAGCTGTTAGAGCGGCTGTTGATATTCCATTGGTACTTCATGGTGCATCAGGAATTGGTGATGAAGATATTAGAAAATGCATAGCTAGAGGAATTACAAAAATTAACATCCATACTGAGTTATGTCAGGCGGCAATGATTGCTATTGAAGCAAATCAAGAGCGGAAACTTCCTTATCTGAAATTACAGCAAGAAGTTAGAAAAGAAGTTGCAAAAAGAGCAATGGAAAAAATAAAATTATTCGGTTGTTATGGAAAAGCGAGAAGTTAATTGTGAATAACAAATTAGATGTAATTTGTATTGGGGCTGCAATTGTTGATATACCTTTATACCCTGTAAGCAAAAATATATTTGATAGTGAATCTTATCCTTTAGAAAAAATATGTATGACTATAGGTGGAGATGCAATTAATGAAGCTACTATAATTTCAAGGTTAGGATATAGAGTTGCATTGATGAGCCGCATTGGGAAAGATATAGTAGGAGATTATATTGTTAAATTCTGTGAACAAAATAACATTGATTATTCTAGTGTAACTATAGATCCAGATATTGATACTTCCATTAATGTGGGTTTAGTAACTGAAAATGGTGAGCGTACGTTTGTTACAAATCGTAATGGAAGTTTATGGAAGACAAATATTGATGATGTTGATTTTGAACGATTTAATGAAGCAAAAATACTTTCTTTAGCTAGCATATTTAATAATCCATTAATTGACGGAGGATCACTTGTAAAGATTTTTACAGAGGCAAAGAAGAACAATATGCTAATTTGTGCAGACATGATTAAGAGAAGATTTGGTGAGGGGTTTGAGGATATTCGTGAAGCTTTAGGATACGTTGATTACTTTTTCCCAAACTATGATGAGGCTTGCATGATTACTGGTAAAACAGATTTGGATGAAATAGCAGATGTTTTTTTAGGCTGTGGCGTTAAGAATGTAATTATTAAGACAGGGAATGATGGATGTTTTGTGAAAAATTCACATGAAACAGTATGTGTTCCCATTTATAAATATTCTAAATTAATTGATACTATTGGTGCTGGGGACAACTTTGCAGCTGGATTTATTGCTGCTATATTAGATGGAAAACTACTTAAAGAATGTGCCGAGTTTGCTAACGTCACAGCATCTATTTCTGTTGAATATCTAGGAGCAACAACCGGAGTGAAAAACAAAAAACAGGTAGAAGGCAGAATGGAAGAATACATTATGTCCAAAATATGAAAATGGAGGAGTGTTGAAATGAAAACAATGAAATTAGGAAAAACTGATATAAATATTTCAAGAATGGGCCTAGGAACATGGCCTATTGGCGGAGGTCCTGCATGGAACGGAGATCGAGAATTACAAGCATCTATAGATACCATAAGAACCTGTCCTTCCATCGGGGTTAATGTAATTGATACAGCTCCAGGCTATAATTTTGGTAACAGTGAAGTAATTGTTGGTAAAGCTTTGAAAGGAATGAAAAGAGAAGATATTTGTTTAATTACAAAATGTGGTATTACTTGGGAGAGAAAAGGGAGTTTGTTTAACAAAGTAGGTGATATACAGCTTTATAAAAATCTTTCCAGAGAATCTATTATGGAAGAGATTGAAATGAGTTTGGAGCGTTTGGGAACGGATTATATTGATGTTTATATGACTCACTGGCAATCAGTAGAGCCGTACTTTACTCCAATCAAGGAAACAATGGAAGCATTAAATGAACTAAAGGCAGTTGGAAAGATAAAAACTATTGGTGCAGCAAACATGACACCTGAACATATAAAAGAATACTTGAAATATGGACAGTTAGATTTGGTACAAGCAAAATATAGCATTTTGGATAGAGCAATTGAACAGGATTTGGTTCCAATCTGTAGAGAAAATAAAATTACTCTTCAAGCATACTCTCCTTTGGAGCAAGGTTTATTGAGCGGTTGCCTCAGTAGAGATTATGTCCCAACGGGAGCACAATGTAATAAAAAATGGTTCCAACCTGAAAATATGCAAAAGGCAATGAATATGATGGATAGTTGGAAAGATTTGTGCGAAAAGTACGATTGCACAATAGCCAATTTATCACTTGCATGGGTTCTGGCACAGGGTGATTTCTTCAATCTGCTTAGTGGAGCAACAACAGTAGATCAAATTAAAGAGAATATAAAATCTGCTGAAATTGAACTTTCAAAATCAGATGCTAAATTAATGAGAGAAATGGCTGAAGCAATTGACTGATAAAGAAGTAAATGTTATTCTGAATTAATTAACTCTAATACAATATGTGCACTGGATTTTATAAAATTAAGTGCACATATATAATTACATTATCCATAGGAGGGAGTACTAATATTTACCAGCAATATATTTTTCTTGTAAACGGTTTCGCAACTTCAACTTTTTAGCTTAGTACAAGTTGCAAAAATAATGGGAAGTAGCTAAAATAATAAAAAATTAAAAATGGAGTTGCTACTTCGATGTTTGTTCTGGGGGATTAAGATGAGTAGAGAAACGAATAATATAGGACAAAGACTTGATCGTTTACCCATATCTAAATGGCATTTAATGGTTTTCTGGTTAATTGGTTGCGGTTTATTAATTGATGGCATAGATAATTACTTAGGTGGTATTGTTTTAGCTCAACTAGTAAAAAATGGATGGTCTAATAATATTTTAAATGCTGCTTTTACTTCAGCCACTATGGCGGGACTTTTTATTGGATCCCTATTTGCTGGTTTTTCTGGTGATCATCTGGGAAGAAAAGTTGCTTATCAAATTAATCTCTTAATATTTGGAATAGCTTCTATATTTGCAGCATTTTCCGTCAATATGACTATGTTGATTGTTTTACGTTTTATAATTGGCATTGGTCTGGGTGCAGAGATAGTTGTCGGTTTTGCTACATTTGCTGAATTTGTACCGGCAAAAGTCCGTGGTATGTGGTCTTCGAGATTATCACTTGTTGGAAATTGTGCACCTCCAATAGGTACTCTAATAGGATATTTAATCATGCCTGTTTTAGGTCCAGTTTATGGTTGGCGTACAATGTTTATGATTGTCGGAATAGCTGCATTAATTCTATATTTTGCACGTCATAATTTTCCGGAATCACCACGTTGGTATGTAGCACGTGGTGATTTTGCTAAAGCAAACGAAATACTTACAGAAGTTGAAAAGGAAATTGAAACAGAACAAGGAATCAAATTAGATCATGTTCAAGAAGTACAAGAATTGGATAGATCTTCAAAAGCAATAAAGATACCTTTCACAGAATTATTTAAGGGGAAATTATTAAGAACTACAATACTATCTATTTCTATTCTTATTGGAATGAATACAGCACTCTATACAATTACTACTTGGATTCCAACTATCTTTGTACAATCAGGCATAACCGTTACCCAATCTCTTTTTATGACGACACTTATTTTATTTGGTGCACCTGTCGGAGTATTAGTTGCAACACAAATAATAGATAAATTCCCACGAAAATGGTTAGCAGTCGTACTATTAATTTTAATAGCAATATTTGGATATATCTATTCTTTACAACGTTCAGAAGCATTAATTATTGTATATGGATTTTGCCTAGTTTCTTTTCTTTATATATTTGTTTGCTTTGCATCTGCAGTTTATGTTCCAGAATTATGGCCGACTGAAACTCGACTTAGAGGGTCTGGATTCTGCAATGCAGTTGGTAGAGCTGTAACAATTTTCACACCTTATGGCGTAGCTTGGCTTTTGACAAATTTCGGTTCTGTGTCAGTCTTTATAGCGGTGGGAGTAATTCTGGCTTTAGTGGCTATAATTGTAGCAATCATTGGTATTGAAACAAAGGGAAAAACGATTGAAGAAATAGGTAAGGCTGCAGGTATTTAAAACGAATTGATTTTTTATTTTATTACAACTAGTTGAGGATGCTTTGATTCAAAATACTTCTTTCATTTGCTTGCATTTTTCTGGCCTTTTAATAAAATCATAGTGTAATCTAAACTAAGTATAATGTGCACGCCTTTCCAGACAAGAAATTAATATTACTAAGATAAATCCTCTGATTTGAAAAATTGCTATTTGGAAATTTAATTATGATTAATAGTTAACGTGCTGAAGGCAACTGAGTGACAAGAAGTTTAAGAATTGATAATGCCACCATTCACAATTTGTGCACATCAGGGATAACATAATGAGCATAATGGGTATGTTAGTGAAAAAAAATAGTATATAAATAAAATAAATTTGAATCATTGGATTGAGAAAATGAATGAATTATTTGAAAATCGCATATTAAAGCGGTTTCAATCATTTATTCATGCAGATAATAATTATCACTTTGAAGTAGTTCGACCCACCGTTACCTAAAAAAGTGACAATCTTTTGATGCAAATCACAGGAATTCGCCGAATAATACGATATTAACTTAAGTAATTCTTAATTAAAATCGCCCTTTTGCCTTGATTAATGTCGTGCATACGGGAGGGTACGCCCAGGGCACACCATTTTTCGCATATTAGAGCCGTTTCGGCTCTTTTTTTGTTTGAAGAATACCTTGCGTATGCACGACAACTTTAA
>Ga0209125_1000174_pt1 | contig 103430 bp, 98 predicted proteins | sample BarGraIncub1131A_FD_184503 | JGI IMG/M metagenome (GOLD analysis project Ga0209125, IMG submission 184503) | Arctic peat soil microbial communities from Barrow, Alaska - Barrow Graham LP Incubations 11-31A (SPAdes) (version 2) | ecosystem: Environmental > Terrestrial > Soil > Wetlands > Peat...
AGTTCAGCGGCTTTGAGGGCATCGTAAACCTGTTTGCCATAGCTGATGATGGTCACATCACTGCCTTCTTTTTTAATGTTCGCTTTGCCAAAAGGAATCGGTTTGACTTCATCTTCCACTTCACCGGGCATAGCGTACAGGGTTTTATTTTCAAGATAGATCACCGGGTTATCATCGTCAATGGCGGTGAGCATAAGCCCAATGGCATCCTGGGCATTTGAAGGATAGACAACTTTCAATCCCGGAACATGGGTGAACCAGGCTTCCAGGGATTGGGAATGCTGGGCTGCCGCTGCAACGCCGCCGCCTGACGGAAGACGTACCACCATCGGCAGTTTGAGTTTTCCCCCAAACATATAACGCATCTTGGCCGCCTGATTGACTAACTGATCCATGCCAACCGTTGAAAAGTCAACAAACATCAGTTCCGGAATGGGCCGTAATCCAATGGCTGCGGAGCCAACGGCGGCACCGATAATGGCACCTTCTGAAATCGGTGTATCACGCACCCGTTTTTCCCCGAATTCTTCGACTAATCCTGCCGTGACCCCAAAGCATCCACCGAAAATCCCAACATCTTCTCCGAATATGCATACATCCGGGTTTTCCAGCATTTTTATCCGCATACCTTCTTTGATTCCTTGACCATAAGTGAGCTCTCTCATCTTGATCGTCCCTCCTCTACTATATCGGTATAAACATCTTCCACAGCCGATGACACGTCCGGCATTTTGCTTGCCAGCGCAAAATCGACGGCTTCTTCCACCAATGCGTCGATGGTTCCATTGAGTTTATCCACTTCCGCCTGGGTCATGACGTTATTCTCAAGCATGTATTTTTCCACTCTGGGAATCGGATCTTTTTTCTTCCACTGTTCCAATTCTCCCGGTGGTCGGTATACGGTCGGATCGCCTTCAAAGTGACCGCGCCAACGGTAGGTTTTGCATTCGATCAGGGTTGGTCCCTGGCCTTTTCTGGCTCTGGCCACGGCTTCATTCACGGCTTCATAGACTGCAAAAACATCGTTTCCATCAACGGTAATCCCGGGAATATTGTAGGCAACCGCCCGTTGGGAAATATCCGTGATATTCTGATGTTTTGCCTGGCTCACGGAAATCCCGTAACCATTGTTTTCGCACACAAACACCACCGGCAGCTTCCAGGTACTGGCCAGATTCAGACCTTCATGGAAGGTACTCTGGTTGGTGGATGCATCGCCGAAGAAACAGGCACAGACCTGGTCGGTTCCCTTGTACTGAAATGCCAGGCCAGCTCCACACGCGATGTTTTGGCCGGCGCCAACGATCCCATTGGCACCGAGGATGCCTTTGGTGGCATCGGCAATGTGCATGGACCCGCCTTTACCTTTACAGTAGCCGGTTTCTTTTCCGAAAAGTTCCGCCATCATGTACTTCAAGTCGCCGCCTTTGGCAATGATGTGCCCATGTCCACGGTGGGTGCTGGTAATGCAGTCATCCGGTCGCAAACTGGAGCAGACCCCGGTTGCCACCGCTTCTTCACCGATATACAGGTGAACAAATCCCCCGATTTGACCTTCAGCAAAAAGATTCATGGCTCTGTTTTCAAACTTCCGAATCTTAATCATCTTGGTATACATTTCAATGATATTTTCATTTGATAGTTTCAAAATATTTCCTCCTTTTTTTATATGCTCACAATTTCAACAACCAATTTTAACTACCGGTTACTTCATAAAAATTTCGTCACCGCTCTTGTTATCAAGACCCGGATGAACATCAAACCTTACAACGCCTACAACTGCTTTGCCTTTTACAGCATTACTGATCATTGCGGCGCCATTGAGTCCAAATCCACCGCACAGTTCAATCGCAACCACACCATCTTCGGATAGTTTCACTGCTTCTTCAACAGCACTTTCATAGCTCTGGACCCCAACGGTGATCAAAGTCACCTGTTCCGTTTCAATGACAGACCTGTGGTTGGCAGGATCGGCATTTGGTGCAATAAAAATAAACGCTGCTTTTAGTGCCACTACTAAACCTCCCTAATTTTATTCTTTATGTATTGGTTATGCATATTTCGTGCCAATTTTTTTTTGTTTTGAAAAGTAATTCAAAGTGTGATTTTATCACAGTTATTTGTAAAGTCCGCTCGCATTGACATTATCAGTCTCAAAATGCTTTCTCTAAATGAGAAAATAGTCTCATTCTGAGAAAATAGTCTCAAAATACTTTCTATTTAAAGACACAAGTTTTATGTCCGTTGTCTTTATGAAGCAAACTTATTCATCCGAACAAAGCATCATTTTCAGATAACAGATAGTAACTATTTTCTGATTATAATTTATTCAGGATAGACAGACACTGGTTCCGGCCATTCAAAACTTTCTTCGGGGCCATAAAGCTCAACAATGCATTTGAGATCATCACGGGTTTCCCTGTAATCATAGTGGAAGTTCTTTCCCCAATAACCATACTGTAGTGGCCCTAAATCATTTTTATCGCAAAATTCCAAGGCATCTGCGTAAGATTCAGTATCCATGGCTACATGATGGATCCCTTCGCCATGTTCCTTCAAAAATCGTGCGTAATCGCTGATGTCATCCAAGGGTTCAATCAGTTCCCATTGCACAGTTCCAATATTCGCAAGCGCCAGCCGCATCGAATAATCAACACGCTTACCGCCAACACTCATGTCCGCAACGGTGTCCTTGTTAAACTCATAAATTTTCCAGGGACCTATCCCATATTTATCCGCATAGGTCTTAACCGTGGCATCCAGATCTTTTACAACAATCCCTACCTGTAACAAATTCGTAAATACCGGTTTCATTAGAATTTATCTCCTTTTATTATTAATATGGTTTTACAATAATTTTAACATTCTGGTCTTTTCTGTTAACGAGTTCTTCAAAGCCTTTTTCGATAATATCATCAATGCCGATTCGGCCTGTCACTAATGGTGATATATCAATACGTCCATCAGAAACTAAATCAATGGCAGTTTTAAAATCTCCTGCATAGGCTAATGAACCAATAATAGTCTTATCTGTGAATACGATGGAGTTAACCTGAATACTCGTTTCTTTTTCGTAAATTCCGCTGAGTATAATTTTGCCACCGGTTCTGGCAACTTCAATCGCAGTAGGCGTTACCTTGTCACTTCCGATACATTCGAAGACAACATCTGGGCCAATACCGTCTGTGAGTTCTAATATTCTTGCTTTAATATCGATTTCAGTTGGGTCTAAAACTTCATGAGCTCCCATTTTCGCTGCAAATTCTTTTCTTGCTTTTGCAACTTCTACTACGTAAATTTTTCCAGCTCCAGCTGCTCTGGCAGCGAGAAGGGTACATAGACCAATGGTTCCTGCTCCGAAGATTACAACACTTTCACCTTCAATGAGGGGTCCTGAACGTACTGCATGAATTCCAACTGAAAGTGGTTCAATTAATGCACCTGCTTCAAATGACATATTATCTGGCATCTTATATAAAGTATAATCTGGAACGACGACGAATTCTGCAAAGGCACCATCCACCATTAAGCCTGTAAATGCCAGTTTTTCGCAAACGTTGTACATGCCTAATTTACAAGGATTGCATTCATGGCATACCCAACAAGCATCCGGAGCGACTCGATCGCCTACTTTAAACCCTTTAACATCGGAACCGACTTCCACAATCGTTCCGGCAAACTCATGACCAAGAGTGATTGGTGCTGTTCCACCTGTTAACGGATGTGGTGTAGTAGTTGGTATAAAGATTGGTCCTGCAAGATACTCATGTAAATCAGAACCGCAAATTCCACACCATTCAACTTTAATTTTTACAAAATCTTTGCCTGGAAGTTCTGGTTCAGGAACATCCATAACTCTAACATCTTTTTTTCCATACCATACTGCTGCTTTCATTTTTACCTCTCCTTATTTGATTATTTAATAAAAACCAATTGCAAATTCCAGTACTTTTCCGACCCCCTTTAAAAATGTTCTTTCTTATTACAGTGCCGCAAATTCCGTGCCAAAAAACCATATTTGAAAAATAAATCCGAAAATGGCTTTATCTAAGGGTTCTTTGCTTCTTTCACTCTTTTATCTGCCATAAGTATCACAATTCTTTCTCAATATGATAAACACAGTCTTATTTTGAGAATAAACTCTCATAAAAAAGAATCTGCACCTGATCTTTGGGTGCAGATTCTAAAATATTACTTTTTCATTCTCAGCGTGCATTGATGCAATATGCCTTTATTTTTCTGTAAATCGTTGCTTTGCTGATGCAAAGATCTTCGGCTGCTTTAACAGCATTTCCCTTATTTGCAAAAAGAGCATGTTCTATGCTATTTTTCTCCAAGTCTTTGAAACTTTCAGCTTCTTTTTCTTCTGTGACTGATGTCTTCTCCTGAATTTTACTCAATAATCCTATATTGTCAATGATTCCCCCAGCTGAGAGATAATAGGCTCTCTGTACAATATTCTTAAGTTCCCTTACGTTTCCCTCCCAATCATATTCCAAGAGTTTTTCCTCAAATAATTCACTGAATTGTTTGTTAATTCCGTTGTTCTCCTGATTGAGTTGCACTAAAAAATATCTTCCAAGTTCGATAATATCTTCTTTTCTTCTTTTTAGAGGCAATAACCTCAAATTGATAACATTAAGTCTAAAATAAAGATCCTGTCTGAATGCCATTTTTGACATTTCATTCAAAAGATTCCGATTCGTAGCAGAGATGATTCTAACATCCAACTCGCGTTCGTAGCTTCCCCCAATACGCATCACGGTATTGTTATCCAGAACTCTCAATAGCTTCGGTTGAAATTCCAAAGGGATCTCACCTACCTCATCAAGGAATAATGTTCCACCATTAGCCATTTCAAATTTTCCCGGCATTCCACCTTTAAGGGCTCCGGTAAAAGATCCGCTCTCATATCCAAATAATTCACTCTCTATGAGTTCTTTGGGTATTGCAGCACAGTTTATTGCAATGAACGGTCCATTACTTCGATGACTTTCATTATGTATCGATTGGGCAAACAACTCTTTTCCCGTTCCGCTTTCGCCTTCAATGAGTACTGAACAGTTTGTCTTTGAAATTTTTTTTGCAGTATTGATGAGTTCAATCATTTTGTTATTTTTAGTAATGATTTTATCAAATGTATAATTTGCTCTAAATCCAGCCAATTTATTAATTTCTTTTCTCACCTGCTTGGTTTCTCTTATGATCAGCACTGCACCCATTACTTTGTCATTAAAAACAATCGGTGTAATATCAAGAAAGCAGTCGATTTTCTTATGACCAATTAAGAGTGTAATATCCGAAAATCTAAATTTGTGCTTATTGATAAAGATGTTGTTAACAATATCAACATCTTTCATCACCTTATTCATATCAATCTTATATATTTCCTCTTTATCCATCTGGAATAGCTCCGGAATTTTATTATTAATCTTTTGAATTTTGAGATCCGTATCAAGGATCATTAAGCCGTTCAATATCGAATCCAGGGCAACATCCATAAGCCGGTAGGACTCGAGTATTGCAAGTTGTTTTTCAATATTCTTAGCTGCCCAAACAACGATACCGTAAGTATGGGTATGGACATCCTCTGCCCTTCCGGACAAATCAAGACAACCTATGATCCGCCCTTTTGTGTCGTGAATGGGTGCTGCCGAACAAGTCCACCCATAATGACTTGTGCAATAGTGTTCTTCCCCAATAATCTGAATCGGCTTATCCATTGCCAGACAGGTTCCGATTGCATTTGTTCCCACATTTTTTTCATCCCACAAAGTGCCTTTTATAAAATTTAAATTTTCATGGTTTTCTTCGATGTCTTTATTTATTATGATATCCATCAAAACACTGTTTTCGTCTGTCAATACCACACTGTAGCTTGTTTTTTTAATGATCTCAAATATGTCTTCCATAACCGGTCTTGCAATACTAAGGAGTTCTTTTTTCCGTTCAAGGCACCTTTTAAGCTCTTCCGCAGAAATACTACTACCTATACCGTCTCCAATATCAACCTTCATATTTTCACATCTCATCCAAGACTCGATAATTTCCGGCCTAATATCCAGCGAAATTTTTTTAACATTTTTAACTTTTTCCATCAACATACTTGATATCATAGATTTTCCCTCCAAATTATTAATCAAATTTAAAAGATAAATATTATGTCAACGATTACATTAAAACATCCATGAAAAATTTCATTCAATAAATAATAAATGCTTATGAATCAGTTTTCTATCATTCATTATTTTTCACAATAATTTCCTCTATCCCTTACTTCTTTGTTATACCCTGATTCCATCCGAAAAACACCAAATAAAAAGACTTATTTATTCTTTTTTGGAAATATGACAACAACATTTATTTTTGTTCTTCAATTTTCAAAATAACTAACGAAATATTCCAGCAAAAACCATAACGATGATAAGTGGCAGTAAAGTAAGCACTAAATTTTGAACACTCAGTGCAAAGGTTTTTTCTTTTAACTGCTGCTTTCTAAATACCACAATATTTTTTTGAACGATGATTAAAGCAACCAAAACAAAAAGCACATAAATTGGCAATATTTTCAGAAGCGCAATGACGATGATCGCTGCAAATCCCAAATAATACAAACCTGCAAAAAGGTTTAATGCATTTTGATTTCCAATGTAATAAGGTAAAGTAAAGCGGTTAACTTTAATGTCCTCCTCAACATCACAAATATTATTGGCCAGCATTATATTTGCAATGCCGCAAATTGCCGGTATGGTAATAATGCCAAGCTTAAATAAATCTGCCAAATTAAACCAAAGCTGTAATATCCAGTTATTTAAAAAGAAATAAACCAGGCTGTCTCCTGGTGCATTGATAAAGACAACTAAAAACGGAATAAAAAAGCCCATAAAAAAACCTGAGAAAATCTCACCCAAGGGCATCCGTGAAATAGGAGCGGGCCCAAAGGTATAGAATATCCCGACGGTAAAACAAAGACCTCCACAAAACAGGACGATAAGGCTGGTATTTAAAACAAGTAAAATCCCTGCCAGTATTGCGATAATCAGTAAAATGAAAAATATCCGTTTTGCATTTTTTTTTGAAAACTGCAGCTTCTTACCATTTGTTTTTATATCGATATAATTATTCAGGGCTGTGGTAGCCATATCAAAGAACAGCATGGAAGTGAAAAAAAGCGCTGTATTGACTAGACTAAACTGTCCATAGACATAAAGAACATAGAATAATCCAAGTAAGAAAGGTAACAAACTTGCAATTTTCGTTTGTATCTCTACGTATTTTAAAAATCGCTTTACTATGAGCATCACCTCTTAATGTGCACCTTTCCAAATTTTTTCGAGTATCTCACTTATTTCCGATCGTTTCTTTTGATCGGGCAAAGACTCAATCATTTTTTTTGTTTTGATATAATATTTTTCAGCCAATTCCAAGGCCATTGATACGCCACCAAGATTTTTTACCTCGGTTATGATGTCGTTAAGCTCTGGTATTGATAATTGCTGATCTTTAATCCGAGCTTTAAGTTCAGGATTTTTAAAAAATGCATAAATAAGAGGTAGTGTTATGACATCTTCGGCAAGGTCATGTTCGACTGATTTCTTGGCAACTTCAAAATTCCCTTCATAATCAGCGCAATCATCTAAAATTTGAAAGATCATTCCCATTTTGAACCCTATTCGTGCCATAAAACGCGAGTCTTTTTCGGAGTCACCGCTTAAGACCGCTCCGGAGTACATTGCCAATGAAAAAAGAGCAGAAGTTTTTCCGGCAATTATTTTAAGGTAGTTTTGAACGCTTAAGTCAGTATCTGCATTGTGTTTGAATTGTTGTAACTCCCCTAAACAGATTTTTGTCATTGCACTTGAAAATTCTTTTAGCTTATCAGGATATTCTGCTGATATTTCCGATACCATTGAAAAGCATTTGCAAAATAGGTAATCGCCGCAAATCACCGCCTGCTTTTTTCCAAATCGGCTTTGAACACTTAATTGACCTCGTCGTGTCTGGGCCTCATCAATAATGTCATCATGAACTAGAGTAGCAAGGTGTAATATTTCCAAAGCTGCTGCTGCAACCACAGCGTTCTCTGAAACAAAACCGCCCTCGTCAGTGGAAGTCACCAGCAACAACTTTGCCCTTAAATTTTTGCCGCTTTCCTGGGTTAAATGTTGCATAATTTCTAAAAATATTTCGTCTGTTTGCAATAAACTCTCTTTAATCAAAACGTTCACTGCTTCCAGTGAACGTTTATATTCAATTTTTTCGGATGAATTATGATCAATCATTGTATAAATAAAGTTTCCGGACAATTTTTAGATTCTTGTAATGCTTTTTCAACCATGGCATCACATAATAATCAAGGCCGAAAACTCTTCCTCCTCCAATAATAAGAGCGATCGCTGCAAAAGCCATCCACCATGTGCTTAGGTATAGTCCTGTTGTTGAAACGAATAAACCTTCAAGGACAATTGAGTAAAGAGCTGATACGGTTGTAAATAGTCCTAACAGTAAAAGTATCCCCACAATTATTTCAGAATAGACGATTACTGACTGAAAAAACACTTCTGAATCGCCACTACTTAAGATAAATGTGTTATTAAACCAATCCATTAACCCGACTTGAAGTTTGATTGCTATATCCGTGGTATGGATCACAATGACATTGAAGAGGCCTAAGATATTCCAATTAAGAATTAAGTTACCGGCTGCTGCAGGTGCGCCAGTTGCTACTGTGGCACTGGAAACTGCCTCACTTCCATGAGGGACAGTTATAATTTGGTTAAATAAATCATTTGCGCCCTTAAAGAACACGGTAAGCTTTGGCGATTGAAGCCAGCCATCGTTTATTTTTTTTACGCCTTCATATATCCAGAACGCACCTAAAAAAACGCGAAGTGGCACTAATAAAAAGCTAGGGGTTCGGTTTGAAAAATGCCCGCCGACAAAGCTACGACGATTTCTGATGGTAAAAAACTCATGTCTCATATAACTAAAGACTTTATTCCATCCTAGAATTTGAATAAAATAAATGATATTTATAAAATGCTTTACGAATTGTGAGAGAAATGAGGGCAACGCGAATTTCTTATTTTGAGTACCAACATAAGAAATGCCATAACGCCCACCAATACTGACCATAACGCCATGGAACTTAGGATTGTATTTTTCCATTTTTCCTTCACCAGTGATGGCACTGGATAAATTATGGGCTACGGTTGCAGATGATTGTTCACAGTTTTCAACCATTTGGGGCACAGGGAGTTTCTGTCCTTCTGGAATGAAATACATATTATCCCCTGCAATAAACACATCACTTCGACCTTCAGCCTGTAAAAATTCATCGGTTTTAATCCGAGCTCTCCCAACCTGCTCCAATTGAACTGATTTCTTGGCGATTTCCGAACTTTCGATGCCGGCAGTCCATATCACAGTTTTTGTTTCAAGCTTGATATGTTTTTCACCTTGTTTTAGGCCTATAAAATTTTCACCAATGGCCTCAACCGCAGTTTTTAACATGACGGTTACGCCCATTTTTTCTAATCGTCTCTTTGCTTTTTCCGAGAGCTTTTCAGATAAATTCGGAACTACTCTATCCAATATATCAACAATGGTAATTTGCACCATTTCACGATCAATTTCAAATTCTTCACAGAGAATTGGAATCCATTCAGCAAGTTCACCGACCATTTCAACACCGGTAAATCCAGCCCCTAAAACATGAAAGCTAAGAAGTTTCTGTTTTTCCTTTGGATCTGTTTCCTGTAAAGCTTTGGTGAACATATCGAAAATATGCCCTTTAATCTTAACAGCATCTTCATAGGACCATAGTTTATATGAAAATTCCTCGGCACCGGGCACCCCAAAAAATGTTGGGCGTGAACCTGAAGCGAGGACAAGATAATCATAGTGATAGCTGGTGTTTTTCCCAGTTAAAGTTTTATTATCATAATCGATATCTGTAATGGTATCAATTTTTATATCAACTTTTCGGCCTTCAAAAATACGTTTTATACTTATTCTGATACTGTCTTCTTCCACGCGATTCGCTGCAACCTCGTGTAACTCGGTAAGCATAGTATGATAGCTTTTTTTATCAATTAAAGTTATCTTCACATCTGTTTGCTTTTTTAAGCGTTTTGCAAGTTTTTTTGCAATTAAAATGCCAGAATATCCGGCACCTAAAACGACAATGTTCTTTTCCATTATTAACCTCCGGAGTATGACTCATTTATATTTTTATAAAATACTAACTATAATAACAGTTATGAAACCTGCATTAGTAATAATCAATCTAATTAAAAACCAACCAAATACAAGTGACAGCCTTTTGTATTTTCTAAAATAAAAACCTCTAAATTGATGATGATGTAATTAAGCTTCAATTTAGAGGTTTTCAAAATTTTATTATGAAATTTTAAACTGTTGCGTCAGGACTTAATTCCTGAACTCCGGTAACTGAGCTTGTGGCATCCATTTTGAATGAAGCTTGTGCTTCTGGCGTATTAAAATAAATATTTCCTTCTACTTTAGCATCTTTTAATTGGAAATCAATTGCATTAACGTAAATATCACCTACAAAAGTTCCATGTTCAAAACTTGCTTCCGGACTATTAATCGTTAATGTTGGTGCTGTAATAACGAATCTGGCAGTCACATTTTTATTAGCATCCTGAGTGTAAGCTGCAATTTTACGCTGGGTAACATCTGCGCCATTAGCATCTTTTTTGCCATTTAAAAATGTACCATCAAGTACGAGACCCTGATCAAATGTTAAATCTTTTGTTGTTGCAATAATCCATGTGCCTTCTGCGCTAATAGCATTTTGAAATGCAGCTTCAGTATTGACTAATGAGGCTGTGGTTACCACGTCTGTTTTCGTTTCAGTGCTCGTTTCTTTTTCGGTTGTTGCTGGAGCCTGAGAACAACCTGCCAACAAGGTTACAAGTACAATTAACGATACCAAAATTACTTTCGTCTTCATAAATATTCTCCTTCTTTTCTGAAATATTTGCTCTATCTAGCATGTTCATTATATACCCAAAACAAAAAGAGGCAAACTTTTTTTTCTATTAATGTCAAAAAAGCCATCATATTTCAAGAAAGCTGACTCTAAAAAGGGAGATATTATCAACGCTAATTTTAATTCAGTTACCTGTTTATCAAATACTTTCTTTGCCAACTATTTGAAACTCCAAACTGTCTACCAATGGTTGAAGAACCTTATACTTTACAGCTTGGACTTGCCAGGCAGGTTCCTGTCCAAGTTTCTTTAATCTTGTCATTTCCTTTTTCACAAGGTCCAATTCATTCTTTAGGATAGGGTGAAATCTCACCTCTGTAATGTAATTCGGACAGTCGTAAATAAAGCATCCATCTCCATCTTTACAGTTACCACGGCCAAAATCATATAGACATACACCTGTTGGAAGGGTTTTAAAGCTCATTGATTTTGATAAATCTGATACTGCCTGTTCAATATCTTCTTTTGTCTTATTTCGAAATAAATCATTCAATATTTCATTAATTTCCGGTGACCTAAATCCCACAATCTTTGAATCCGGACTAAACATTAATTCAGCGTAGATTTCTTTTACTTCCTTTTCCTGGATATCAAGATAAGGTGTATTCATTTCAATCAATGGTTGGGATTGCTGCTTCGGGATAGTTATAATCGAATATTTCCGAAGAATCATATCTCGAATAAAAGTTGCCCTGAACTGATATGATTTTAATGGATATAGCTGCCCTTTGCTATTTCTAATATCCCATCTCTTAATAAAAGCCGTTAGTTTATTCTTGTTCCACGCATTAGTATAAAGACCTCTGGTTCCCTCATGGCGAAGTAAAAACATATACTTTGATTCTCTTTCTTTTCTAAGAATTTCCGCCGTTTTTTCCAGTTCAATAATAGCATCTTTAACGAGCTTCGTGATAAACACCTTTTGCATTACCGGTTCATCTTTTTCTTTTTTGTAAAAGGGAACCTCCATATAATCATATCTGTCTGAAGTGATATTCACGCACCCTTTTTTAATGGATAAAACTTCGTTGATACCAAGTCCTGTTTGGCTTTGAATGATGATCACCGTCTTTGTTATTAGGTCCTTTTCATCGTGAACTGCATGATATATTATTTTATTTAGTATATCCTCAGGAATAGGCTTTGTTTTATTTCTACGCTTTTTCTTTTGTGTATTCCATAGGTCCTGCCTTTTCAGATCTTCAAAAATGTCGATCTGTGGTACATCCCAGCCTTTTACCTGGCCAATCTTGATGATATCTTTGACGACGTGAGCTACCGACCAAACAGTTCTTTGCGTCACTTTCTTTTTTTCTCTCATCCACTCGGCGAAATCAAGAAAATCATCTTTTGTAACCTTGCTAAAACTAGTAATCCCTTTAAGGTCACAATATTCAATGAATTTGGGTAAAGCTCCGTTTATATAATTTCTAATTGACTGGGGTTTTATCTCCCCGAGCTTATGATATGCATATAATTTTACGATTCGTTTCATATTTTCATTAGTGATATACGCAAACCTTAATTTATTATTATTTTTCAACTTTGCTTTTTCAGTATTGAATGCCCCTAAATCCCAAACATCATCACTAAATAACGATTCACCAATATAAATATTGTTTAGATCTGTAGTGCTATCTATTAATGGTAATTCAAAATTAGTATCTGCCATCTCGCATGTCCTCCAATTTACTGATGATTGCTTTTAACACCTCCATGGTTGGCATAAAATGCTCAACATAGTGGTCTCCATAGATATTGTATTTCAACTGTTTTTCAAGTACGTTTAAATGGTTTTTGTGAGCTTCTAAATACTCAGGAGTCGTTATGTAACCACTGCAGGTATAACATTTTTTTCGCTTTAACAATCTGTCACAAATTTCACCATTTTTGGAAGGCTTTGTACAATAACCATCACTTAATCCAGTAATACATTTGTCATTATTTGCCCTGAACCATTCCAATTCAACGGGATTATCAATAATACTTGCATCGATTTGATTGATATTTCTAAGGATTCTAATACCCTTGAATTTCCGGTCAGATTCTTTATCTTTTTTATCAGCAGTGACAGGTTTTGTATTAAGCAGATTTTTATCCCCTAATACATCCTGTATCACTTTAATATTTTTGACTTCCGAAAGCATATCCATCCCCAGTGTCCGTTTGAACTGATGGTAAGTTAGGTTATATAACTCCCCTTTGGAATTCATGATTTTATTTTCTCTAATGAAACACTGAAACCACCACTTAAGTGTCGAATATTTTACAACACCTATTTCCCCAATATTATTTTCATATTTGTTCGCTCTTTTGATTGTATCAATATAAAGAAGATCTTTCATACTCTCATTGGCCTGAGCTCTTAATTCCCTGGTGCATTCCAACAGTTTTTCAACTGCAACGACACACTCATTTGAAACCGGCATTGGTGGTCTTTCTTTACGTTTTTTTTGTTCAAACCCTGAGATTGTATATCCACTGATTAAATGAGGCTTGATACAGTGGATGCTCAGCTTCAAAAGTTCTCCGAGACGCATACCTGTGGATTCTAAAATAACGACACCATACTTGATATATGGATTCTCTTCTTTTATCAGAGCATTATTAATTTGTGCCAACACATCATCTGGAATGTATTCTATTTCAAGCTTCCGATTAACTCCGGTATACTCATTATCTGTAAATATTTCTTTGTCCGGTACTGTTGCAGGATTCTGAGCCTGACACCAATAAATAATTGATTTTATAACCGTTAACAACTTCTTCTGGTACTGAAATGCAAATGGTTTCTTTGTCAACTCTGATATATTGGTTTTGAGATAAGATACAAAGTCAGCTATATCTTCTTCAGTTAGATCTATCAATCTGGTAATATTTCTATTCACTGCAAAATCATTGAAATGCTTAAATTTTAATATTTCAGCATATAATGATTGCGTGGTTTTATTTTTGGTCTTGTAATTCATCCAGACATATACTTTTAGAACTTCCTTTATTTCTTCACTGGAAACATAGGAAAAGTCAAACTTATATATTTCTTCATAATTCAGAGATTCTGCATTAGAATCTTTTAACATCCATACATCATTTTTTGGCTGATTATTTTTCATTCAGACCACCTCCAATATGTGAAATCTCTTTCCAGATCATGGATAAACCGTCTTAAAGCGCAAGCCGTTATTTTGTTATGTTTTGTCACGTTTATTTATGTTTTGCTATGTATGCATAATTATAACATCCCTTTTTCCGAGTGTCAAATCACATATTATCAGGTTTTTCTGTCTCAAATATTTTTCACTTTTCTATTTACTTGACTTGCCACTGATTCTTCTTTTATGGTTGAACTAAGCTAAATAGAAAGAAGAAAGACTGATTAATTATGAAAAATGTATACAACTTAAAATACGCAGTGATTAAAGGAATGAAGTGGCATAATCCTCTTTCCTTTGATTCACCTTAAATTTAAGAGATTTTCAAAGAATCATTTAAGTTTTTGGGTATATAATTTTAAAAAATACATTAATAGGAGGTAAAGAATGAAATTAAGCGCAAGAAATCAATTCAAAGGAAAAGTTGTTAGTATTAATGAAGGTGCTGTAAATGCAATTGTTACAATCGATATTGGTGGTGGTAATGTGATTACTTCTAGTATTACTATCGCGTCTGTAAAAGAACTTGGTCTTGCTGTCGGTAGCACCGCTACTGCAGTCATTAAATCTTCCTCTGTTATGGTTATGGTTGATTAAATAATAATTGAATATTTACAAAATAAGAAATGCTCCTGATGGGTACCCATCAGGAGCATTTTTACTATCAGAGATCTTAGATCCATCATTTGATTCATTTACTTATAAACAAAAAAAGACATGCTCAGGATTCATATATAAATATAGTGTCTCTGTCCTGTTTTTGATCGTTTCTCGTTGTTCCTTACTCATTTCGCATTGAATATGAAAATCATCGAGTTTTTCAGGTTTCGAACCAATTTTCAGGTACAATGATATCCGAAATGGTCCATCACTTTCATCGGCTATAAATGCTTTATAACAATTTTCTTTTGTATCATCCGCTACTATCTTTAAGTGATTAGCTCGTATTCCAACATAACCATTTTCATGCTTAATCTTCATACTGGTTTTTATCTGAATACCCCAAGACGGAACATCAATTGTATTTTCCGTTAGCCTTATTGCTTTTGCAATATTTTTACATCCGGTAATTTTTGCTGTTTCCAGTGATGCTGGTCGTTGAAACAACTCATTTTTCTCACCAAACACCTCAACTTTGCCGGCGTTGAAAACCGCTATATGGTCACAAAGCCGGTAGGCTTCTTCTCTGTTATGGGTCACAAATAGAGTCATGCCCTGAAACTCTTTTAAGGATTCTGACATTTCCCGCATCATGTGATTTCGAAGGTGTACATCCAGTGCAGAAAAGGGTTCATCCAACAATAAAATATCCGGTTCATATGCCACTGCTCTTGCAAGGGCAACACGTTGTTGTTGTCCTCCTGAAATTTGTGCCGGGAAACGCTTTTCAATATTTTCTAAATGATACTTTTCCAATAATCCCGCAACTTTATGCTTTCGATCCTGTTTCGGCAATTTATCCAACCCAAAAGCAATGTTTTCTTCAATGGTCATATTCGGAAAAAGCGCATAATTTTGGAATAAAAAGCCAACCTTTCGATCACGCATGGATAAATTGATTTTTTTATCCGAGTCAAAAAATGTTTTACCATTAATAATAATTTTGCCTTTATCTGGTTTCACCAATCCTGAAATACAACGCAGCAGCATGCTTTTTCCAGATCCTGAAGCCCCTAAAATCCCAATAATATCATATTGGGATTTTAACTGAACATCAAGTTTGAATCCTTGAAACTTCTTTTGTATATCTACATAAAATTCCATTTTATCACTCCCCGGCACCAAACCGCTGTTTGGTTTTATAACTATTCCAATAGTTCATAAATACAATAACAGTGAGTGAAATGGCAAAAATAATCAATACCCATATGAGAGCAACCTGCATTTCTCCACCCTGAGTAGCAAAATATATGGCAATGGGAATGGTTTCTGTTTTACCTGGAATACTTCCGGCAACCATTAATGTTGCGCCGAATTCTCCCAAGCATCTTGCAAAGGTCAGTGCAGTTGCAGCGGCTATTCCAGGCCATGCCACCGGAACCGCCACACGCCAAAAAACCTTCCACTCCGAAGCGCCCAAGGTTCTAGCTGCACTTAAAATATTTGAATCAATTTGTTCAAAAGCTCCCATTGATGTTTTATACATCAATGGGAACGCAACAACAATGGCAGCAATAACGGCTGCATACCAGGAAAAAATAATATTTACACCAAATATCTCTAAAAAATTACCAATTGGGCCATTTTTACCGATCAATAGCAAAATAGCAAACCCAGCAACTGTTGGCGGCAGTACAAGGGGTAATGTCAAAATGCCATCAATCAAACCTTTCCATTTACCTTTATAATTTGTCATACGCCAGGCAGTTGCAAGTCCTATGAAAAATATGATAGTAGTGGCAGTAAGCGTAACCTTTATAGAAATCCATGCTGGGGATAAATCGAAATTGATAGTATTCACTCCATTCTAATCTATAGGGCAGTAAAACCATATTTTGTGAAAATTGCTTTTGCAGCATCACTGCTTAAAAAATCATTGAAATCTTTCGCAGCTTCTGGATTTTTACTTGCTTTTATTATGGCTGCAGGATAAATAATTGGTTTATGGGAATCTGCTGGGGCAGTAGCAACCACTTTTACTGCGCTTGATGCTTTTGCATCTGTGGAATAAACAACACCTGCATCAACGTTCCCTGTTTCTACCCATGTTAACACTTCTTTAACATCTTTACCATATACTATTTTGTCGGTTATTTGATCCATTACATTTAGGTAAGTAAAAACATCTACAGCATATTGACCGGCAGGAACCGTAGTTGGCTCTCCCAAACCAAGTTTTGTTATGGAAGGATCAACCACCTGAGTAAAATCTGTGATTGTAGTCGTCGAATCTTTTGGTACAACCAGAACCACTTCATTGCCAAGTAAATTTTTCAAAGTCGTATTGTCCAACAACTCAGCATCTTTTACTGTCGTCATGTCTTTGGTTGATGCAGAAACAAAGACATCAACTGCTGCACCTTGTTGTATTTGCTGTGACAATGATCCTGATGCTCCAAAGTTAACGATCAAGTTTGTATTTGGTTCTTTCGCTAAATACAAAGCTTTGATTTCTGTCATAGCATCTTTTAAGCTTGCTGCGGCAGATACTGTGATATCTCCACTTAGTTTAGAACTGGTATCGCTGGGAGTGGTGCTGGTTTGACAACCAGTCATTGCAAAAACAATTGCCAACATCGCCAATAGAATAATTCCTCTTTTAAGCAGCTTCATTTTTTCTCCTCTTTCATTTCTTTTTATACTGTTTTATCATGTTTTAAAATGATTTATTGTTTTTAATTATACATAATGTTATAATTAAAGTCAAATTTAATTAGTCTATGTTTATCAAAAAAACACGGTCAGATGATGCGTCGAACCAGGAATATTTCATCCTATCACTCTTCCTGTTTGAAACTATTATTTTTACAAATATAAAGAGAATTAGCAAAGAAGGTAAATAAAATGAAGGACGATATTTTATACACTCCAGAGGAAATTGGCAAAAAACTTAAGATTACAAAAAACACGGTTTATGAAATGATTAAACGGGGAGATCTTGATGCTCATCGCCTGGGAAAACATCTCCGTATTTCCGAGGCTCAATTTGAAACCTATTTATTAACATCTAAAGGTTCAGAAAACAGCTTTCAAGCAACTATAATTTCTGAAAATGACGAAACCTTTGCACAGGTTGGAAATGTTGCTATCCATGTGAATACCGACTTGGCTGGTGATGTTAAATTTTATATTCGGCCGGAAGACATTATCTTAAGTACAGAAACATTTATCAGCAGTGCACGAAATAACTACAAAGGTATTATCACACAAATTATCGAAAAAGGGACCAGCGCAAAAGTTGTTCTGGATATTGGTATTTCCATAACAGCTTTGATTACCATGAAATCCTTGGAAGAAATGAACATAAAAAAAGGAACAACACTTTATGTTGTTTTTAAAACCATGGCTGTAAAAGTATACAAATAAAGGTCAGTTCTCAATTTTTGAAAACTGACCTCATAGGTTTTTTAACAATTCCTTTTTCTGTTACCCTGGATATACCTCTATTAAAACTTCCATAATTCCACCGCAAACCATGCCTTCATCTTCGGCGACGGACCCGGTCATATCGATTTTATCAACGGTAAACCCTCCAGAATTAATGAGATCCCGGGCAACCAGAATGACTTCAGCCTCACTGCAGCCTCCTCCGATACTTCCTAAAATTCGACCATCCGGCCAAACAATCATCTTGGCTCCCGGGCCTCTTGGAACAGAACCTTTCTTCGATACGACCGTAATAATAGCACGCTTTTCTTCAGTATCATTGACCAAATTTTCCAGCACTTCGTAATCAAAATCGGATTGATATCTTTGCTTTTTTTTAGTCGCTTGCAAGGAAGTTTGATTGAGTCTTTTTTTGCTGATCACCTGTGCAATAATTGATATTGCGATTTCTTCAGGAGTAATCGCACCTATTTCCAAACCAATTGGCGCACACACATGATTGATTTTATCTTGATCAAATCCTTCCTCAATGAGAAGTTCCATTAAACTCTTTACTCGGCGCTTCGATCCAATCATGCCCAGGTATTCAGGAGACAATTCCAGTACCTGTCTAAGGCATACCGCATCGTGTCGATGTCCTCTTGTGACAATCACAACATAATCCGAAGCATTCACTTCCAATGTTTTAAAACAGTTTTCAAAACTTTCACAGAGAACCACACTGGCTTCTGGAAATCTGCCAGGATTTGCAAAGGATGGACGGTCATCCACCACGGTTACTTCAAAACCAATTTCGGATCCGTATTTCGCCAGTGGTTTTGCTATATGTCCCCCACCAAGAATAATAAGACGGCCTTCTGAATAAAACGGCTCATATAGTTCTATTTCATTTTGCTGGCTTTGAATCATCTCTGGTAAACCCGTTTTTAAAACATTTAGCGCATGTTTCTTTAACTCTTCATTAACTCCATTTAACTCCAGTTGATCAGTATTAAAAAGGCTTTTTTCTATGCTCGCTTTATTTTCCCGATCATTTTTTTTAAGTTTTGTAACCATTACCAATTGATTTCTTGATTTCAATTCTTGGACTAATTTAAAATAGCTATTTTCCATTTTTTTACTTCCTTTCAGATGAATAAATCTATTAAAAGTCTGAACCTACAGAATAATTTTCTCCTGCTTTCATTTACCAATTTTTTTGCTTTTTTATTATTATTCAGACATTTATGATGCAAATCCCGCCATTCTCAAGTTTTGTGAACACAGCCTCTTTAAGCTCCAGATCTTCCAGACTGTTACGGATCACTGCGATTACTCCTGCATGGGCAACGATGATAATGTCCCTTTCTTTTTCCTCATCGAGAATCTTATTAAGCTGTTTCATCACACGATAACCCAGGTCATAATAATTTTCCGAATTTTGGTCAATTTTAAAAGAAAGCAGATTTACCCCGCGCTCCTCATACTCTTTTGGAAATTGTTTTTTGATCTCACTTATATACAAACCGTCCCAGGAGCCAAGATTCATTTCTCTGAATTCCGGGACAGGAATAATTTCTTTTACCGTACCGTCTTTTTGCAGTTCTTGCACAATAATATCAGCTGTTTGCCTTGCTCGTTTCAGATCACTGGTATAAAGCTTAGTGGCTGATGGCATTAATTTCAGTAATCTTTTTCCTGCATTTTCCGCATCTGAAAATCCTTGGCTGCTTAACTCAACATCAGTTTGTCCAAGGAATATTTTTTCTCGGTGTTTCTGAGTGTGACCATGCCGTATCAGAAACAGCCGTCTCTTCTGTTTCGATAAAGCCACTAAATCTGTTGCCTGCCAAATCTCTTCAATTGATTTACCGGAAAGTCCGCAAATAAAATCCAAAAGTTCATTTGCCTTTTGAAATCGTTCATTAATCTTTTCCTGTGCTGTTGCATCCCCTTCAAACCTTTTAAGTATGGGTACCCTGCGATCATTTAAAGTAATAAAAGTATCCCCCTTGAATAGTTTGTCCGCAAGACACAACACATCCTGTTCCGTAATCGGAGAGACACCTCCTTCTTTTGTATAAAACATATGGTTTTCGATTAATGCTGCGGTTTTATACCAGCCATTCTGTTCTGCGATCAGTGCTCCAGCATGGGAGTGCTTTGGTTTGTTTCTTACAATATCATGCAAAAGTCCTGCACTTTGAATCAGGTTTTTATCCAATTCAAACCCATGATTATTAAGTTCTGCTGTAATTTTCATGGCGAGACCTGCAACAGCTTTGCAATGGTCCTGCACTGGCATGGGTGTACCCTGTTTTTCCAAAGTCTTCAGACATAGTGCTTCATCCGGCGTCTGGTTTTTTTTGTAATAAGCCACCAGTTCTTTGTAATCCTCTGGTGTATCCATATCCATCACAACGGCTTCAAAGTCAGTTTCAACTTTAATCATTTGGTCTTCATGGCTTCGGGTTATTGCCTTAAGCCCTCCCTCACCTTGACTGCTGAGAATATTCTTTGCCATAGTCATGGGAAAGATTGGGGGATGGCCTTTTTTCCCGTGATAACAGGGCACAAAAAAAGAGTCCGGATTTTTTCTGTAAAGCGCCATTAAATCAAGCAACACTTTTGGTGGTATTAATGGATAATCCACGGGCAATAAGAAAAAGGCATCCATATCTGAATCCAGTGCTGTCACCCCAGTTTGAACCGAGGTAAACATACCGTCCTGATAATGTTCATTAAAAGCGGCCTTGACATTTTCTTCTTTTATAATAGTTTCCAGCTGATCAGCATTATGTCCTGTGACCACTATAATGTTTTGGATTCCTGCCAGTTTTGCTGTTCTGATAATAAAAGAGAGTGTTGGAATGCCGTCAAATGGCAACAACGCTTTAAAATTCCCCATTCGTGAAGATAAGCCAGCGGCAAGGATAATCGCCCCAATTTTTTTTTCTTTCATAATGTTTCCTTCATTCTATAGACTCCTTTTAAATATGCTTATTTATCAGTTTGTTGGCCTGTGTAAAATATTATAGGCGCAAAATGGGATCAATTTATTTTCTTTAGTGGCCACCTGGGTTCGGCATTTTTGTAGGCGATCAAGATCCAGATTCCAGGCATCCTGAAATGCCATGGCTGTAATACTGAAACCATGAGAATGGATCTTTGCCAATAAGTGGTCCCAGGATGAAAAATCATAATCTTTACTTACTGCTTCGGATATCCGTTTAAGTTTATACGTCCATTTTTTCGCGATATAATTTCGTGCTTTTTCAATGGAATCTTCATTGTAACCACATCCGCATTTTTGTGGATCAGAAGCGAGAGAGATAAGACTGCCATCATCCATAATAAGAAAATTACCATGGAAGGAACACATGGGATGCCCTGTTTCCAAAGGTACAAACTGATCTATCCTGAGCTTATTATCAGACTGAACCACCAACTTTCCAATTAACTCCGGAATGGTAATTCGATCTGCATCTAAGGGCTGATGTGGAAATCTTCCAAAATAGCTAACCGGCTGAAAATGGATGCCACGGACATAGGGAAGCTGTTCAATGCCAAATCTGAGAATATCTCCCAGGTTATGATCATTTACCCCTGGAACAACGGTAACAACCAATACAATGCCAAGTTCTGCATCCGCACAGTTCTTAATGGCCATTTCTTTTAACGACAGTAACGCCTTTCCTCTGATGTTTTCATAAATCGCTTCTTCCGTTCCATCAAACTGAAGAAATACAGAGGATAGACCTGCTTCATGAAGTTTTTTGGCATAGGATGGATCTTTGGCCAGTCTTCTGCCGTTGGTGTTCACTTGAATATAGGGAAACCCGTATTCTTTTCCCATTTGGATGATCTCAGAGAGATCATCTCTCAGAGTTGGCTCGCCTCCGGAAAGTTGAATATTAAAAGCCCTGCCAGTATTTTTAGCCAATAGGGATTCATACATTTCTTTGATTTCCCCAAGGGAAAGATCCTGGGTTTTTCCCTTGGAAGAGTGGGCCGATGCAAAACAATAGTTGCAGTTCTGATCGCAATTCTGAGTAATTTCAATCAGTACACAGCAAGCCTGTTGCTCATGTTTTTCGCAGAGTCCACAGTCATGGGGGCATCCTTCACTGCTTTTGGTATCAAAAACGGTTGGAACCGTATTCACCCCTTCATTCTTCCAGTGTTGCCATTCCAGAAGCTCCCCGGAGCCCGGGTCTACTATTTCGTCCAAACGATTTTCTCCTGTGATTTTAGATGATTCGTCCCAGAGCAATGCTTCAAATTTTCCATGACGATCGCATTCCTTATGTAAATAGATTTTATTACCCTTACGCAATCGTACCGCCGAAATCGTTTTATGACATACCGGGCAAATGCTTTTTGTTTTTTCATTCATCTGTTTTTTTACTCCCTCAGTTCTTCTTATCTGCATAATAATTAACTTCTTTTGAATTTTTGCTTTTAACTAAACTTTATCAGATACTGGTTTTTTTCGGGAATCAATAAGATTTCGTTTCCTGATTGCTTTTATATCCGGTTCTTTAACATTTTGCTGCGTTATTGTTATTTTCAGTCTATCTGATAAAACCGAGTCTTTTAGGAATGACTTCATTATTTTTTGCTGAATCATCTGCCGGATTTTTTTCAGTTCACCTTTTGTAGTGATTGAAATGGTTAAACATTCCTGAGTATGATGGTTTTGACCATCCGCTTTAGCACCGGTGATTTCTGCTTCAAAGTCCAAGATACCTTCAACCGAAAACAGAAGATCCTCAAGAAATGGCATTGCTAGACTCTGTCCATTTCCAAGCGTTACAGCAGCCGTCAACCGATGGTAAACACGATCCATTGTTTTAAGCAAAGTTCCACAAGCACAGGGTGACGTTAAAAACCGGCTGATATCCCCTGTTCTGTATCGAACCAAGGGCATGCCGGTTCTTGTTAGTGTAGAGAAAACCACTTCACCAAATTCGCCATCTGGTATTGGTGTTCCAGTCTCAGGATTAACAATCTCAAAAAACAGATCTGCTTCCCTGAGATGATACCCCTTTAATGCCTTGCAAAAAACACCGCCGCCTAAACCCATTTCAGTCATGCCATAATGCTCATACACCTGGCAACCCCAACTTTTTTCAATCGCTTCACTAATGGATGGTGAAACATAGTCCGTACTGAGAAGCACAAATTTTAAGGTTGCGGCCGCTTTTACAAATTCAGAACCCCGGGACTGGGCTAATGCAAAAATTTGTTGAGGGATTCCCACAATACCATTGATTTTCTGATTAAGAATAATCTCCATCACCGCATCTGTGTCATCCACAATACCGTAGATCAAAGCCTCCACTCCCATTCGAGCAAGTCCAATCTTTAAAAGATCACCAATGCTTCCAGGTGTTTTGCCTGGCAAAAGCACCAGAACTTTGTCTCCTGGGGCTGTAAATGTGGACATGCCATAATGGAAAAAATCAATGGTCAGCTCCTGGTCTTCTTTTGAAAAATAGATTCTCTTGGGAATTCCGGTGGTACCTGATGTATCCAAGGTAACAATTCGATGAATGGCACTCTGTTTCACGCAAATCATCCGACTTCCTTGGTGCCTGATATCCTCGGCATTGGTAAAAGGCAACTTGCTGATTGCATCTAAATTTTCAATGTCCCCGGGGTCAATATCTTTGAGCAATGTCCTGTAAAAGGCACTATTTTTTTTAACATGGCCAATGGTTCTTTGAAGGGCTTCAAGCTGATACTGCTCAAGGTTTTCCCTGGACAGCTTCCCAGAATACGGGTTAATCCTATTTGTGATCCAATCTTCCATCGGTGTTTTTTCTATGGCCTTCATAAAGGGTTTGAATCCTCCCTATTCTTCTCTTGATCCAAATTCGTAACCATGTGAACCTAATATTTCCTGAATTTTTAGGTAGCTTTTTGCTAAATGATCCCCGCATTTCACCATATAACTCTGGTCACTGTTTACATCTGTGAATTTGGTAACTCCAATAAGATCGATGCAATCCGTACTTTCAAAACTTTCTTCAAACCACTCCATGAATTCATCAATCATTGAGGAATAGCCATCTTTTGGATACTCCCGCAGTTCTCCCTTGCCGGCATAAAGCCCGAGTATTCCAATGCCGCCAATAATGACACCGCATGTTTTTTGATTATTTCCAATCCCATTGCATAACCCATTGACGGCTCTTATTAAATCGGGATTTTCTTTTTCTTCGGCTTCAAGAGCCATTTGTAACATTATCTGTGTACAGCAATAGCCTGCCATTGATAATTGTAATATCCGATAAGCTGTTTCATCCATTTTTTTTATCTCCTTTCTTTGCAATCATTAAAAAATATCCCGGCTTACAGGCTTTCAAAATTTCTTGAAACCCACAGCCATTGACACATCCTTGATTGTTGGTTGTCTTACTCCAAAAGACATCCATTGAGCCGTATGAAAAGATAATTTTAACCAATAACTCTTTTAACAAATCACTGCAGTCATTAAATAAGAGGATTTCATAACCACAACTTTTGAGGCTATTTTTCAACGCATCTAAATCATGTAACCCTCTCATACAGCTGTTAAACGAATAGTTTTTTAAAGCATTAATATTCTCAGGAGCTCTTGCATACACATCCGAAATAATAAAGTATCCATCATCCTTTAATACCCTAAAAACCTCTGATGCGGTTTCATTGACATCGTCCATCAGAGATAGAGTACATTCTGCGAAAACACAATTAAACGTCTCTTTTTCAAAAGGCAAGGTGTCTCCTGCTCCTAGAACAAACTCCAAAACATCACTTTTTTCTTGTGCAATTGCCAATAATTTTTCAGAAGGATCTAGACCTATCCCTTTGATCTGATGCTTTTCATAGAGGTATTCGATTGTAGCTCCCATACCGCAGCCTAAATCAAGTACAATATCATCCCTGGAAATTCCACAAAATTGCACTGCCTTTTCTGTTAAGGAAAAACCCCCAGGTCTCAGGGTTTGCCCTGTCACTTCTTTCATATTGGGGTTTTCATAAGCATTGCATGAATTCACTATTTATTCTCCAGTCCTTCTTCCACATCCAACATTTTTCCGAGAGCCAAATCCTCGGTGATTAATACATAATTACATACCGGACATTTCATTAATTCAACTTCAAAACTGCCGCCCAAATAAAGGACTTTCACTTTTTGAAGTTCCAGCTTATTGTGACATTTTCCACATACCCAAGGTGTATTCTTTTCATTTTCACCATTCATTATGATTCCTCCACTACTTCCATTCGGTGGCTATATACGCTGTTTATAATAACGTCTTTTTCTTGTTCTTCATATCTTACCCAGTAGGTAACATTGTCAAGTCTTAATCGTGACAGGTAATTTTTAGTTTCGGGATTGAAAAAATATTCTTCCTTTTTTCTGGCATTATCAACAACACTTTCGATATCTTCAAATAAGATATGTCGGTCTTCCATTAATTTCAGAACATCTTCGGGAATAATTAAATTGAAATCGTATTTATTTATTAAATCCATAGTCTGTTTTTCACCCCATATTTCCCTAAGAAGATCAATCTTAAGTTTTGCTCGATTATGATGTCTTTCTGAAAAGCTCGGCATTTTTTTAAGTCCTGCGGCCTCTAACTCTTTTGCGTAAATCAAATCCAGAATATGATAGGTTCTTTTCCCGCCTTCAACAAACAAGTCTTTGCACATTGCACAATAAACAAGCATGTCTTCAGTGCTTTCACTGATTCGATCCTTGACAAAATCATTTGACTGTTCCTTATTTGCATAATACACCAAACCACCGTAGCCACAGCATTTTGTTCTTTCTTTAGAATAGGCAAATTCTTTTATTTCATAGCCCAGGGATTGGGTAATGTTTCGGATGCTTTCATGAACTTCCGGATTGTACCGTGTTGCACATGCATCGTGAATATTTAAAACACGTCTTCCCGGGGTTATATTGGTTTCAGGCAAACCATATTTGTCAAATATTTCCCATAAAGAAACCGTATTTATTTCAGGGCAATATTTTTCGAAAATGTTGATGCAACTCGAACAAGCCAATATAAAAGTTGGTTGGTCCATTTCTTTCCATACCTCTTTTATCTTTTTGATGTTTTCCTGCATCAGGTCTTGTCTTCCAGCCCAGTCAGCAGGGGCTCCACAGCATCCCAAATACATGCCAACATCACCTTCAATAGTCGATTCCTTCATGGCTCCAACTAAATATTTATAGATATCACCGATAACTTCAGAATGGGTTGCTGAAAGCTGGCATCCCGGATAGAACAGATATCCAGACTTTCCAGATCCTTTATAAAGCCCTCGGGCATATTTCGAGTAGGATAACACGGGATAATAAAACAAATCCTTTGATTGTTCCTTGCTGGGTTGTTTTCTAACCATTGAAAAACGATTGCTGTTACTGAATTGCATATCCTTCAGTGCAAAATCATGAGCTGATACGGGCATTTTCCCTTTTTCTACCATACTCTCTCTGGTTTCGTGAATCACATTTTTCATACTAATGTCTAAAAAGCATTCTTCTTCGCATAATCCACACTCTGTACAAGAATTAATCATTTTGTTGGCATAGTGAGTCCCAAGAATAATTCGCTCACTTTGATTGATTTGTCTGATATAGGCATCCGGAGAAATATTAAACCGTTGCATATGGCTGCAGGCTTTAATACATTCGTTACTCTGACATTTCAAACATCTTTTTGCTTCATCCATTGCTTCTTCATTTGTATAAAAATCGGAATGCTTCTGAACGATTTCAGCAGACTGAACATCCCTTGTTTCCTGTTCTAAAAGTGACTTGAATGCTCCTTCTCGTTCCCTTGAGGCGTTAAGGGAAACTTTACTGATATATCGGTCGATAGATATGGCGGCTCTTCTCCCAGAGCCTACTGACGTAATAATCGATTCATTTTGTCCCAGGAGTCTGCCGCCGGCAAACACTGAGGATTCTTCTACTTGAAAGGTATCGGAATTAATCTTTAGCTCATTTTCCCAGTCCCCGGTGCCTAAATATATGGCGTCGAATTCTTTGGTCAATTCCGCTAGCTTGTTTTGATCAACGGCAGTATTTAGAACTACCAAAATTTTTTGTCTTTCGAATATTTCAAGTTCCTCTTCAATTTCCTCTTTTGTAAAAGAAATCTCTTCAAAGTCCCAGATTTTTCCTCCTAATCGATTTGACTTTTCATAAAGGCTGACAGTATAACCTTTTTTATCAAGATCAATGGCTGTCGTAATCCCGCTTAATCCGCCGCCGATAATTCCCACTTTCCCTTTGTTTTTAGGTAATGGCAATGTTTTTTTCGGGGATGTATACCCCTGACTGATTACGATTTTCTCAAGTTCTGATATTTGAATCGTTCCGCCAAAATCCTTTCTGACGCACACATTCTCACAGGGATGATCACAAATCTTACCAATGAGTTTTGCAAAGGGAATTCTTTTTTCCATGAGTTTATAGGCTTTTTTTAAATCACCTTTTTCTATTTCTGAAATAAATGCAACAACATCCAAATGAACCGGACAAACTGCATTGCATACGGGTGGTTCACTATGAATACACCGATTTCCTGTTTCTAATAACTTGTCTAAATTCACTTTCTTCACCTCTTAATAAAAAACAGGAATTGGGAGCTATGTTCGATTGCCTCAAATAAGCTTTTTCCCAACTCCTGTTTTTGACATTTGTTAAATCTTAAATTCTTATTACTTTTATAATGCTTTTAATCCTGCTAATACTTTTTCAGGATAAGCTGGTAAATGTGTAATACGAACGCCGCATGCATTGAAAATAGCATTTGCAATGGCTGCATGAGGTGCGGATAACGGCATTTCTCCAGCCCCTGCTGAACCGAATGGCCCCAGTGGTCGAGGTGTTTCCTGATGAATCAGTACAATTTCATCGGGAACATCCCTGACTTGAGGAATTCCGCAACCGGTTAAGGTGGTATGCTTTTTCAAATCTTCAAAATCTTCACTGAGTGCTAAGCCGATGCCCTGGGTCAATCCACCGAACAACTGACCTTCAAGAACTAATTTATTCGTAATGGTACCGCAATCAGATACAAGCGTTAGTTTGTCAACATGGGTTTTTCCGGTTGTTGTATCAACAGCAACCTCTGCTAAAAGCACGCCATACATATAAACTGGGAAAGGATTCCCTTGACTTGTTTCAACGCCTGGAGCCGTACAAGGTGCTGTCCATTTTCCTTCATAGCGAAGCGGTAATTTTTCAGCAACCATGTCATCATAGGTTCGGTAGGTTCCATCATCTTTTTTCAAGGTTGCCAATAGATTTTCACAACCCACTTTAATGGCATTTCCTGTGAGAACATTGGATCGACTACCACCGGATGGGCCGCTATTTGGGGTCAATTGCATGTTATTCATTACCAGTTTAATTTGCTCCGGTTTGATTCCCAATGGTCGCAAGGTTTCATAGGCAAAAGTCAATGTTCCCATGTCAGCCCCTTGTCCATGATCTTCCCATGAATCTCCAACTGTGACCCCTCCAGGGGTTAACTCAACCCAGATTTCAGATGAATCAGGACCGTCAAGACCACAGCCGTAAATATTTAAAGATACACCAACGCCATATTTTGTTGTCCCGCCTTTTGTATTTTTAGCTTCGGCTGCTGCTTTGGCTGCTTTATATAAAGGTCGGATTGTATCGATGGCCTGTGGTAAAGCGATAACATCGGGTTCACAGCCATTGGGTGTGGTATCCCCTTCACGATAAACATTAGCATAACGAAGTTCCAATGGATCTTTTCCCATTTGCACTGCCAACATATCAATTAAAGTTTCAGTGGAGAATAGACTCTGAGGTGAACCGTACCCTCTAAAAGCAGATCCCCAGGCATGATTGGTGGCAACGGTTCTGCCTTCGCCCCGAATATTGGGAATGTTATAACCTGCCCCAATAAACTGTGTCCCACGGGTGGTTACCAAATCACCGAATTCACAATAAGGACCATGATCCACGGACCAATCGGATTCCATTGCTTTAAGAATACCATTTTCATCCGCACCAAATTTTACGTTCATAAAGAAAGGTGAACGTTTTCCGGTATAAGTAATCTGTTGGAACATACTAAACTCTAAGTATACCGGTCTTTTAGTTACAAATGCAGCAACTCCCAATAAACCTTCAATGGTTGGGCTAAACTTATAACCAAAGGTTCCGCCGGTTGGATTCTGAACAATAAAATATTTATCTGCAGGAACGCCAATGCCTTCAGCCGTCATTAACTGATGGAAATGAAGGGCAATACTCTTGGAATGAACCATTAAATTATCGTCTTCATCCATGTATGCAAACCCAACATCGGGTTCCAATGGCATATGAGGTTGTCTGCCGACATAAAAGTCATCTTCAATGATATTAGGTAAGCTTTTCATAAACGATTTTGTATCTTCGCCTTTGACGATATTGGTTTTAAAATATACATTCGGTGTTCCGGGATGAATTTCAACGGCATCATCCGCCATGGCTGCCGGTGCGCTCATATAAGGTAATAATTCTTCCAATTCCACTTTAACTTTTTTTGCTGCTTCTTCAGCCTGCGTTGGTGTATCAGCCAATACCATGGCTAATGCATCTCCAAACTGGAATACTTTTTTATCATTTAAGATCGGTCGTTCTAACCCATCCCCTAAATTCGTTGGGAAAGCCAAACCATTAATACGGTTGGTTCCGGGAACATCTTTGGCAGTAATAACTTTAAAAACTCCTGGCATTTTTTCAGCTTCCGAAGTATCGATGGAAATAATATTCGCATGGGAAACGGTTGCCTGAACCAGTTTAATATGTAAAGTATCTTCAGGTAATTTATGGCCTAAATCAGCGCCAAATTCCCAGGTACCGGTTACTTTTGCAAGGGCTGAAGGACGAACCATTTCCGATCCTAACATGGTATCCCCTTCTTTTAATTTAAACCATAGATCTTTGGTTGTCACTTCTTTACGCATTAACCGTGCAGCATCCATAACGGCATCGATTAAAGGAATATAGCCGGTACAACGACATAAATTGTGATTCTTCTGGAACCAGTCTCTCACTTCGACACGGGTGGGGTTCATATTTTCTTCCAGTAAAGCTGTAGCCGATACAATAAAGCCTGGTGTACAAAAACCACACTGAGCGGCTCCATGGATCATCCAGGATAATTGAAGCGGGTGAAGATCTTTTTGAGTTCCCACCCCTTCAATGGTGGTAATTTTAGCATCATCAGGAATTCTTTTAAATTTTTGAATACACGATCTCACAACTTTGCCATTTAAAATGACTGAACATGTGCCACATTCACCTTTGCCGCAGCCAACTTTTGTGCCTAATAAACCAAGTTGTTGTCTGATGACGGTAGACAAAGATGTTTCTGGATCTGCAATAACAGTTTGTGCCACACCATTGATAAATAACGTTTTCTTTAACATTTGAGAACCTCCGTTTGAATTTTTTGCTATATTAATTTTTAATAAAGCCCACCTTTTCCAAATCCGCAATTTGGAAATGTACAGGGTTCACACCCCATACACAAACCCCCATGTCCGAGTTTGATAATATCTTCTTTTTTTAATCTTTCCCCTGCAACGATTCTTGGAATCACCAGGTCAAATATTGTCCTTTTTGCATACATTACACATCCTGGTAAGCCTACTATTGGAATATCATTCTTATAAGCAAGCATAAACATGGCTCCTGGAAGTGTCGGTGCCCCATAGGTTACAACCGTTGCTCCTGTATTTCTAATGCCCAAAGGTGTCACATCATCAGGATCGACTGACATCCCACCGGTACATGTAATAATTTGTGCACCTTCATCTATTAATTGATTGATTGATTTTGTAATCATTTCTTCGTCATCGGTAGAAAATATCTGCCCCATAACTTCGCATCCTAATTCTTCAAACTTATCTCGAATAACCGGACCAAACTTGTCCTCAATTCTTTTATGGTAGACTTCGCTGCCAGTGGTCACAATCCCCACTTTTAATTTTCTCAGTGGCAGAACCTGGATAATCGGGAAATTATCTTTACACAATCGTTCCATTTCAACAATTTTTTTACTATCTGTAATTAAAGGTATAATCCGTGTTCCTCCGGCGATTGTTTCAGCTTCGATTAATCGGTCTGTATGTAAACTTACCACCATGAGTTCATCAATACTATTGATATTAAACAGGACATTATAGTTGACTTTTAGCAGCCCTGAATATTCAGCAATGAGATTGACCTTTCCCTCAGATGGCTCTGAAAATTTGATTCCCTGACCCGCCACAGCTGTTGCCATTCTTGTTGCCGCATCATTTTCGTGGATGTCCCCTTCTTTGTACTCGATAATGCCAATATGTTCTTTTCCCATGGTTAAAAGCCTTGCTATGTCTTCTTTTATAATCATGTGTCCTTTTTTAAATGCAGCACATTTTGATTTTCCCGGAATGATTTCCGTCATATCATGTGCTAATAACATGCCTATGGATTCTTCAACAGGTACGAGTTTCATTGTGTTTTCTCCTTGAATTGTATGTCTTGCAAATTCATCCAGAACAAATCCAAAACTATATAATATATCTTTTTTAGATTTGTTATCAGATAAATTAAACGATCTGAAATCGTTTACTCATTATTACTTGAGCGTCAAAATTAGTTTCGCCAATACCTGTTCTAAGATGATAATGGGAAAATAAAAAGAAGACCTGCCGGTCTTCATTAATACGGTTTGAATACAGACAGCATTATTTCTGCTTTCTTATCCAAGATGCATTAACTCCTTCCCAACATGGAGGCAATAACGTTTCCATTAATACCCTATCGGCCTTAATCCATAGCAAAGCATTAGGAAAAGAGGCTCGGAGTAATCTTCTATTAAACTAAATATTACATGTTTTATTATAGACTTTTCAGTAAGAAAAGTCTATAAGTTTTTAAATTTGCTTTTGTATTCATTGATTCCAGATTTATATTTTTTCGTAATCAAAGGTTTTTCAAGATTGTTTTCATGGTATTAACGCTTGAAAAACGCTGATGATTAACTGGCTTAAATTGAGATTCGCCCTGATACTTCCCATTTGAGTCCACTTATTTTATGCATATTTAACTACTGGCACTGTATATTATTACTTCAAATCATGCTATAATTATAAGAAACTAATTCTGATAATATAAATCCAACCAAGTCTTAATCAGGGGGAATTAAATTGAAAAAATATGAATATGAAATTATTAAAATGGGACAACGAAAAAACATTGTTATTATCGCCCATGATAACAGAAAAGGCGAGCTCATTGATTGGACAATGACTAACAAAGAAAAACTAAGCCATCACAATCTCTGTGGCACAGGAACCACAGCTAAACTGGTTTCCGCTGCTGCCGGATTGCCGGTTTTGGCTTTTAAAAGCGGTCCCTTAGGCGGAGACCAGCAAGTTGGGGCGAGAATTGCAGAGGGCAGTATTGATTTTATGTTTTTTTTCTGGGATCCTCTTGAAGCCCAGCCTCATGATCCAGATGTAAAAGCGCTTTTGCGTATTGCCGCTCTCTACGATATACCCGTCGCAACCAATCATGCCACTGCGGATTTTTTGCTGTCGTCGCCATGGATGGAAAAAGAATATGAAAGAAGAATCATTGATTTTTCAAAAGAGCTAACGATCCGCTCAGAAGGCAACCTTCAAAAATAATTTTATTTGATTAATAGCCCTGTTATTTTTAAAGGGGAAAGGAGAAACGCTTCATGAGATTTGTGCCAACCTATTGCCTACGAGAAGGAATGCAGCTTGGGGATAACCTTTTCGGGAAAAATGGCGAGCTTGTGCTTGTCCAGAACACTGTTTTGACACGTGATTTTATTCAGGGCATCGAAAAATTAAATTTTAATGGGATTTATGTAGAAGATGATCTCTCGAAAGATCTCAAAATTGTCAATGTCATCAATGAACGGGTGAGAGCTGAGACTGTGAGAAGTATTAAAGAGGTTTTCATCTGTTCTGATAAGAAGAGCTTAGACTCAAAACAAAAATTTATGAATATGCAGAGTCAAATCGCAAAAATTGTGGATGAAATTCTTGAAAACAAACACATGATGGTAAACATGGTTGATTTGAAAGTCTTTGACGATTATACTTATTTCCACTCCGTTAATGTTGCTGTTTTATCAATTGTTCTGGGAACTGCTCTTGGCTTGGGAAAAGCAGATTTATGTGACCTGGGTTTTGGTGCCATATTGCATGATATTGGTAAAGTATTTGTGAGAAAGGAAATTTTAAATAAGAATGGAGCCCTGTCCGATGATGAGTTCCATGAATTAATGAAGCATTCTTTCTGGGGTTATAATTATATACAAAAGGGATTTGGTATCAATATGTCTTCAAAATTCGGGATCCGTGACCATCATGAAAAATACGGCGGCGGCGGATATCCAAATAACATTGAAGGTGATGATATCTCTTTATTTGGAAGAATCATCGCCATTGCCGATGTATATGATGCAATGACATCCGATCGCCCTTACCGAAAGGCAGTGAACCCATCCGAAGTCATTGAATATATTATGGGATCTTCCATTGTGCATTTTGATCCAGATCTTGTTGCTGTATTCATCCGTAAAATTGCACCCTATCCCATTGGCACTTGTGTTAAACTCAGTAATGGTTTAACCGGAATAGTCACTGAGAACTATGAAAGCTATTGCATGAGACCAAAAATTAGAATCTACAAAAAGGGTGATATCGAAGTGAGCCCTTATGAAATAAGTTTGGCAGATAACAAATCTTTAAATATTACCGTTACCGATATTGCTTAAGCATTCAACGCAATCATAAAATCATAAATCAATTTTAGGAGGCTTATTATGATCATCGATGCACGGGGCAAAAATTGTCCAATTCCAGTCATTATGGCAAAAAAAGAAATTGATAATAAATCTTTATCCTTTTCTATTTTAGTGGATAATGCTATTGCCTTGGAAAATTTAAAAAAACTGGCCAAAAGCCAAGGCTATAAAGTTGAGTTTAAGGGAGTAAATGAGGATTATTCAGTAGATTTCATCAGTGGTGAAACTACTAACTCAGTCTTTGACCTCAAGGAGTCATCACAGGATCAAGAAACTGACCTTTCTGACTCAAAGTCTCAATGGGTTTTATTTATGGCTAAAGATGTGATTGGTGAAGGTGACCCTGCTTTGGGAGAGTCCTTAATTAAAATGTATTTCTATACCCTTTCCCAGGGAAATTGTCTTCCCAAAGCTATTCTTTTTATGAACAATGGCGTAAAACTGCCAACGACCAATCCCCAGGTTATTGAGCATCTTAGAACCATTGCCGACAAGGGGTGTGAAATTTTGGTTTGTGGTGCCTGTTTGGATTTTTATAACCTTACCGATCAGCTTCAGGTGGGATCAATCAGCAATATGTATGCCATTACCGAAGAAATAAACAAGGCGTCCAAGGTTGTGACTTTATGACCTATTATGTCATTACTTTTGCCAATACCCATTCTGCCATCATTACCCAATCTCATTTAGAGAGTTATGCCAATATTTGTATTATGCCGACACTTAGAGAAATTTCTGCGGGCTGCGGTATTTCCATTCGATTTTCATCAGAGGATTTAGATAGTATAAAGACTGGTTTGAAAACCCTGGGATTAGATCCTAACATGTATAACCTCTATGAAATAAAAGAAAAAGACGGGAAAATTTTCCCGTCTCCAATAGCCTGATCATTTTTTATTTTACGATTATTTCCAAAGCATCCAAACAATAATCAACTTCCTCTTTTGTATTAAAATGTCCTAATGATAACCGTATAGTACCCTGTGGATATGTTCCCAGGGTTTTATGGGCTAAAGGTGCACAATGAAGGCCCACCCTTGTCATGATGTTATAGCTTTGATCTAATTCAAAGGCCACCTGAGCATTGTCTTTTTTAAGACTAACCAAGGATATTACCGCGCTTCGTCCGGAAATATTTGGAATTCCAATCAAGCTCAAGTTTTTAATATTTTGGACACCCGATAGTAATCTGTCGGTTAATTGCAATTCTTTTTTCGAAATATTTTCCAGCTCTGTTTCCTCTAAATAATCCAAGGCTTTAGAAAGTCCGTAAATTCCGGGAAGATTCAAGGTTCCGGATTCAAATTTATCAGGTAAAAAGTCTGGCATATCAAAGCTTTCTGAAAGACTTCCAGTACCGCCCTGAACAAAGCTTGTCATTTCTTGAGCCAAATCATCCCTGATAATCACACCACCAATTCCCTGAGGGCCAAGGAGCCCTTTATGTCCTGTAAAACAAAGGGCATCAATGGCGGTGTTAGCCATGTTTATTTCAAAAATCCCAGCGGTTTGAGCGGCATCAACAATGAACTTTAAATGTTGTTTCTTACAGATTTCAGAAACCTTATGAATAGGCAACACGGTTCCACAAACATTTGAACCATGGGTCATGATAATAGCTTTGGTATTTTTCTGAATAAGAGATTCTATTTTTTCCACCGCAGGGATTCCCATAGAATCACAAGGGATGACACTAAAAGTAATTCCCTGGTTCCAAAGAAAATAAAGTGGGCGAATCACAGCATTATGCTCCATGCCACTGACTAAAACATGGTCTCCCGGCTTAATAATGCCATTAATCACCAGATTTAAGCCTTCAGTGATATTCGCGGTGAAAATCACATTTTTCGATGGATCCTGCCCTTGATCAAAATTAAAAAGCCTGCATAGCTTTTTTCTGGTTTCATAAACCGCTTCTGCGACCTCATATCCCCATTTGTAATTTCCTCGACCGACATTACATCCGCGGTTATCCAAGTAATCCGCCATGACTTTGCCCACTCCGGGAGCTTTGGGAAAAGACGTACTGGCATTATCAAAATATACTGCTTTCAAGATTTCCTTCATGATTTCTCCATGTTTTTTTTTCCCAGCCGATAATTGCTGCACCAATGGCTCCGGCATACTGGCCAAAGGGATTTGTTTTTATTGGTTGTCCAAGATAGCCTTCCAAGATAGTAGCAATGGCCTTTGAATTTGCCAACCCGCCACTAAAGAAAACGTTTTTTCCCAGAGGCAATTTTTGAGCAAAATTAGCGGTTCTTTTGGCAATGGAATGGATCACACCTAGGGCAATATCACCGGGTGGAACATCCTTGGCCAATAAACTGATGACTTCACTTTCAGCAAAAACGGTGCACATACTTGAAATATTGACTGGGGTACCCGATTTTATAAAATCATCTAACATGTCCGATTTTATTTCTAAAATCCGCATCATGTTATCAATAAAACGTCCGGTTCCTGCGGCACACTTATCATTCATGAGAAAGTCGATGACTCGACCTTCCTGATTCAATAAAATCACCTTACTATCCTGGCCCCCGATGTCAATGATCCCGCAAATATCGCTATTGAGAAAAACACTTCCTCTGGCATGACAAGTAATTTCCGTTACCCGTTGATCAGCTTCCTTCAATAGTTCACGACCATACCCGGTAATCATCGTGTTAGTCACCTCCGAACTGAAAAGTTTGCAGTACACGCCATAAAGGCTTTTTCTCGGGTTGGCAGAGGTTGGAACAATCATTGTTTCTAAAATGTCTTTTCCATTATACAAAACAGCTTTAGTGGTTTTTGAACCTGAATCAATTCCCAGTGTGACCATGATTGCTCCTAAAGCATTTCTACAAAAGCAGCCATTCTCGTATTTAATTGACCTATATCTGCTGTTGAGAAATCTGTTTCCACACTCATATAGGCTTTATTTTTTTCATCATTGACAAAACGTTTAATGCTTAGGGTTTCCACATTATAGGTGTGACATGCTGTTAATATTACATCTACCACACCATCCACATGATACTCATCAATCATTCGATTCAGTAAGGTAATACGATTTGGATTAGGAGTCATACAGGAACAGCCAATGGATAAATATTTCTTGGCCAGAGCATCATAAACATCCGGATTTTGTTCATCAACCATATCCTCTACCGCTTTTGCGCCACTGCAGTTTTCAAAGGCAACGACAACTGCACCATTTTCTTCTATGGCTTTGATTACTTTTTCAGTGGCACCGCCAATCGGACATCCGGTGATTAAGACACGTGGTTTTTTAGGGTATTTTTTAGTTTCCTTGTATTCTTCAAGAACCTTTGCTTTGAGGGCCCCTAATTTTTCGGGAATCGTTTCTCGCTCAAATTCAAAGGTTGTACCCATAAGCACTTTAAAAACATCCTGACCCAGCATTGGTACCGGATCAAGCTTTGATAATTCATAGAATTCTTTTAAGGCTTTTCTTTCTTTGTTTTTCACAATAATTGCCTGACGAATATCATCTTCAGATATTGTAACATTAAATTGCTTTTCCAATGTTTCTTTTAATCGAATAATCTCATTTTTCCACAATTTAAAGCCATCTTCACTTTGTACATTGGGGAGCTCCATCACATGAACAGGCTTAAATTCTTTGAGATATTCATACATCTTTTTCTTCCCATCACAGGTCGTTTCTCCAACAACTAAATCCGAGAAATAAAAATAGGGACACTTATCTGTTTTACCAAATCCATAGCTTGATTTTATGAGTGGACATAGGTTTCGTGGTAAGTCTTTTTCTGCTTCAGCGATGGTTTCATCTGAGGATGCACAAAGGGATACCGTTGCAGCTCCCATTGCCAATGCCATTTCCTGAGGGAAAAAAGTACAAAATACGCCGATTAATGGTATATCCTGATCTTTTAATTCTTTTGCTTTGATAAATCCATTTCTTCTTACTTCTGCAAACTCTTCAAAAATAGCCGGTAATTCCTTTTGTAATTCCATTTATAATCCCTCTTTCATTTTTTCAACTAAATTTTCACACTGCTACGATTGTCACATATAGCTGGTTAAAAGGTCAATCAATTAATACAACCTATAACAAACTGTTATAGCTATATTCCAAGTATTCCCTTTTGTTATTTTGAACTCTGACGATTATCAAAAAAAGTAAAAAGAGAGTAAGAAAAAATTCTTACTCTCTTGCGGCCATTGATAAACTTTATATTATTTATTTTGAATGATCATTCTCACCGGTGCAGTAGTGTGTATGCAGCATATGGTGGGATTCTTTGCCGTTTGGTGTCAGCAAATATTCTTCATAGATTTTGGCAATGGCTGGATTCTCATGGGATTTTCGCAGGGGCAGTTCTTTATCGTGGTCATAAATTCCCTGAGTTCTTTGGCTGTAAGCTGCTTCCTTGTCGCTGTCCAGAAGCAGTTTAGGCTGTCCGCCGCCACTGACGCAACCTACGGGACAGGTCATCACTTCGATGAAATGCAGATCAAGCTTCCCGGCTTTAATGTCTTCAAGTACGGGAATAACATTCTTAAGCCCGGTGACCATCCCAACCTTGAGATCAAGATCGCCGACTTTCAGGGTGGCGGTTCGGAAGCCTTCGCTGCCGCGAACCGCACTGACGTCAACGTCGGGAATGGGTTTGCCGGTAATCAGCTCATAGCCGGTTCTGATGGCCGCTTCCATAACGCCTCCGGAGACACTGAATATGGTGCCGGCGCCGGTGTACATCCCCAGCGGCTGATCAAAGTCTTCGTCCGGCAAACTGTTAAAGTCGATGCCCATGTCTTTAATGAGATAGGCCAGCTCACGGGTGGTAATGGCAACATCCACATCCTGGAAGCCGCTGCTGTTCATTTCTTCACGGTTACACTCGAACTCCTTACAGGTACAGGGCATCACAGATACTGTGAAAATCGTAGCCGGATCATAGTTGTCAATTTTTGCCCCATAGGTTTTAAAGATGGAACCCATTTGCTGGGGTGATTTACAACTTGACAGATGATCTTTCATTTCCGGATAATTCCGTTCAAGGAAGGTCACCCAGGCCGGACAGCATGAGGTGAACATCGGCAATTGCCCGCCTTCGGTCACTCGCTTAATCAGCTCGGTGCCTTCTTCCATAATGGTCAGATCGGCGGTGAAATTGGTATCATAAATTTTATCGAAGCCGATGCTTCTCAGGGCCGCCGCCAGCTTTTTAGCTGCCAGGGTTCCCAGTTCATCGCCAAAGTCTTCGGCAATCCCCACCCGCACCGCCGGTGCACACTGCACCATGGTGATGACATTGCTGTCGGCCAAGGCCGCTTTCACTTTGTCAAGGTTACAGTTATTATAGGCGGCAAAAAGTGGTTCTAAAACCGAGCTCGGAAGATTTCTTTCATCTCTTTTGATAGCGTAAGCCTCAGTGCCATGGTCAACAATGGAAACATAGGATTTGCATTTCTGGATACACTGGCCGCACATCACACATTTGTCATAATCGATTTCCTGGGGTTTCCCCTGTTCGCCTGCAATGGCAGACACCGGACATACTTCTGCACATTCTCTACAACCGGTACATACATCCTTATCAATATTAATAATCACTACTTTATCCCTCTTTCCAACTTTTTTATAAGTTACCTGTCAGTGTTAATGCAATCGCAGCTCTGATACTTTTTTCTTTACGGTCATCTTCAAGATCCATTAGCTTAAGAACATCATGGGGACAGGCGTCGACACAGGCAGGTCCGTTTTCCAGGCCTGAGCAGAGATCACATTTGAAGGCCGCTTTTCTGGGTTCATCCGACCCAATCTGGGGAACGGCCTTGCCTTTTTGGGCGATCGGAAACATTTCAAGTGCTCCGAAGGGACACGCCATCATACAGTTTTTACAGCCGATACAGAGTTCCTCATTGACCAGCAGGGTGCCGTCAAGTTTGGTGATGGCTTTGGCTGAACAGGAATTGAGACAGGGTGCATCTTCACACTGTTTGCACTGAATGGGTAAACATTTGTCCTCGAGTTTAATCAGAAACAACCGCGGTGTTACCGGTATTTCAACGGTGCCCACGGTATGAACCACCTTGTTGTCTTTGTGATTATGTGAAGCAAAGCAGGCGATTTCACAGGCTTTACAACCGGTACACTGATCACTGCTGGCTACCACAAATGAGCCTAATTTTTTATTCATCTTAACCCTCCATTTTCATTTTAAGATCTTAAATATAAAAAAGATTTTTCTAGAAAATCCTTTCTCTTAATTTTAACAATCGCTCGAAATAGTTCGTCATTTAAATCAATTCTGGCCGGATGGGTATAGATATTCATTTGCTCACCCCGAATAAATCCAACCAGGGTGATGCCCGCTGCTTCGGCCTGGTCAATGGCTAAACTCGTCGGCGCTGATTTTGACAGGACCATGGGGATCTTTGCCTGATCGGCTTTTGAAAGCATCCCGGCGGAAATTCTCCCGCTGACCACCAGAATTTTATTGCTGCAATCGATGTCATTGAGGACACAATATCCCAATGCCTTATCAACCGCATTGTGGCGTGCCACATCCTCCATCATGATCATCGGTTTTTCCTGATCGAAAACAGCGACGCTGTGAACCCCACCGGTTTTTTGGAACAGCTCTGATGCATTGAGGTTTGTGCTCATGATCTGATAAATGGTCTGAATTTTAACAGTCATGGGTTCTTTGAGCGTTGTTTTTTCAACGACTTCCGGATGTTCTTTGATCTGCATTTTTACTGTGTTCTTCTTTTCATCAATGACACACTCTAAAATATCCTGATTTTTGTTGATCACCCCGCAACTCATGAGATAACCCGCCGCCAGCTCTTTCAAATGCTGTGGCGTACAATGAAACGTAAAGAATATTTTGTCATTGACAACCAGGGTCAAAGGCACCTCCGTAATCACGGAGTCATTCACGATCGTTGACTTTTCCCCTTTGACTTTATCCACAACTCGTTTTAAAAAGGTATCCAAGTCAGCCAGCCCTCTCTTTTTTCGAATAGGTTACAAATACCTTGTTCTAAATATTACAATTTTTCATAAAAAATTGACTGTATCAAAGCGTGGCATAAGCCAAGTTTGTAATAGACTCTGCGTCTCTTCGATACAGTCATAATCATTGATTTTAAGATAATTTTATCCTTTGACTTGGGCTAGGGAAATGGCTGCGGCTGTGCGTTTATTTGCAATTGAAGAATCCACATCTTCCTCGGTTACGAGTTTTAGAGATGCTGTTGGACAGACTCTGATACAAGCAGGTCCCCCTTCAATTCCGATACAAAGGTCGCATTTATTGGCAACGATCCGATCACTGTTATCAAGCTGCTTTACATCACTGCTTGATAACACCATATCGATTGCACCATAGGGACAGGCAATCATACAGGTTTTACAGCCAATACATTTTTCCTGGATCACTACCACTGCATTGTCAACTTTTTTAATGGCTCCGACTGGACAGGTATTCATGCAGGATGGGTTTTCACAGTGCTTACACTGTACTGGTACAGTAATGGTTGCGGTTTTGACAATATCTAATTTCGGATTGAAAACATATTCCCCTGGCTGCATTTGGAATATTTTTTCACCTTCATGGGCAACTACGCATCCGATCATACAGGTTCTACAGCCAATGCATAAGTCAGGATTACCTTTTACAAAATAATTCATATCCTACACTCCTTTTTTGGCAGTATCAATGCCCATACTTGTTCGAATACTCTTATATGAATCTATTACTATCTGTTCAGCCCAAGCCTGGTCGTCAATCTTTTCAAGATTTATGGCACAATACTTGGATTCAGGTGTGTTACTGATGGGATCAAGATATGGTGTAGTCAATTCGTTACACGCACCAATCCACCATTGATAGGTCATATAAGTAGCACCTTTTTTAACTCGCTCGGTTGGCATAACCCGGGTAATGAGACTTCCGCGCTTAGAGAAAACCCGAATAAGCTCGCCCTCTTTCACTTTAAGCTTGTCACAATCCACTGGACTCATTTGGATAAAGCCCGGTTCTTCTTCAAGGTTTGAAAGGGTCCGGCAATTACCGGTCATTGTTCGAACGGAATAATGTCCAACTTCTCGAACCGTTGACAGTGAATACGGGAATTCAGGACTTTCAACTTCACAAGGTGGTCGCCACTCGGCTGAAAAAAACTTAGCTTTTCCATCTGGATGAGCAAATTTTCCGCCTTTATGAAGAAACTGTGTTCCCTTATCTTCCATAGATTCATCACGACATGGCCATTGAATGCTTCCCAATGCTTCTAATTTTTCATAGGTCGCACCTTTAAAACTTGGTGTTAAACTTCTCATTTCATCCCAAATTTCCTGGGTGTTTTTATAGTTCATGGGATAACCCATGGCGGTAGATATTAATGAGATAATCTCCCAGTCGGTTTTAACGTCGCCTTTTGGTTCGATGGCTTTTCTGATTCTCTGGAATCCACGATCACAACTGGAATAAATTCCATCATGCTCGCCCCAGGAAGTAGATGGTAAAATAACGTCTGCGTGGAGACCGGTTTTATTCATAAAAATATCCTGCATAACGACAAAATCGAGTTTATCCAATGTTTCTCTTATTTCATTAAGATCCGGATCCGATTGAGCTGGATCTTCACCAAAGATATAGTAGGCATGGATTTTCTTTTTCTCATCTTTCTCTTCAAGGACACGATGGGGAACATGGGTCAGTGGAATCCCAACCTTGTTTGAAAGTGGTACCCCCCATGCTTTTTCAAACTTTTCCCGGACTGCATCATCGGTAACCGGTTGATATCCTGAATAACAGTTTGGCAAGGCACCCATATCACAAGCACCCTGAACATTGTTCTGTCCACGAACAGGACCGATGCCCATGTTTGGTCCGCCAAAGTTTCCGGTTAAAAGTGCCAGACTGGCAAGTCCTTTTACAACATCAACTGCCTGTGCAAATTGGCAAACACCCATTCCATAGAGAATCATTGATGTTTCTGATTTAGCATAAGCTCTGGCAGCTTCACGAATAAGGTCAGCTGGTACATGACAAATTTTCTCTGCATATTCCGGCGTATATTTTGCTACAATTTCTTTATATTCTTCAAAACCGTTGGTATGATCTTCAATAAATTTCTTATCGGCTAATCCTTCAGCAATGATGACGTTTCCAATAGCATTTACTAATGCCATGTTGGAGCCACCTTTTAATTGGAGATGCAGATCCGCAATTCGTGCTGATTCAGTAATACGAGGATCAACGACAATAATTTTTGCACCCTTTTGTTTAGCTTTTACAATTCTTCTTGCTACAATTGGATGTGAATCCGCTCCGTTATAACCAAATATAAATAATAACTTAGCATCTTCGATTTCTGGTACGCCCATTGACATGGCGCCACTTCCTAATGAGTACTGTAGACCCGCTACAGATGGAGCATGTCAGACTCGTGCGCAGTGATCTACATTATTTGTACCAATAGCGGCACGCATAAATTTCTGCATTACATAATTTGCTTCATTTCCTGGACCACGGGCTGAGCCTGTTCCCATAATTGAATCCGGACCGTATTTGGCTTTGATCTCTGAAAGTCGACCAGCAGTGTAGCTAATAGCTTCATCCCACTCAACTTCTTCTAAGACACCATTTTTTCTGATCTGTGGTTTTGTAAGTCTTTTTGTCAGAATCTGTGGATCATTTAAAAAATCCCAGCCATAACGACCTTTAAGACATAAGGTTTCTTGGTTTGTTCTGCCATCTGCCGGGGTAGAGTTGACAATCTTTCCATCTTCTACATTAAGGTATAATTGACAACCAGCGCCGCAATAAGGGCAAGTGGTTAGTACCTGTTTTCCCATAATACATCCTCCTTCTCAGTTACTTGTTTATACCATAATTATGTCATGTTTCCAGATAATTTGTCAAACAAATTTCATTTAATAGCAAATATTTACCTTTTACATTTACAATGTAAATTTACATGCATTTTTATGCAAACATTCACCCCTATTTCTTGACGAAAGGGGTTCATATTCTTTATAATATAGACAATACATTATCTTTTTGAAAAATATTATTTCTATAGAAAGAGGCTGCTTGATGAAACCAAATGAAATTTCCTTTATTATCCTGGCTGGAGGACAAAGCAGACGCATGGGAGTCAACAAAGCAGAGCTTGATTTTCATGGCCAAACATTTCTTGAAGCTCAAATTGCCAAGGCTCGTTCCATGGGTTTTATAGATATCATCGTTTCCGGTTATCCCTCTGAAGTCTCATCCATTACACCGGTTATGGATGAATTTTTAAATCGGGGACCTTTGGGTGGCATGTATTCCTGCTTTAAAGCTGCTAAAAACAAATATTGTTTTATTATCTGTGTGGATGTTCCCCAGATTGTGGAAAACATCGTTCTTTCATTAATCGACTTTCACGAAAAGGAAGAAAGTGACATTACTTTGCTATGTCAGAATGGTAAAATCGAACCATTAATTGGGATTTATCCTAGCGATAGCTATAAAAAAATCTTACCGATTATTAAAAATGGTTCAGCCAAGGTATTTCGCCTTATTGATCAATACGATTACAAGGTTTTTCGCGTTGATGACAAAAGCAATGTTATGGCAAATATCAATACCCCCGAAGATTATCAAAGAATCATAAAAAATGAGGGTAAGAAATAAATCTTACCCTCTGGTGACTGTTGACAAACCCTTATTTCAGGTCTGCTATTTATTTTGAATGATCATTCTCACCGGTGCAGTAGTGTGTATGCAGCATATGGTGGGATTCTTTGCCGTTTGGTGTCAGCAAATATTCTTCATAGATTTTGGCAATGGCTGGATTCTCATGGGATTTTCGCAGGGGCAGTTCTTTATCGTGGTCATAAATTCCCTGAGTTCTTTGGCTGTAAGCTGCTTCCTTGTCGCTGTCCAGAAGCAGTTTAGGCTGTCCGCCGCCACTGACGCAACCTACGGGACAGGTCATCACTTCGATGAAATGCAGATCAAGCTTCCCGGCTTTAATGTCTTCAAGTACGGGAATAACATTCTTAAGCCCGGTGACCATCCCAACCTTGAGATCAAGATCGCCGACTTTCAGGGTGGCGGTTCGGAAGCCTTCGCTGCCGCGAACCGCACTGACGTCAACGTCGGGAATGGGTTTGCCGGTAATCAGCTCATAGCCGGTTCTGATGGCCGCTTCCATAACGCCTCCGGAGACACTGAATATGGTGCCGGCGCCGGTGTACATCCCCAGCGGCTGATCAAAGTCTTCGTCCGGCAAACTGTTAAAGTCGATGCCCATGTCTTTAATGAGATAGGCCAGCTCACGGGTGGTAATGGCAACATCCACATCCTGGAAGCCGCTGCTGTTCATTTCTTCACGGTTACACTCGAACTCCTTACAGGTACAGGGCATCACAGATACTGTGAAAATCGTAGCCGGATCATAGTTGTCAATTTTTGCCCCATAGGTTTTAAAGATGGAACCCATTTGCTGGGGTGATTTACAACTTGACAGATGATCTTTCATTTCCGGATAATTCCGTTCAAGGAAGGTCACCCAGGCCGGACAGCATGAGGTGAACATCGGCAATTGCCCGCCTTCGGTCACTCGCTTAATCAGCTCGGTGCCTTCTTCCATAATGGTCAGATCGGCGGTGAAATTGGTATCATAAATTTTATCGAAGCCGATGCTTCTCAGGGCCGCCGCCAGCTTTTTAGCTGCCAGGGTTCCCAGTTCATCGCCAAAGTCTTCGGCAATCCCCACCCGCACCGCCGGTGCACACTGCACCATGGTGATGACATTGCTGTCGGCCAAGGCCGCTTTCACTTTGTCAAGGTTACAGTTATTATAGGCGGCAAAAAGTGGTTCTAAAACCGAGCTCGGAAGATTTCTTTCATCTCTTTTGATAGCGTAAGCCTCAGTGCCATGGTCAACAATGGAAACATAGGATTTGCATTTCTGGATACACTGGCCGCACATCACACATTTGTCATAATCGATTTCCTGGGGTTTCCCCTGTTCGCCTGCAATGGCAGACACCGGACATACTTCTGCACATTCTCTACAACCGGTACATACATCCTTATCAATATTAATAATCACTACTTTATCCCTCTTTCCAACTTTTTTATAAGTTACCTGTCAGTGTTAATGCAATCGCAGCTCTGATACTTTTTTCTTTACGGTCATCTTCAAGATCCATTAGCTTAAGAACATCATGGGGACAGGCGTCGACACAGGCAGGTCCGTTTTCCAGGCCTGAGCAGAGATCACATTTGAAGGCCGCTTTTCTGGGTTCATCCGACCCAATCTGGGGAACGGCCTTGCCTTTTTGGGCGATCGGAAACATTTCAAGTGCTCCGAAGGGACACGCCATCATACAGTTTTTACAGCCGATACAGAGTTCCTCATTGACCAGCAGGGTGCCGTCAAGTTTGGTGATGGCTTTGGCTGAACAGGAATTGAGACAGGGTGCATCTTCACACTGTTTGCACTGAATGGGTAAACATTTGTCCTCGAGTTTAATCAGAAACAACCGCGGTGTTACCGGTATTTCAACGGTGCCCACGGTATGAACCACCTTGTTGTCTTTGTGATTATGTGAAGCAAAGCAGGCGATTTCACAGGCTTTACAACCGGTACACTGATCACTGCTGGCTACCACAAATGAGCCTAATTTTTTATTCATCTTAACCCTCCATTTTCATTTTAAGATCTTAAATATAAAAAAGATTTTTCTAGAAAATCCTTTCTCTTAATTTTAACAATCGCTCGAAATAGTTCGTCATTTAAATCAATTCTGGCCGGATGGGTATAGATATTCATTTGCTCACCCCGAATAAATCCAACCAGGGTGATGCCCGCTGCTTCGGCCTGGTCAATGGCTAAACTCGTCGGCGCTGATTTTGACAGGACCATGGGGATCTTTGCCTGATCGGCTTTTGAAAGCATCCCGGCGGAAATTCTCCCGCTGACCACCAGAATTTTATTGCTGTAATCGATGTCATTGAGGACGCAATAGCCCAATACTTTATCAACCGCATTGTGTCGTGCCACATCCTCCATCATGATCACTGATTTTTCCTGATCAAAAATAGCGACGCTGTGAATGCCACCGGTTTCCTGATAAAGCTCAGATGCTTTGAGGTTTGTGCTCATGATCTGATAAATGGTCTGAATTTTAACAGCCAGGGGTTCTTTGAGCGTTGTTTTTTCAACGACTTCCGGATGTTCTTTGATCTGCATTTTTACTGTGTTCTTTTTTTCATCAATGAGACACTCTAAAATGTCTTGCTTTTTGTTGATCATCCCGCGACTCAGGAGATAACCCACCGTCAGTTCCTCAAAATGCCGTGGCGTACAAAAGAACGTAAAGAACTTTTTGTCATTGACAACCAGTGTCAAAGGCACTTCCGTAATCACGGTGTCATCCACAATCGTTGACTGTTCCCCCTTGACTTTAATCACAACTTGTTTTAAAAAGGTATCCAAGACAGCCATTCCCCCTTTTTTCGAATATTTTTAAATCCATTATTCCTAAAAGCACAAAATGTTAAAAGAGGATCCTATTATTCCATAGTGCTTCCTCTTTGTCACTTTTATGGTTTTATTTTTTACACTATTCCATGATTATGGCATAACTTTGAACATTTTGTCAAATTAATTCCATTTTTTGCTAATATTTACTGTTAGTCATGGATATATATTTTCATTACTCGAATCAAACCAACATTATCACAACTTTTTAGGATATATTTTTTTGTTAATATTATTTTGCCCAATAAGTTCAAAAAATAAATAAGAGAGGGTAAGAACTAAATCTTACCCTCTCTATCACTTTGGTTTAACTCATAAAAATGTCTAAGTAAAACCAAACCTCGAATTGTTTAATTTATTTTGATACTGCTGTTTGAATGGCGGGAATATGTGGGAATCGAACCCACCTAAGCAGTTATTCACTACTTTTACTGGTTTTGAAGACCAGAGGACACACCAGCACCCATCTACTCCCAAATAAACTTATTCGAGATATAATACCATATTTTTTTTTATTGCACAAGTTGTATTTTATGACTCATATGCGCTTATGGCCTCGATCGGTTTTAGATTCATGGAAAATATAATAGCTGACAAAGTATAAAATTAACTTATTTCCGGTAAACTCAGTCGTTGATCTATTTTATTGATCACTTCTTCAAAGTCATCAATAAGATTATTTTCATATACGATATCAGCCTGATTAATGACTTCCAGTGCAGATTTTTTAATTTGATTGTCTTCCGTATTTTTCACCATAATAAAAACCCCTGGATTAACAACTTTTCTGAGGCTGTTTGATTCACATACGATCAAAGTATTTTTCGGTATACTGGAAATCAATTCTTCAAATCCTTCGTATATATGCTCTTTCAGTGTTTTTAACCAGTAAACTTTTTGTGCCCCTGAAGCCAGTATTATGGATGTGTCTTTATTATTGGTTTTGTTTAATTCTTCAATAATTTCAAAATCTCCTTTTAAATTTGAACACACGCCGCAACCTTCTCCACCGCGAATGCATTTTGCATTTTTTTCCGCAATCGTTGTTACCTTTATTGCGATCACAGGCCTCTTGCCTTTATATTTATTAATTATTGCAAGGGCAAGTGCCGTTTTGCCACTGTTTCGAGCCGTTGACCCAATTAATATCATATTAGGGATATTATGCATTTTAGTTGCTATTTTTCTCACCTCACTATGAATTATTGTCTCAGAAACAGCCAAGCTGACAACTCATGATCTTTATTCCATTTTCGTTGCATAGTTTTCCGACTTCTGGAACACTTATTTTTAATTCTTCTGCTATTCTAGAAGCATCAGAACATGCCAATTTTTTCTTGTCATTTTTAATGACGCAGTAGCCTTCAATCACTTCTAACATTTTATCTTCAGTCACCTAAATCACCTCTAATTCCAAATAAATTATTTTATTTAACGCTGTTTAATTAACTTCATTGTAATCCAAAAACCTTAAATACTAGCCTCTATAAAAAAAGAATTCTGTTATCCTCAATTTTTTTAGTAATCTTCTTCTTGTCAAAATCTTCAAGCAGAGCAACTGCATATTTTCTTGAAACCCCCAGCAAATCGCGATACTCCCCTAGGCTTATCTTATCATTTTTTTCGATATACTGTTTTAACAAGTCCAAAGCCTTTGTATAAAAATCTTTATGAATAAGGTATTTCAGATCAAGTGGAACGATGGTTCCCAAAGTCTTCATTGTTGCCAAAACCCCAACATACTGCTTATTCTTACCATATTTCTTTGCAACTTCATCTAGCGATGGCGGTGCAAATTCTTTGCTTTTATAGAGGTTCTCAAGATCCTCCATTATTTTAGTATCTGATTCGTTATAGACGACTTCAAAGTTTGGAAGACTGATATAACCAGATTCCCAACAAATTACTTTTTGGGAAATAAAATAATTAAGGATGCTGTCAACCACATTAATCGGTGCATTGCGCGTTAGCTTTCCTCTGGCTTCGTCTCTGTTCATACCTTCCTTTAACGGATAGGCTTTATGAAACTCCTTCATTATTTTGAGGAGTTTATTTTTAAGATCTTTAATAAAATCACTTGATAGATATAAGGTTTCACTGAGTTTTATCACCAATCCTTCCTCTGCCAGTTTATTAAGCACCTTGGTAATGGAGTCATTACCCACACGACTTCTAATAAAGTCAATCTCCCTGAGGTTTTTACTTTGTTCTAATATAGCCTGAAGGACTTTTTCTTTTTTTGTGCCACTTTCTTTAATCTTTAGTCCTGTGATTACAGCTTGCTGGTTTCGTCGATGCTTTACCGGATTTGCATCAAGAATGACACCACCGCCAATGGTTTCAAGAGGGGAATAAAAGCGAATGACAAAATGATCCCCGACTTTCACTGCTAACTCCTGTTCGAATCGGAGCTGTACAAAGGCGGACTGACCTGCCTGCAGTTCATCAAGATCAAGCAAAACAACTTTGGCTAAAATCTCCTTGGTGCCATGATAAAAATGAACTCTACTGGCATTTTTGATGATGCGATCAGTACTATTCAGGATGTTAAGCTTTACATCAATCATCATGGTGTTTTCCATGCTGTTAATGGGTGCCAGGGTATCCCCTCGCATTACCTGTTGTTTTTTAATCCCGGAAATATTCACAGCCACCCGCTGACCTGCTGTAACCGTATTTTCCGAACTTCCATGAACCTGCAAACTTCGAACTTTTGCTTTCTCTAGCGAAGGATAAAGCATTAAATCCTCTCGCTCTTCAATACGCCCTTCAATCAGTGTCCCTGTTACAACCGTACCAAAACCATCTACGGAAAAGACACGATCAATGGGGAGTCTGAAAGGAATTGGGAGTTTTTTATCCTCAACCGTTGCCACCATTTCTGACAGGGTCATTTTTAAACGTTCTATTCCTTCACCGGTATAAGCGGATACTGGAATAATTGGCGCATTCTCCAGAAAACTGCCCTGGAATTTATCTTTAATTTCGCCTTCAACCATTTCAATCCAGTCGTTATCAACCAGGTCTTTTTTAGTAATAACAATGAGTCCGTGTTTTATTTCTAATAGTGCTAAAATCCCAAAATGCTCAATGGTTTGGGGCATGATTCCTTCATCCGCAGCAATGATCATCATGGCAATATCAATGCCTCCGGCACCTGCAAGCATGTTATGAATAAATTTTTCATGTCCCGGAACATCAATAATACCAATACGATTGCCACAAGGCAAATCAAGATGGGCAAAGCCTAATTCAATGGTAATGCCACGTTTTTTTTCTTCTTTTAAGCGATCGGTATCAATGCCTGTTAATGCTTTGACCAGACTTGTTTTGCCATGGTCGATGTGTCCTGCTGTACCTAAAATAATATTCATTCATACCTCTGTAATCATTCAAATATTTTTTTAATTTCCTTTGCAATATAAACAAAGTGCGTAATTTCAATGGTTCTGACATCCAACAGATATCGATTTTTTTGTATTCTTCCAACAATTGGAATATCACATTGATTCAGTCGGTTATTAAGATTATTTACCGAAATTATCTCGGTTTCCAGAGAAACACAAACACTGGGTATCATTTGAGTCGGCATGGAGCCTCCTCCAACCTGTCCAAAATCCTCTGCGATTCCTGCCGTGACACCGGGAATATTTTTAAGCAAACCCTGTAGCTGTTGTCCTTTTTTCATGAGCTCATCCTGGCTTATTCCAAGTTGAACCAGGGTTGGAATTTCTTTTTTTGCCCGATCCATGTCAAGGTAAAGTCTTAGGGTTGCTTCAAGGGCAGCTAAAGTCATTTTATCGATGCGAATCGCTCGGGTTAATGGATTTTTTTTCATGGCATCAATATATTTTTTCTTACCGGCAATAATACCGACTTGAGGACCACCTAAAAGTTTGTCACCGCTAAAACAAACAATGTCAACGCCACTCTTCATACTGTCAGTAATATTCGGCTCGTCATTTAAATGATATTCTTCAGATTTAAAAAACGCACCGCTGCCTAAATCATAAATTACCGGAATTTTATTTTCATTTCCAATGTCGACAAGCTCCTCAAGGGATACTTCATCGGTAAATCCCATAATTTTATAATTACTGGTGTGGACCTTCAATAGCGCAGCGGTTTTTTCGGGACTGATTCCCTTTTCATAGTCTGACTTGTAGGTTTTGTTGGTAGTGCCGACTTCAATTAAGGTTGAGCCACTTTGCTGCATTATTTCAGGCACTCGAAATGCGCCGCCTATTTCCACAAGTTCCCCTCTTGAGACAATGACTTCTTTATCCTTAGCTATGGTGCTTAAAATAAGGAGCACGGCTGCGGCATTGTTATTCACTGCGATAGCACTTTCGCAACCACACAGCTTTTCAAGCAATGCATCAATGTGACTATATCGACTGCCTCGCTCACCGGTGCTGCAATCATATTCTAAGGTACTATAATTTCTGGCAATATCATAAGCCGCCCGAGCGGCAACTTCACACAGAACAGCCCGGCCCAGATTCGTATGCAAAATAATTCCTGTTCCATTGATCACCGGTCTTAAATGCATTTTACTTTCCCGATGAATCATTGATTCAATCAGCTCAATGAGTTGATCACTATTAACGGTTTCTTTAATCTGACCAGCTATAATATCATTTCTTATTTCCTCGGTCATTGCTCGTGCACAATCAATGACCATGGGCATTCCATACTCCTCGATTGCATTTATCATCAAGGGAGTTTTTAGCAGCTCATCTATTTTAGGTATGGACCTTAAAACACTTATATTCACAGTCATATTCTATCACTCTCTCTTGTCACTAGTCCTCCGCGTCAATCATATCGCCTTCAGTGATAATTCCTCCCATAATGACTTTACAATAAACCCCTTCTTTTGGCATAATACTTTCTCCCAAGCTTTCATAAATCATACAATGGTCTGGACATTCCTCGCCTATTTGTGTGATCTCTAAAATAACATCTCCTGACCTGAAATTCGTGCCAATGGGATAGTCTGTAAAGTCAATTCCTTGGATAATCATATTTTCGCCAAAAGCGCCATCCTTGACATTGGCGACCTTCGCTTTAAAATCCGTTATTTTTTCAAAGGATAATACACTGACCTGTTTGTGAGTATCAAAGCTTGCATGGGCATCACCCTCAACCCCATAATTTTTAATTAAATTTGCCTGGTGCAAATTCCGTTTAGGTGTGCCCTTTTCCACACTGGTGCAAATTGCCATTATTTTTCCTCTGTTGCTCATTTAAGTCCTCCGAAAATTGTAATTTGTTTGTTCGCACTCATTTGGAAATCCATTCATAAATGAACTGTGCAATTAAATGAATATCATTTAAACCGAAAACTGGCAGATCCTTGAACGAGAGTGGTAAATCACTTACCACTGCAATTAATGTGTTTGGCTGACAAACGCTGATTTGAGAGTTTTCCGAACGAATTATTTCAATCTTGGGATAGTTGGATTGCTTAAACCCCTCTAAAAAAATTAGGTCCGCTTCAGGAAAAGACTCTGCGATCATGATTTCATTACACTGAGGGCACTCCTTAACGACCATGTATTTGCTATCAGAAAACACCGCCGTTCCATAGGCACCTGCGGCTTTGTGGCGGTAGGTGTCAGAATTTTCAATATCCGCACTAAAACCATGGCCGTCATGCTTGATTGTTGCTATTTTCAAATCAAGTTTAATAAGTTCTGGAATTAATTTTGTAATCAGTGTGGTTTTGCCTGAATTCTTAACGCCGCTAATGGCGAGCATTTTAGGATTGTTCATGTAATCATTCCCCACTTTTCCCAGCTGATTTTATTTTTAAATAAATTTCAGACCAGTTCATCCTCTTTTTAATTGCTTTGAACTTTAATATTTCATTGATCCTGTTGAAGTCACCAGCTCTAGCAAAATAAACAAGGGTATCTGACATATTTTTCTCCAATCCGCCCTTAGCATGGCACGTTATTTTGAAATGTTTATAAAACCGAAATGTTGACGGTGCTCCCTTTTTTATTGCTGTTATTTCCAGGTTCAATTTCTATTAAACAGTTACAGTCTTTCATAGAAGCAACCATTCCTGATGCATGTCCGCCTTCCGGAAATCTCACCTTACCATTTTCATAAACTGCTCTGATAAATCTTTTCCCTTTGCTCTTTTTCGAAAAGTCATTCTCCATAACTGCCGCAGCAGTGGTTGTCAGCATTGAATGGTCTCTGGACATTTTACCGAGCATTGGCCTCGCTAGAAGCTCAAAAGTTGCCAGTGCAGCAAATGGATTCCCTGATAAATTCAGTATTGGTTTATCCAGATAGGTTGAAAACATGGCCGGGGTTCCCGGTTTGATATTCACTTTCCAAAACTTCTGATCGGCGCCAAGCTTTGGTAATACTTCATGAAAAATGTCTTTTTCTCCAACCGATACTCCTCCGGTTGTAATGACTAAATCAGCCACTGCCACCGCCTGCTGAAGCTTTTGTATGACAATGCCCACATCATCTCCGCATTGCTGTAAATATACCGGGGTGATTGAAAGCTCTTTAAGCCTTCCGGCTATTAAAAACAGATTACTGTTAAAAATCTTTCCCTTCGGTAAAGCACCGCCAGGAGGAACTAATTCATCTCCAGTTACAAGGAGTGCCACCTTTAGCTGTTTATATACCATAACCGTTGGATAACCCATACTTGCTAAAAGTGCGAGATGAACAAAGTTCAACTTTTCTCCTTTGGAGATTAGTTTTGTTCCCTTTTTAAAATCCTCACCTGTATAACAATAGTTTTGATAAGCCTTTAGAGGCTCATAAATCTCCACCAGATCCTCGCTGTAATTTGTTGATTCTTGTCTAATTACACAATTAGCCCCGGTGGGGATCATGGCTCCGGTCATAATCCTTACGGCCTCATGGGGCTTCAAAACAATGTTGCTACTGTCCCCTGCAAAAAGCTTACCCACGACCTTGAGCTCCACTGGTTTTTCTCGGCTTGCACCAATGGAATCCTCTGCAAAAAGGGCATAGCCATCCAAGGGAGATCGATCAAATGGCGGGTTGTCTATGGGTGCAATGACATCCTGGGCCGCGATTCTTGACAATGCCTCCAAAAGACCTTTTATTTCAGTGGTTTGAACCGGTTGTGCATTTTCAAGTAATAGTTCGATTGCCTGTTTTAATTCAATACCTTCTAACATGTTTAACCCTCTCTTAGTTGTTTTTAATGTTTAGCTGAAACTCTTTGAAAAATAGGCAAAAAAACATACCTTGCCACTATTTCAAAAGAAAAGAAGGCAAGGCATAGCAAAAAAACTAACCTTATCACGCAAGTTCACACACTTGTGAAATTAATGCTCCTTTTCAAAAACAGAAGGCCATACCGTTTCCCGTATAGCCCGAAAGCAACAATGCTTTAGCGCAGTATCATAAAAACATTCTTAGATACTTTTGCTCGGAGTTTATTTTTTATAATGTTATCGATTATATCAACAGACTTATACTGTGTCAATAACATTTGCTTTGGCGGGTTTTCAGCTCTTATCATTTTTCACACTGCCTTTTTCTAAAAAAAGCAAAACCTAGCACTTCTGTATCCAACCTTCTTTTAATGAGCCAATAAAACAGGAGTCAAAAATTGATTTTCCGATTTCTCCCATAATTTCAGCTTTTTTAAAGCCATTCCCATCGGCTTTATTAATCAAAAGAATCTGAGTAATATTCTCGCTCATATTTATGTCCAATTTATTTTTTTTGAAATTTTCCAGTTCTTTTTTAAAAACAAGTTCACTAAACACTGCCTCTGGATTTCCAAATAATTCAGACCGATGAAAGAATTCATCATTTATCTTTTGATACAGAACCTCTGCCCCAATGACATGAATAATCTTAGTTGTTAACCTGGGGATCATTGGTTCGTATTCATTATAAAACTTATATGGTTTTCTTTTAGATCCGTCTCCTTCATTTACAATTACAAATGAATCAAGCGAATTATGCAAAAACTCTAATTCTTCGTCTGAAAATCCTGAAATTTTCTGACCTTCCACCATTTCTTTTCCAATAACCCACTCTTTTTCAGGGTTCTCAGTAATCTGTTTAAGGACTTCTTTAATATCATTACTGATGATCCTCTGATTTTTGGGAACATCTGAAACACATATTTTTGCTGTGGTTGTCAGCACATGATTCATTCCCATTTCCGATAATTCTTTGCCGATGGCAAACATTAGAGAGGTTTTCCCCCCTCCTCCGGTAATGGTAATCACATCATCTATTTGAATATTAAACTCTTTTATGAGATTCATTTATTCATTCCACCTTTTTTTTAGTAAAGTTTCTATGATAGCAAAGGTATTGATCAACCCTATTTAATCATTATCTGTTACAGACATGAAATTTATTCTTCTAAATATAAATAGAATTCTTCCTTTTTTTTAATTCTTCCAATGATTTTTACCTGAATCCCAAGACTCTCCACTAATTCTTTAAGCAAGCGTTGTCCTTGGCTTTCGCTGAGGGAAATCAATAAACCGCCTGAGGTTTGGGGATCAAAAACTATGTCTTCTCCTAATGCTGAAATTTCAGAAAAATAATTCCCTTTGCAATGGTATCGATTGTGATAGGTTCCAACCGGAACAAATCCCATATCAGCAAAACCTTCGGCTTCATCTAAAATCGGAAGTTCCTGATAATTCAAATGTATGGAAACATTACTGGCTTTTGCCATTTCCATAGCATGACCGCCAAGACCAAAACCGGTAACATCCGTACATCCGTGGACTTCATAATTCCCCATGATTTCACAGGCCTTTTTGTTAAGAGTGCTCATGGTTTCAATGGCAGCTTTACTTGAATCCTCTGATGCCAACCCACCCCTTACTGCCAAATTAATAATACCAAGACCAATGGGCTTGGTTAAAATCAACAGGTCTCCGGGTTTTGCATGACAATTTCCGCGAAGTTTTCCAGGCTCCACTAATCCGGTGACAGAAAGTCCATATTTGGGTTCCATATCATCAATGGTATGTCCCCCCACCAATAAAGCTTCTGCTTCGGTGATTTTATTCATGCCGCCTCTGAGAATTTCCGCTAAAATTTTTGGATCTTCGCACACTGGAAAACACACAATATTAAGTGCAATTAAGGGCTTTCCGCCCATGGCATATATATCGCTTAATGAATTCGCCGCTGCTATTTGGCCAAAAGTATAGGGATCATCCACCACCGGTGTAAAAAAATCCAGGGTTTGGAGAAGAATCTGGTCTTTATTAATCGCATAGGCTGCGGCATCATCTGAGTTTTCTAATCCGATAAGAAGTTTTTCATCCTTTACCGGTGTGAGCTTTCTCAGTACATCCGAAAGAATCCCAGGTCCGAGTTTTGCTGCGCAGCCTCCGTTACGGACCATTTGAGTTAACGATCGACCTTTATTTCCATTCATAAGCGACCTCCTTTATGTTTTCTAAACAATCTTCTATGGTTGAATTTCTTTTTTTATCTTGTTTCTTTTTGCTCCTACTCCTATAATGGTTGTATCAGCTCAATTCGGTTGAAATTAATATGTAAGGAGACATCAAAATGGAATATAGCACATTATCAAAAGAAAAATGTTCTCTGAAAGAATTTAATATTCTTGGAAATCTTGAACTGAACAATTATTCAGATATGTTATTTCTCACAAGTTATGGTTATATTATTGGAAAGCCTTTTAAAAGCGAAGAGGAAGAAACTGACCCATCTATCTATAGTCATATTATTTTGAGTGAAGTTATTATTGTCAGGGATACTCAGGTAACCAATTTTAGCGGACCCATATTTTTGTTATATGTCGATCAAATTATTGCAACGACTCCCATTGATCGCGATTCGTTTTTAGCCCAAATGGAAAATCCCAAGAATAAAAATCAGATCTGATTTTTATGAAATGATTGGACTTTTTTTTATAAGGCATGAGAATAAATTTTCATGCCTTATAAAGATGATTACTCAAAATTAAGTGATGGTTATTGCCTTGAAGCGCTGTTACTAAACAATTAACCAGGGTTTATATGATCAGTCTGTTTCTAAAATAGCAAGGATACTTTTGAAAATATCGTTAATATTATCCTCACCATGGATCCGGTATAACACTCCTAAAGCAGTATAATAATCGATGATTGGTTTGGTGACTTTATTATAAATGGCCAGCCTTTCAAGGACTACCTCTTCCTTATCATCGGATCTTTGAATTAGCTCACTTCCACAGACCTGACATTTATCGCCAACTTTGGATGGATTATATTTAACATTATAGCTCTCCCCACATGTTGGACAAACACGTCTGCCTGCTATCCGATCGAGGATGACTTTCTCCGAAACCTCAAATAACAAAACCTTATCAATATGTTCACCTTTTTTATTTAGGAATAACTCAAGCTCCTTGGCCTGATTTTCATCTCTTGGAAATCCATCCAATAAAAATCCATTTTTACAGTCCTCTTTATTTAACCGGTCTTCAACGAGTGATATGGTAAGATTATCGGGGACTAATTTTCCCTTTTGAATGTATTCGTTTACCTGCAATCCCAAATCTGACCCTTCAGCTACATTTGAACGAAATAACTCCCCGGTTGAAATATGAGGGATATCAAAATGATCACAAATTAATTCAGCCTGGGTACCTTTACCAACCCCTGGAGCTCCTAATAATACTATTTTCAAAAGACCCTCCTCTAAATTATTCTATTTATTCCAGAATTTATTTTTTTAATATAGTTTAAATTTTATCATAAATGATGTTGAATTTACACTCATTTATTTTAAATTATATAAACTCATCAGCTTTAATGTGTCTGTATAATATATACACCTGCCACTAACAAGAGAACACCTAAAAAACGGTACGGATTCATTAAGTGCACGTCATTGCCCAAGAACCCAAAATGGTCAAATATCACTGCAAGAATTATTTGACCACAGATCACAAGATTAAACATATTTGCAAACCCAATTTTAGGCGCAGCCGTTATTGTAGTAAAGACATAAAATGCCCCAAGTATTCCTCCGGTAAGCATCCACCAACTGATATTCCTAATCTGATTAGCTCCAGGCAAAACATATGAACCATTGATTAGAGTATAAAAAAGCACCAATCCTAATGCAATAGCTCCCACAACAAAATTTATCAGTGATGAAAGAATCGGGCTGCCTAATTGCGTCCGAAGCTCTCCATTAATGCTTACTTGTAGGGTCACGGCAAGTCCAGAAACCAATGCTAATAAATAATATATAAATTCCATTTTTTTCTTTCCAATCTCTTTGATTTGCCACTATAACATATAATTATATTGTACATCCTGGGATATGTACAATATTCTTTTTGGGTTATTATTTTATGAATTTTGGTATATAATGTTCAAGTAGATAATTATGCAATTCTTTTCTAATTTTTTTAAAAAAAGAGGTAGGCTTATGAAAATTGTGCAAAAAACCAAGGAAAATCTAAAAAAATGTTTATGTATAAAGTGTCCAAGTTATGTTTTCGCATGTAAAGTAAAGTCAATGCCAAGTAATGTGATTTTACAGACCGGCAATATGGAAGACAAAATTCATGCCGAAGCAATGTTCTGCGCCTATGAACCCAGTCATTGTATTGATGAAATAAGAGGTTGTCGCTGTGTAGATTGCCAAGTATTATTGGAAAATGATCTTGATAACGGTTTTTATTGTAAATTCCAAGGCGGTAAATAAATTAAATCAGTCAATTTTAAGCAGTCGCGCATTAATGGACACAATAATGGTACTTAATGACATAAAAACTGCTCCTAATGCCGGTCTGATAATAATGCCCCGATAATAGAAGATTCCTGCTGCCAATGGCAGTGCAATGATGTTATATGCGGTTGCCCAAATTAAATTTTGTCGCATTTTTAGGTAGCTTGCCTTTGAAAGATTCAAAATTGTCACCACATCCAGTGGGTTGTCTTTCACAAGATATAACATCAGCCGTTTCAATGGCAACATCAGTACCGGCTCCGATAGCAATGCCTAGATCCGCTTTCGCAAGTGATGGTGCATCATTATTAAACATCCTGGTTCACATAAAAAGGGCAGTGCTTTCAGACACTGCCCTGATTTCGGTTGTTGCTATAGCCTTCTCAATTCAGCTTTTTTCCGATTATACTCTTCTTCATCGATTTCACCGCGAGCATACCGCTCATGTAAAATTTCCAAGGCATTATCACTGGAACCAGATCCATTTTTGGAATTTGATTTCGTAAATTGATGAACTATGAAATAAACAGCGATGATCACCACTATTAACAATAAAAATAATCCAAATACCATAAAACCGCCAAATCCAGCACCATATCCTATGCCATACATCATAATAGCTTCCTTCTTTCTATCTAATATTATTTTTCAGCATGATAATCAACCATTAAACTAATTTATTTTAACGATTGGATATTTTTCGTCATCGTATCAAATTCTTCCTTGGTGATTTCACCATTGGCATATCGTGTTGCCAATATTTCTATGGATTTCTCATGAGCATGGGTTATTTTTTTTGATTTTCTCATTGCAAAAATAACGACTGCAATGATAATAATCAATAACAAGAGGACAAATCCTGTGGCGACAGCTGAAAATGCAAAAGCAGTCATCGCACCAATCCTATTTAATCCCGAACCGATGGTTGAATTATCATTACCCATCATATTATCCCAATTCCATCCGGAATCATTCGTTGAATTATTGTTACTCAGCATGCCTCCGCTCATGATATTCATCATGCCGTTAGGGTAATCCGAGAGATAGTTGAAGGCAATATTAATATGAAAGGCTTTCAGGGATTCTGACCCATCACCACCCAGTCTTAAATCCATTTGCTCATGCATGGCTGTGTTACCAATCATTGCTTCCATCACAGAATCACCCAGTTCTTCAAGCTTTGCCTGGCTGACCTTGTTTACATCAATCTTGTCTGAACTGACGATACCTTGTTCCATCCTAATTTCTGCTAATATGGTATCCACACTTTTAACTTGCATTTCGTCAGCAAGAGAAACACCGGCTAAAACAAAGCTGGTAAATATTGACAAGATTAGAATTAGAATTACCTTTTTCATACTAAATATCACTTCCTTTTCCATATGTTTTTTTATACCCATAGCGAATTATTTAAAACACATATTGCAATTAAAAAAACCAAATTCTTAAACCTTTAAATTTTTAAGACTGTTCCGATTTTTACAATCTTACTTGTTGGGAAGAGTGTAATATAGTATTTAACAAGGACAAAGTCGTCTGGGTTCATTTTATGAACCGGGCCACTTTGTTCTATTTTATTTTAAAAACATGCGTAGCTAGCGACCATGAAAAATACGAAAATTGATTTCCTGTATTTAAATGAAAAAGATATGATGTAATAGTAAGTCGGTGCAGGACCTGCAGGACTCTCAGCGGCTATCGAAGCAGCAAAAAGAGGACTCAAGGTGATTGTCTTTGATGAAAATACTAAACCCGGGGGACAGTTATTTAAACAAATCCATAAGTTTTTTGGATCAAAAGAGCATAAGGCTAAAATCAGAGGATTTAAAATAGGTGAGGATCTTTTAAAAGAAGCAGAAGTTGCTGGCGTAGAAGTTATTCTCAATGCCATTGTCATTGGTTTATTTCTGGATAAAGAAATCACTGTTCAAATAGAGGATCAGGTCATTCATTATAAAGGTGATGCCATTATCGTTGCCACAGGAGCCTCTGAGAATATGATTACCTTTAATGGCTGGACCCTTCCCGGTGTGATCGGTGCCGGTGCGGCACAAACCATGATGAATCTTCATCGCATCAAGCCCGGCAAAAAAATTCTTATGCTTGGCACTGGAAATGTTGATTTGGTTGTTAGTTTTCAACTGATGCAGGCCGGTTGTGAAGTGGTTGTCTTGGTTGATGCAGCTCCGCGAATTGGCGGTTATGGTGTTCACGCCGCAAAGGTGGCCCGATGCGGAGTTCCCTTCTATCTATCTCACACCATCATTAAAGCTGAAGTAGTGGATGTGAAATCAGCCCCGGTGCTTGATCACAGCAACTTATTAACCCTAAAGGTTCCCAAAGAACTGGGCATAAAAACGCGATTCTTTAAACAGATCCTGGAGTTAAGCTAATGACAAAAATAAATGATCGATCAAGAGATATCGGTGGATATGTGCCAATGATGACCTTATCATCTGCCGTTGCGAGGAAATCACAAAGGGTGAAATCCAAAAAGCTGTTCATGACGGATTGTTTGCTATTACGGAAATAAGGCGCTATATAAGAACAAGCATGGGCCTTTGTCAGGGTCAGACCTGTGGTAAATTGGTTAAAGGAGTTGTGGCAAAATAATTAGGTGTCTCACCTTTGGATTTAGATGCGGCAATGTCCCGAGCACCGATGCGGCCCATTGAAATGAAAGTTCTTGGAAATGAAATAAAATGAGGGGAATGACATGAAAAATTATGCTGATGTAATTATTATCGGAAGCGGCGTCATTGGTAATGCGGCCGCTTATTATCTGGCAAAAAAAGGCTATTCTGTTATTGTCCTTGAGAAAAGCGAGAATATCGGTGATGGCGGCTCTTCAAGAAATGGTGGTGGCGTTCGTCAATCAGGACGTGATAAAAGAGAGCTTCCTCTAGCCATGTATGGCATTAAAAATCTTTGGCCAACCTTGTCAGAGGAACTGGGCATGGATGTCGAATATTACCAGGAAGGTAATTTAAGACTGGGAAAAACAGATGCTCACATCACGGTATTAACCGGTCTCACGAAAAGCGCCATAGATTGTGGCCTTGATGTTAAAATGATATCAGGTGATGAGGCAAGACAGATTTGCCCCTATCTTTCAGAAGCAGTCAATGGTGCCAGCTGGTGTTCAACGGATGGTCATGCCAATCCCTTACTGACAACCCTGGCGTTTTACCGTAAAGCAAGAGAATTAGGTGTGCGGTTCATCAGGTCTTGAAGATGTTAATAAAGATAATGGCACTCCTACTTCAACGAGTATTACGGCCTCCTGTATCTGCCGTGGTATTATGAAATACTTCCCCATCCTTGACAATATAAAAATCGTGAGGACCTGGGCAGGTTGGATGGACGTCTGTACGGACCAGGTTCCGGTCATCAGTTATGTTGAAGAAGTCCCCGGACTGATTCTTGCCTGTGCATTTTCAGGACATGGTTTTGGAATATCTCCAACCGTCGGGCTGCTGTTATCTGAAATGGTAGTGGATGGAAAACCATCCATTGATCTAAGCGCACTACGCTACGATCGATTTAAAGCAAAAATTTAAGGAGAAATTGGATGAAACTCAATCGAACAAATTATTCATCAGGTGCCCCACTGGAGGAAAAGGCCGGATATTCGCGAATGGTTAAAGTAGGTCCATTTGTCTATATTGGAGGTACTACCTCGGTTTTACCCGATGGAACAGTTTATGGCGAAGGAAGCCCCTATGAGCAGACAAAATATGTTTTAGAAAAACATGTGGCATTGCTGGAAAAGGCAGGTTCTAAAAAAGAAGAGGTTATAAAAGTGAAAGTTTATGCCACGGATATGAAATATGCTGTGGATATTGCAAAAGCCTATTCAGAAATTTTTCTTACGATCAAGCCCCTATTCACTGTTGTTGGGACAACCATGCTGAACCGACCGACCCAGCTTGTTGAAATTGAAATGGAGGCTGTTATTGGTTCAATAATAGAATAAATAAATTTATTCTAAAAAAGACAGAATGAAAAAATCTTCATTGTTATATAATGTATTAACCAAGAGCGAAGATGCTCTGCTATCTTATAAAAGATGGCAGAGCATCTTTTTTTGTATCTTGCATGCCCCTTTTTTACCACTAATATAAATATTAAAAGATTAGAAGGAGTTTAGTGTGAAAAATCAAAATAAAATTAGGTTTAGGAAGCGCTGTTTCTGTCTGTGTTAGTCTAATTGTTGCAACCAGTTGTTTGCTTTTATTAGGACAATTTGGCGTTTACTGGATGGGAATTGTTACGCTTCTGGCAGGTATCAGTACCGCTCAGTACTCGGCAGTGTCAGTAAAATACTATCAGGCATGTCACAGGATGATATGATGCCAAAAGTATTTAACAAAAAGAACAAAAATAATGTAGCTGTTGCCGGTCTTGCTCTAATTTTTGGTGGGGATTTAGTAATGTTTATTTACAGGATTTACCCAATCCTCAGGTTTGGCCACTATCCTTTTGGCTGGAACATGTTTCTGGTTAGCTTCTTATATTCTTGTCAATATTTCTGTTCTCATATTGCGAAAAAAATATCCGGATATGCCGGGGAGAAATAAAAAACTGACCTTATTCGGAATCCCTCAGATTTTATGTATTTTGGGTAACATCTATATGATATGGCATATTGCCGAAGGAGATGCCAGAATTCTTATCTATAAAATATTCTTTGGCTTAATGGCAGCATTGATTGTTTATGCTATGGTCTGGGTAAAAGCAATCAAAAAAATGAACTTGTTTGAACCCGCGGATGTTCATATACTAAATCTGAACTGCGAAATAGAAAGCACGCATCCACGTGTGATTATCGATCCATCAGCTGCTTAAACGATTAGAGAAAAAATGATACCTATAAAAAAATATAGTTCATTTATTACTCTTTATGTTATGATGTATTAACAGTATTTAAATGAAATTCACTGTTAATAATTGTTAAGATATAGAGGATAAATTATGATCTCAAACCAAAAAAACAGGATTGTTTGTCCCAAACAACCTTACTTTGTAATGGCCACATCACGGTATTATAAAGCGGTGGTAATGGAATATGGAATTTCCCATTTTTACTCTTTTCAAAATGATCTCAGTGAAAATTCTGTTATCGCAGTGCCGGATGGAAGTATTGATATTTTGTTTTGCTGTGATGAGAAGGAGCCATATGCTACTATATGCGGAACCGTCCTTCATCCGAAAATCGTTCGCAATAAAAAACATTATTTTTTTGGAGTGCGATTTTTGCCTGGACAGTCATTTAAATTTAAAAATATCACCATGAAGGATTTTGTTGAAAATGAAATTCCCCTTTTGGAAGTGATTAATGATAAAGCTTTGTTTGAAAAAATCACTTCAAGTCGAGACTTTAATTATCAGATACAAACATTTATGACCCAATATTTAAAATTTTACGTAAATTCCCAGGCTTCAGATAAATTTGCTGATCTGAAAAAATATATGCTGAAAAAAATAAACGATAGCGCCGGACAGATTAAAATCAAGGAACTGGCAGATGAATCAGGATATTCGGTTCGTTACATTAACAGGGTGTTTTCAGAAGAATTCGGATTACCCCCCAAATTATTTTGTAAATTAATGCGATTCCAATATCTTCTGAGTAATCTCAATGATTTGGATAAAGATATTTTTGACACAAATCTGGCAGAGCTTGCAATCGAATTGGGTTACTATGATCAGTCTCACATGATAAAAGATTTTTTCGAACTAACCAATACCACACCTGGAAAATACATTCATTCATTAAAAGAAAAAGAGTATAAACAACGACTCATTGTTATCTGATCTATCATCCAAGAGTGAAGGTGCCCTGCTATCTATGTATAGATAACAGGGCACCTTTTTTTAAATATAATCCCCCTTTTTTATAATGTTTTTTTTTTACAACTTATTCCCCCTATTAAAAGCAATTAAGATAGGGTATAATAATATGATTTCTATAAAATATATTATTATATTTTTCAATGAATATTATTTGAATATTTCATAGGTTGTGTGGTACAGTTAGTAAAAAAAAATAGTGATCAAACTGAATAAAGCCTGTTATTTTTTATAACACGATTATTTTTGTGATTGCAGGAAAGATTTTTCTGAGGAAGGTTGAGATGAGTATGAAACAAAGCTATTTACCCCCTAAGCAGGGACTTTATGATCCAGATTTTGAACATGATGCCTGTGGCATCGGAGCGGTTGTCCATATTAAAGGAAAAAAATCCCATAATATTTTACAACAGGCTCTCACAATTCTCGTAAATTTACAACACCGTGGCGGCAGAGGTTTTGAAACAAATACCGGCGACGGCGCTGGGATTCTTATCCAAATCCCTCACCAGTTTTTTAAAAAAGCTTCCTTTAAAGAAGGCTTCACTCTACCCCAACCAGGAGATTATGGTTTGGGCATGTTATTTCTTCCCACCGATGCGGTTGAAAGAAAACAATGCGAAAAAATTCTGGAAGATATGATTAAAGAAGAAGGCCAAAGTCTTATCGGATGGCGGGACGTCCCTATTAATCTATGTGATCTTGGAAAAATGGCCATCAAAAGTATGCCTTTTATTAAACAGGTTTTCATAAAAAAAGATCCTGCAATAAAAGATCCTATGGCCTTTGAACGAAAACTTTACACCATCCGTAAACTAACGGAAAAATTAACAAAAAAGAAGGGGCTGTCTTTTTATGCTGCCAGTTTCTCTTCAAGAACCATGGTTTATAAAGGAATGTTAACTGAAGACCAGGTAGGCGAATTCTATACCGATCTACAGGATACCGATATGACCACCGCCATTGCCATGGTCCATTCTCGTTTTAGTACCAATACCTTTCCAAGCTGGGAACGCGCTCATCCCAACCGATATTCCATACATAATGGTGAAATTAATACACTGCAAGGCAATGTCAATTGGATGTACGCCAGACAATCCCTGCTGCAAAGCGAACTTTTTGGCAATGAATTAGAAAAAACATTTCCGGTTGTGGATACTGATGGCAGTGATTCTGCTATTTTTGATAATTGTCTTGAATTTTTAAGTTTAACCGGCAGATCCCTGGCCCACAGTGCCATGATGATGATACCGGAACCCTGGTCCAAGCATCAATCCATGAGTGCTGAAAAAAAGGCATTCTACAACTATCATTCAAGAATGCTTGAACCCTGGGATGGTCCTGCTGCCATGGCTTTTACAGATGGGATTCGACTCGGGGCTGTCCTTGACCGAAATGGATTGCGTCCTTCCCGTTATTACGTAACAAAGGATGATATGGTTATTTTGTCATCCGAAGTTGGGGTTTTAGATATCCCACCTGAAAATATTCTAATCAAGGAACGTTTAATGCCAGGAAGAATGCTGATGATCGATACCGAAAAAGGCGAGATCATCAATGATGAAGATCTCAAGCATGAGGTTGCTTCCCAGGAACCCTATGGAGAATGGATCCAGAAATATAATTTGACTTTAGATATGCTTCCTGAACCAAAAATCACAGAAAACCCCGAAAGTGAAAGTTTAATTAAACGTCAAAAATCTTTTGGCTACACCTACGAAGATTTAAAATCATTGATTATACCCATGGCAAAGGATGGTGTCGATCCCATTGGTGCCATGGGCAACGATAGCCCCTTAGCTGTTTTGTCAGATAAGTCTCAACTGCTTTTTAATTACTTTAAGCAAATGTTTGCCCAGGTCACCAATCCACCCATCGATGCCCTCCGGGAAGAACTGATCACAGGAACCGAAGTCTATTTAGGCGGAGAAGGTAATTTAATCGATCCAAAACCTGCAAGCTGTCATCAGATTAGCTTGCATACGCCAATTTTAAGCAATGATGACTTGGAAAAAATCCGGGAGTTGAATGACCCCCTTATTAAAACAGTCACTTTATCAACTTTGTTTGATAATAATTCCGGTGGTGATGGATTAAACCAGGCAATGGAAACACTGTTTGCCTTGGCTGATGAGGCTATTGGAAATGGGACAAAGATTATTGTGCTTTCAGATCGCGGTGTTAATGAGAATAAAATGCCCATTCCATCGGCATTGGCAATTTCAGGACTCCATCAACATTTAATTCGCAATCTCACCCGAACGAAAATCAGCCTTATTGTGGAATCCGGGGAACCCCGGGAAGTCCACCATTTTGCAGTATTAATCGGTTATGGTGCCACCGCCATCAATCCATATCTGGCTTTTGAAACCGTCGAAAATCTCATCGAAAAAGGTTTATTAACAGATGTTGATTCTAAAACAGCCATTAAAACGTACATTAAAACCGTTACAAAAGGGGTTATCAAGGTAATCTCCAAAATGGGAATTTCAACGATTCTGAGTTATCACGGTGCACAGATTTTTGAAGCCGTTGGTATTAATTCAGAAGTCATTGATCGTTTCTTTACAAGAACCCCATCAAGAATTGAGGGCATCGGACTTTCTGAAATTGCCAGAGAATCCCAAATGCGTCATGATGAAGCCTATAACGACCCATTTTCCGACAACAAAACCCTTGATTCCGGTGGAAATTTCCAGTGGCGATCAGAAGGTGAATTCCATACTTATAATCCTGATACTGTTTATAAACTGCAGACGGCTTGCCGAAACAATGATTATCAGCTTTATCAGGAGTACACACAATTGATTAATGAGCAAAGCCAAAAAATGTGCACCTTAAGAGGACTCATGGACTTTAAAGGACGTGAACCGATTTCCATTGATGACGTTGAATCCGTTGAAAATATTTGCACCCGGTTTAAAACCGGTGCCATGTCCTATGGATCACTTGGCAGTGAAGCTCATGAAAGTATGGCTATTGCCATGAATCGTATTGGCGGAAAAAGCAATACCGGAGAAGGCGGCGAAGATCCTGAAAGAAATGTCCCATTGAAAAATGGGGATTCCCGTTGCAGCGCTATCAAACAAGTTGCTTCCGGGCGTTTTGGCGTGACCAGTCATTATCTGTCCACCGCACAGGAAATTCAGATTAAAATGGCTCAAGGGGCCAAACCCGGTGAAGGCGGACAGCTCCCGGGTCGTAAAGTATACCCCTGGATTGCAAAAACCCGATTTTCCACCCCGGGAGTTGGACTGATTTCTCCCCCACCTCATCATGATATTTATTCCATTGAAGATTTAGCGGAACTCGTCCATGATTTAAAAAATGCCAACCGTGAAGCACGAATCAATGTTAAATTGGTTTCAGAAGTTGGTGTCGGCACCATTGCCGCCGGCGTTGCCAAAGGCAAGGCGGATGTTATCTTAATCAGTGGTTATGATGGCGGAACCGGTGCCTCTCCAAGAACCAGTATTCGTCATGCCGGACTTCCCTGGGAACTTGGCCTGGCCGAAACCCATCAAACCCTGGTACTGAATAATCTAAGAACCCGGGTGGTTCTTGAAACAGATGGTAAATTGTTAACCGGCAAAGATTTGGCGGTAGCGGCTCTTTTAGGCGCAGAAGAATACGGATTTGCTACGGCACCCCTTGTTATTCTAGGCTGTCTCATGATGCGGGTATGTAATTTGGATACCTGTCCTGTGGGGATTGCCACCCAAAATCCTGAACTCAGGAAATGCTTTACCGGGGATCCCGGGCATGTGGTGAATTTCATGAAATTCATTGCCCAGGACCTCAGAGAAATTATGGCGGAACTGGGATTTAGAACAGTGAATGAAATGATTGGCCGATCGGACAAGCTTGAAATGCACAAATCCATTACTCATTGGAAAGCAAAAGGTCTTGATTTTTCAAATATTCTGTATCAACCCAGTGTACCAAAAGATGGGGGTTTATACTGTCAAATAAAGCAAAACCATCAATTAGAAAAATCTTTGGATTTATCCGAATTATTAACTCAATGTGAGCCAGCGTTGGAACGCGGTGAAAAAGTCACTCTTTCCGCAAAAATCAAAAATACCAATCGTGTTGTAGGAACGATTATTGGCAATGAAATAAGCAAACGTTTCGGAGAAAACGGATTACCGGAAGATACCATTGAATTGAATTTTACGGGTTCTGCCGGACAAAGTCTCGGTGCCTTTATTCCAAAAGGGATCACCATTAAACTGGAAGGTGACTCCAATGATTATTTCGGAAAAGGATTATCCGGAGGAAAGCTCATTATTTATCCCCCCAGAGAATCAACGTTTATTCCGGAAAAAAACATTATCATTGGGAATGTCGCACTTTACGGAGCCACCCAGGGAGAAGCCTATATCAGAGGCGCTGCCGGGGAACGGTTTTGTGTTCGAAACAGTGGGGCAACAGCCGTGGTTGAATCCGTTGGGGATCATGGATGCGAATACATGACTGGCGGTAAGGTTGTTATCCTCGGAAAAACTGGTCGTAACTTTGCTGCCGGCATGTCAGGCGGCGTCGCTTATGTTTTGGATCATGAGGATTGCTTTGGTGATACCTGTAATTCTGATATGGTTAACCTGGTTGAAATTACAGATGAGGCCGAGTTATCCGAACTTAAAAATTTAATTCAAAAGCATACGGATTATACCAAGAGTACCTTGGGACAATCAATTTTAGATGATTTTGATGTGCAGTCAAAGAAATTTGTAAAAGTTTTACCGAGGGATTATAAACGTATGTTAGATGCTATTAAACGCGTTGAAGCCCAAGGGCTCACCGGCGAAGAAGCATTAATGGCGGCCTTTCAAGCAAACAACAATGATTTATCACGCGTTAGCGGAAATTAGTGAGGAAGTAAAAGAATATGGGAAAATCAACAGGATTTTTAGAATATAAACGAGAAGTACCCAAAGATCGCGAACCTCTCGAACGGATAAAAGATTGGAATGAATTCCATTTAGAACTTCCCGAGGCGAAACAGCAAATTCAAGGGGCGCGGTGCATGGATTGCGGCATTCCCTATTGCCATTCTGGAATAATGATTGCCGGTGCAGCTTCTGGCTGCCCCATTCATAATTTAATCCCAGAATGGAATGACCTTATTTATAAAGGTTTATGGAAGGAAGCTTTAGCAAGACTGCTTAAAACAAATAATTTTCCGGAATTCACCGGAAGGGTCTGCCCTGCTCCCTGTGAAGGTTCATGCACTGTCGGACTAAACCAACCTCAAGTCACCATTAAAACAAATGAATGTACGATCATTGATCGCGGGTTTAAAGAAGGATGGATAAAACCGCATCCTCCTGAAAATCGAACCGGTAAAAAAATCGCCATTGTCGGTTCCGGTCCAGCCGGTCTTGCCTGTGCGGCTGAACTCAATAAAGCCGGGCATTCGGTTACTGTCTACGAACGGGCAAATCGTATTGGCGGCCTGCTCATGTATGGCATCCCGAATATGAAGCTTGATAAAATTGAAGTGGTCCAAAGACGCGTTGATTTTATGAAGGCCGAAGGCATTGATTTTATCACTAATATTGAAGTTGGAAAAGATATGTCCATCGAAACCATTCAATTCGAATATGATGCCATCGTTTTATGCGGCGGTGCTACAAAACCCAGAGATCTGGCCGTTGAAGGCAGATCTTTGGAGGGCGTTTATTTTGCCATTGATTTTTTAACTGCAAACACAAAAAGTTTATTGAATTCTGATTTAAAAGATGAAAAATATATTTCCGCAAAGAATAAAAAGGTTATTGTTATTGGCGGCGGTGACACCGGCACCGATTGTGTTGCAACCTCCATCCGCCATGGTTGTCAAAATGTGTTGCAACTGGAAATTATGCCAAAGTCACCACTGGACCGAGCTGATAATAATCCCTGGCCTCAGTGGCCGAAAACCTATAAAATGGATTACGGACAAGAGGAAGCCCAGGCATTGTATGGTGATGATCCGCGACACTACTGTACCACAACGAAAAAAATTGTTGGCGATTCAAATGGTAAGGTAAAAGAGATTCATACCGTGGCGATTGAATGGATTCAGGATGACACTGGACGAATGATCATGAATGAAATACCTGGGAGCGACAAAATAATAGCCGCAGATCTGGTTTTACTAGCCATGGGATTTCTTGGACCAGAAGATCAACTCATTGACCAATTGGGATTAGAACGGGATAATCGTTCTAACGTCAAAGCCGACTACGGATCTTATCAAACCAATGTTGACAAAATATTTACCGCCGGTGATATGCGAAGAGGACAAAGTCTTGTTGTTTGGGCTATTACTGAAGGACGTGGTGCAGCACGCGCTTGCCATGAATATCTAATGAGTTCAAATAAATAAAATAATGTAACGAAAAATAATTTTATACAGACAAAGAAACCTTCCGGATTAATGTTAATCCGAAAGGTTTTTTGTTTAAAAGTAATATTATTCTTCCAGATCTGAAAATAATCTAATGAAATCAACGGATTGTCCAAAACCTAGTGGTCAATTGCTTTTAAGTGTTGACATTATTTTAAACGCATATTAAGATGAATATTGCTGTATTGATTTAATGAAATAAAATTAAAGACATAATGAAATGAGAAATATGAGTGAGGGATTGTGATGGGTAAGCTGCTTATTATTAAAACAGGGGTTTCGAATAAATTGAGTTTATTAAAATGTGGGGATTGCGATGTTCGAATTGCCCGATGCGCAGGGATTCCCTATGAAGATGTAAAAGTCTTTGATGTGCAGGGCAAAATAAAGCCCATTCTATTGGATGATGTGTCCTCCATTATTATTACAGGCTCCCCGTCCATGGTAACAAGCTTCGAACCTTGGAGTATTTCTACATCAAAATGGATAAAAAATATTGCCAAGAAGAATATCCCTATTTTAGGTATTTGCTATGGTCATCAACTATTAGCTCAAACCTTTGGGGGAACTGTGGATTTTCATGAGTTAGGCGAAGAAAAGGGTGAGGTTGAAATTGAACTTACCGAAGCAGGAAAAAAAGACCCCCTACTTGGTGTATTACCCGCACACTTTTTAGCCTATGCTTCACATTCTCAGACCGTCACCAAACTCCCTGAAAATGCCATTGTTCTTGCCAAAAACAATTTTGAACCTTTTCATGCGGTTGCCTATGGCCCCAAAATATGGGGAGTTCAGTTCCATCCCGAGTGCAATGATCAATTTCTTTGTGAAACTACGTGTCACAATTCATATGGCGGCATTTTGATCCGACGATTTCTTGAACTTGCCGGTCAGGTTTAAAAAATCAAGGGTTTCTTTGATAATTTTATAATGCGACTTCATCAGCGATTGTTAAAACTCGCTTTTCGTAAAATTCCAATGCTTTTGCCTGTTTTCTTTTTACCTGGTTACTGACTGTTTCATAATTGTCAAATAATAATTCCACGATGCGTTGATCCAATAATTTTTTATCTGTCTGACTTTTTAAAATTCTATGAATTTTATCCTTATTCATACCTTCTCGATAGGGCCTGTCTTCGGAGATGGCAGTGAATATATCTGCAACCGTCATTATTCTGGAACCAGTGCCAATTTCTTCAGCGGTGCAATGAAAAGGGTAACCGCTCCCATCTAATTTTTCATGATGATACGCCGCCCACTCTGCAATACGCTGCAATCCTCCAATTGAGTATAAGGTATTGTATGTATAATAGGTATGACATCTTATAACCGCATACTCCTCTACTGTTAATTTTCCCGGTTTCTCAAGAATACTGTTTGGGATGATCAATTTTCCGATATCATGAAAATTTCCAGCAATTCTCATTGACTTTACATCCAACCCTGCCATTCCAAATAATTCAGATAGCACTACTGCACATTCCGAAACACCTGATGTATGGGTCGCCGTAAATCTTGACTTGAAATCAATGAGATCTCGATAAAGGTTAGATATTAATGATATATCTTCCAATCCTATTTGCACATCTGTAAATGGTCCGTTATTTAATAATAATGAATATAATTGTGGGGATACTAAATCTAACCAGAATTCCTCTCTTTTAGCTAATTCAACAAAAATTGCGATAATTTTTTTATGAAGAACTGTATCTTCTAATTTTTTGATTATTTCAATAATATCCTTACTTTGATGTAAAATATATTTATTTCGATCGATTAATCTCTCCACAAAATCAGATAACAAGACAATCTGAGAAGAAAAAACGATTGGATTTTCGATGTTTTCTTCCCAATCGTTCCAATTTCGATGATGATTTCGTACCGTTTTAGAAATCTTTTTTAACCAGGGTATCTGTTCTAATAATAGCTCCCCCTTTATGGTATGCAGATCATAATTTGCTTCTTCAAAACTATGAATTAACAATTTTTCCTCAACTGTTACTGCTCCAATATCATGTAATAATGCTGCAGTAAAAATGTTTTCAATCATCTCTGGTTCTAAATTAGCTCTTTTTGCAACCGCAAGTGCAATGAATGCTGTTCTATGTTGATGCTGAGCAATTAAAGGATTTGCCAAATCGATTACTTCAGATAAAGATAATAGCAAATTATTTAAATTTACCGATAATTGTCTTTTCAAAAAATCATCTCCTTAAAATTAATTTTTGTACGTGTTATAGTGCCATGCAATACTACCTTAACTAATTTTCCAAAGTTTTATTTTAGACGATTTTTAAACCTCTCATTTTTGTATTAAATAATCTTATTGCAGTTAAAATCGCCCCAACCATACAAATACCTGCAGCTGTTATGTAAGCAATCTTCATGCCATAAATAAATGCATCATTTCTTCCAATCACATAATCTGTTACCTGATATCCAAGGATAAAGCTCATTCTGTTATACAAAAGTCCAGTCGCTAATGCAATTCCACAGACCATTCCCAAATTTCTAACCAATGCATTAACACTCCCTGCAATGCCTAATTTATTCCTGGGCACTGTGGACATGACTAAGGAATTATTTGGCGATTGAAATAAACCATTGCCCAGGGACATAATCCCAATAAAAAGCACCATGCTAACAATTGAAGAATACTCATTTAAAGTTGACATGAACAGCAACCCCACACTTGTGAGTACCAGCCCAACAAAAGTTAAAATCTCACCCCCTATTTTATCTGATAAATATCCGCTTAAGGGTGCTACCACTGATAGGATGAGTGGATAAACCATTAGTACTAAGCCTGTTTCTCCCGGTGAAAACTGCATGACATCCTGGAGATAAAAAGGCTGAATGATTAGTGAACAAAAAATAGCTGCAAAAGATATAAACCCACAAAAGATACTCAGAGAAAACAATTTATTTTTAAAAATTTCCAACTGTAACAAAGGGGCTTCACGCTTCTTTTCCACAGAAACAAATGCAAAGAAGGTCAGTATTGATATGAAAAATCCTAATAAAATAATTGGCTGAGTAAATCCAAGCTCCTGACCTTTACCCAGGGCTGCAAAGAGAGGAACGATAACAAAAACAAACAATACCGCTCCCAATCCATCCATTTTACCATTGGCTGATTTATGCCCGTTAGGAAGTATTTTGAGACTATAAAAAAAAGTAATAATACCTATAGGTAAATTGATTAAGAAAATATATTTCCAACTGAACGATTCAACAATGAAGCCTCCCAGGGGAGGTCCAACTAAAGCTCCAAGAGCCACAAAGGTTCCCGTAATACCCAAAGCTCTTCCTCTTTCATTTGCCGGAAATACCTCAGCGATTATTCCCTGACTATTGGCCATAATCGCTGATGCTCCGATTGCCTGTATCACTCTGGATAAGACTAAAATTATAAGAGAACTTGTCAACCCGCAAAATAAAGAACCCAGTATAAATAAAGCAATTCCAAACTTAAATACTTTTCCTTTACCAGTGATATCCCCTAATCTTCCGAAAAATAATATGGTTGCTGAAATAATAATCAAATAAACTGTAATGACCAATTGAATGTCCGAGGATGTTACATCAAGTGATTTAGCCATGACTGGTAAGGCCACATTTACAATGTTACTATCTAAAACCGCCATAAATGTTACCATTGAAACGATAAATAAAATGATCCATTTATTCTTATTATTTGTTGAATTCATCTTTTCTGCTCTTTCCCTGAATTTTTAAAAGGCTTTAATTTGCTGTAGTTCTTATATTGAAATGATTTTTAATCATTATACTCGAAATCTCCTAGTTATTATTTTTTTTCTTTCAGTAGGCAGAATACCAAATTCATCGCCAACTCTCATCCATCATATTTTCAAACTTTAAAAATACTCTTATTACTGCATTTATCGACTTCAGCTTGCAATGTTACATGGCTGATTCCGTGATTTTCCTTTAAGTAGTTTTCGATTTTTGCAGAAACCTTATCAACCTCTGACAGCTGCATATCGATCATATCAATATGGGCTTCAAAATAAATGGTTTTTTCATTACTCATCCAGGAATGAACATGGTGGATGTTTTCAACCATTTCCATTTTTTCAATGTCTTTTTTTATTGTTTCATAATCCAGCAATGCTGATGACTGCATCAAAATATTAACGGTTGTTTTAATAATTTGCCATGTTTCCCTTGAAATATACAAAGAAATCATCACCGTAATCAAAGGATCTATCCACACAACACCCCATTGTATAATTGCAAATCCTCCAACTAAAACTCCTAAAGACGAGATCGTATCGCTTAATAAATGTAAATAGCTCGATTTTATGTTTAAGTTTTCATGAGAATCTTTTTTTAGTAAAAACACGGAAAAAAAATTGGCTGAAAAGCCAATAAACGCCACTATTATCATCAAGAATCCATTAATAGGCTGAGGTGACTGCCACCGTTTAAAAGCCTCAATGATTAATATGGTTGATATGGCTAACAGCACTGTTGCATTAATAAAGGCTGAAAGAATTTCAGCTCTTTTATATCCAAATGTTCTTTTAGCATCATTTGGTTTCTGTGCAATTCTATAAGCAACATATGATGAAGCTATGGCAACTGTATCACTTAAATTATGAACCGCATCCGATAATAATGACAGACTACCAGAAAGTAACCCTCCGACGAATTCGGTTATGGTAATGATTGCATTTAAAACAGTTACCCAAAATATTTTTTTTCCCGATAAATTTGCACTATCATGGATATGCTCAGTTTTTGAATGTTTGTGGTCATTTAAATTATGCATAGGGAGCTCTCCTTTGTTTTGGTTTTGGTTTTGGTTGTTACTTAACATTCTAACAAAAGTTAGACTTATTTTCAAGTTACTGGGATCGCATAGGAACACTTCTTAAATACTCTTGACAAATAATGACTTGAGATTTAAAATAACCATAGTATCTATATATGATTATTTATATTCAGATACTTCTTTAACTTTTAATTGTCAAATTCTATTTTTGAAGGAGTGCGTAATGAATAATAATTCCAATAAAGTTGACCGCTTACAGGAGTATTTGAAAAGCCTCAACAGCTTGGCTGTTGCATTTTCAGGTGGCGTTGATTCAACTTTTTTATTAAAGGTTGCCCATAATGTTTTAGGAGAAAAAGCCATTGCGGTTACAGCCCGGTCTGAAAGTTTCCCTAAAAGAGAGCTCAATGAAGCTTTAGCTTTCACAAAAGCGAATGGTATTGAACACATCGTCATTGATTCTGAAGAACTTGACATTGAGGGTTTTTCACATAATCCCAAAAATAGGTGTTACCTGTGTAAAACAGAACTTTTTTCTAAAATCAAAGGGATCGCAGAAGCTAAAAACTTGGAAAACGTTGTTGAAGGATCAAATATTGACGATAATGGTGACTATCGTCCAGGTCTTTTGGCGGTATCTGAATTAGGCATCAAAAGTCCCTTAAGATATGTTGAACTTACCAAAGATGAAATACGTCATTTTTCAAAGGAAATGGGCTTGCCCACATGGAACAAACAATCCTTTGCTTGCCTATCGTCACGTTTTCCTTATGGCGAGACCATTACTCAAGATCGACTTCAAATGATTGACCAGGCTGAGCAATACCTCCTGGATTTAGGATTCTATCAGGTCAGAGTACGCTATCACGGGAATTTAGCTCGCATTGAAACGGATGAAACTGGTTTCAATACCTTATTGAATAGTGAGATTCGTGATAAAATCCATGCAAAGTTAAAAGACATTGGATTTACCTATATTTCATTAGACCTTAAAGGATATAGAACAGGAAGTATGAATGAAACATTATAGCACCACAAGACCAATCAAAGGACTTTTCCAAAAGCCCTTTTTTTTTGTAGATTTTCAGGGATTTGTTCAATTAACATAGCACACAAAATAAAAAGAAAATCATAATTGATTGTAATCATTCATCAATTATACCAGACAGGATTCCATAATAAAATATTGACGAAAATGATAAGACGTGATAATATATACTATACATATATGAATAGTATATATTATTTTGATTATCTATTCGATAAAAAAATCTTTTAAAATTTATTAAAGAAGGAGGGAGAAATTATGGTTGCAATTTTAATTATTCAATTGAAAACTTTTTCTTATCAAACTTTGAACTTTATTAATTTTTCTAAAAATAATAAAGCCGTTCCTTTAGAACTTAACATTGGAACTGGTCTTATTAAGGATCGCCATAATTTCATTGATTTGATATGAGTATTGTAATTATTGGAGGCCATGACCGAATGGTTTGGACATACAAAGAAATCTGTAAAAAATACCACTGTAAAGTAAAGATTTTCACACAAATGCCAGGAAATATGAAGAATATGATTGGAAGTCCCGACCTCCTCGTTCTTTTTACCCATACGGTTTCCCACCAGATGATTCATAGTGCAATAAAAAGCGGGGAAAAATCAGGGGCTAAAATTATCCGATCTCACCGAAGCAGCTCCTGTGCCTTAAATAAGATTTTATCAGACTATTGTTCTGAAGATAACTGTGTGGGATGTCCCAATAATAATTTAGATCATGTTTCTTAAATAATCGATTTAATTCCTATTAAAATAAATTTCAAAATTTATTTTAATATTTTTCATATTATTCTCAAAAAAAGATTCGTTGATACTAAGCACTTTAAATAGTACAATATAGTATATACTAAAAAGTATGTGGGAAAATAATATTGATTTTTATTTTCCCACAGCCACAAGTAAACAATACTATGACAAACATCGAATCAAGATTTGCTGTTTGCAAACGAGGAGAATTAAAATGGATTTTGACACCCTTTGCATCCATGGGAATAATGAGAAATATGACACAACCGGAGCCGTGAGTGTTCCGATTTTTCAATCGGCAACTTTCGCACATCCGGGTGTTGGTGAAAGCACAGGCTTTGACTATTCCAGACAACAAAACCCAACTCGGGAACACCTGGAAAAGATCATGGCAAAACTGGAAGGTGGACTTGATGCCATAGCCTTTTCAACAGGAATGGCAGCCATTGGCACTGTCATGGAACTTTTCAGACCCGGGGATCATTTCATTGCTTCAGATGATCTTTATGGAGGTTCATATCGGCTTTTTCATCAAATTTCTATAAAAAACGGGCTAACTTTTGATTTTGTGAACACTTCCAATATCTCTTTAATTGAGTCCAGTATTCAGCAAAATACAAAAGCTGTTTTTATTGAAACCCCTACCAATCCCATGATGCAGGTGACCGATATAGAAGCGGTGGCTCGATTGACCAAAAAACACAACTTAGTCCTTATAGTGGATAACACTTTTTTGACACCTTACTTTCAACAACCCGTTAAACTAGGCGCCGATATTGTCATTCATAGTGGCACCAAGTATTTGGGAGGTCATAATGATACTCTGGCCGGTTTTGCTATTGTAAATGATCAGGAAACCTCTGATCGTTTACGATTTATTTATAAAACAACCGGAGCTTGTCTCTCTCCTTTTGATAGCTGGCTTTTGATTCGTGGAATTAAAACCCTTACCATTCGAATGGATAAGCAACAGGAAAATGCAAAAATATTAGCAAATTGGCTGATTAATCAAAAGAAAATAAAAACCGTACATTATATTGGTCTTCCTTCTCACCCTGATTATGAGATTTCCAAACGCCAGGGAACAGGTTTTGGAGCAATGATATCCTTTGAAGTTGATAATGAAAAAACTGCAAAGCAAATTTTAGAGGGTGTTTCTTTAATACAATACGCGGAAAGTTTAGGCGGAGTGGAAACCCTCATAACCTATCCTATGTTACAAACTCACGGAGATATTCCGAAAAAGGATCGGGAAGCCAAGGGAATCAACGAATGTTTGCTGAGACTGTCAGTTGGAATAGAAAGTGCCCAGGATTTGATTAATGAATTAGCCAGGGTTCTAAAAGGAGAATAAGCTATGAAATATAATTTCAACGAAATAATTCAACGTGATAATACAAACTCCCTTAAATTTGATTTTGCAAGTCGATGCGGGAAACCTGAAGGGCTTTTGCCGCTCTGGGTTGCAGATATGGATTTTAAAACCCCGGATTCGGTTATTGATGCCCTTGTGAAAAAAAGCAAACACGGAATTTTTGGTTACTCTGAATGTGGAGAAGAGTATTTTTTTATTTTGGAGAACTGGTTTAAAACCCATTTTAACTGGAACATAAAACCTGAGTGGCTCATCAAAACCCCGGGAGTTGTTTATGCCATTGCCACAGCCATTCGTGGGTTAACCAAAAAAGGCGACGCCGTACTCATCCAGGAACCGGTTTATTACCCCTTTTCTAAAATGATCACTCTCAATGATCGCAAACTTATCGTAAATCAGCTGGTTTATGAAAATGGCAAGTATACCATAGACTTCAATGATTTTGAAAATAAAATCATTGAAAATAGGATAAAACTTTTTATTTTGTGTAATCCCCACAATCCCGTAGGCCGAGTATGGACAAAAAATGAACTGAATCGTTTGGGAGAAATCTGTGTAAAATATGGGGTTACGGTTGTTTCTGATGAAATCCATCAGGATTTTATTTATAAAGGACACAAACATGTGGTATTTGCTGATTTGAGCCCTGAATTTTTAAAGATCACCATTACCTGTACTGCTCCAACTAAAACTTTTAACCTTGCTGGTTTACAAATATCCAATATCTTCATAAAAGATCGGGATCTTCGAAAAAAGTTCATGGAAGAAATGGCAAAAAATGGTTATAATCAACTGAATGTCATGGGAATTGTTGCCTGTATGACTGCCTATTCAAAAGGCAGAGAATGGTTGGATGAACTAATATGTTATCTTGGGGATAATTCAAAGTTTGTAAAAAACTTTTTGATTGAAAGACTTCCACAAATTAAACTCATTGAGCCTGAAGGAACCTATTTACTCTGGATGGATTTTAATGAGCTGGGATTAAGTGAAAATGAGTTGGAAAAATTAATTATTACAAAAGCCGGTTTGTGGCTTGATGGCGGAACAATGTTCGGAGCCGGTGGAGAAGGATTCCAACGGATTAACATTGCTTGTCCCAGACTGATTCTTGAACAAGCTTTGTCTCAATTAGAACAGGCAATCAACGGCATCTGATCACTTAAATCCGTGGAGCAGAAGAGGAATTGGTGTAAACCCAAGAAACAAAAGAATCCATAAACTTTTGCAAAAACTTCTGTGAGTTTTCATCAATAAGAACACCATTTTCATCAAAGATCGTCGCAACATTCCCTAAATAGGCTTCTGGCTGTTGCATCATTGGAACGTTGACAAATACCATGCATTGTCTCAAATGATGATTGGCGCCAAAACCACATAATCTTCCCGGTGAAGTACTCACCACAGCACCAGGTTTACCATCCCAGACACTTTTTCCAAATGGCCGTGATCCAACATCGATGGCATTTTTCAGTAATGCCGGAATAGATCTGTTGTACTCTGGTGTTATAAATAGAAATCCATCAAATTTTTTCATGGTATCCCGAAATGTTGTCCATCCTTCAGGTGGGGTGCCTTCGTCATCAAGATCCTGATTGTACATTAAAAGATCCCCTAACTCTACCACTTCCATTTCGAAAAATGTGGGAGCCATTGTTATTAATGTTCTGGCTGTTTTTTTACTAAATGCCTCTTTTCGAAGGCTTCCGACAATAACTGCAATTTTCTTGGTTTTCACTCAATTGTCCTCCAATATTTTCTATTATTTCTGCGCATACCGCTGCTTCCTTTGCATTCAAAGTGAATATGACATTCTGAAATAAATAACATTTAAACAATTACCTTACATTATATTTTATTGTTTCATAATCATCCTTTGCTGTCAACACTATTGTCACCTTTCAGAATCAAAAAATAAAGAGAAACCCCAAAAATAGGGTTTCTCAATATTTTAAAGCTAACTGAAATTGTCATTCAGTCCCATAAATAAATTTCAAAGTTTTGTTCTGAATCTTTGAAATATTTTTTATTTTACCAATGCATACATACATGAATCTAAAATATTTTCATTTTTATAAATACTCTTTTTGAAAATGCCTTCTAATTCAAATCCAGCATTTTCCAGAGCTTTTCGTGCGCCAATATTTCCTGCAAATGGTCGAGCATAAATTCTAACTATGTCAAAATTCTTAAATCCATTGTCACATGCTTGAATAATTGCCTTAGTCATGATACCCTTTCCCCAAAATGATTCTCCCAACCAAAAACCCAATTCGCCGCTTTTGCAACTCACATCACCTTGAAGGATTAAACCGATTGAACCAATAGCCTCACCATCCACTGCAATTGCTTTGATCGATTGAATTGTTTTGTTTTGATGTATACTCTGACTAATGAATGTATGCGCATCGTCCAATGTATATGGATGAGGAAAAGCATTTCTTAAAGTCTCAGCCACCTTTGGATTATTAGCATAGTGCACAATATTTTCCGCGTCTTTCAGTTTCCAATCTCTTAATTCAAATTCCATTTTGATACCTCCATAGGATCACGCTGTATTTTTTAATCTTTTGAGCATTTTAAATTGAACCGGTTTGATTAATGGATAGTGCTTCTCAGTTCACTGTGAATGTTTTACAATTTTTCTGTTGGCTGCATCAATTGATTTAGGGCCTTTCAGAATTAAGCATGTATACATACTTGTATACATATCATTTAATGTAGACTATCATTGTTTACCTACAATGTCAATATTTTTCTACTTTGCATCGATATATTTCACTTGTTCGTTTGTTAATTCTCAAACAAACTATTTTAGAGTAATATTTTGTTATTTTTTTAACATGATATACGAATTCTTTAATAAGATATCTCCAATTTTTACACCTGATAATTTCATTCAATTACTTCTATCTGTCAATATCATAAATAAAAGAAACATACTAGGCAACAAAAGCCTTAGATTGTTTCTTTACTATTTTGTATTAAATTTGAAAAGTAGGAACTGCATTTATGTTAAATGAATTTTTGATTAACTCTGGAATTATCATCTTCCTGCCAAATTTGTTTTGGTCCTCTTAGATAGGACATGACTGCTGCAGTCAGACTGAAAATAAATGAAATGGTAAATGCCATTCTTAGACCTGCAACAAACTCATTTATAGCAATACCATTGGCACCAATCTGAGTGCCTAAAAAGAGTGCCTGCATTGCATCTGGAGAAATGCTTGAGGAAATGATGGCCATTGAAATCGCTATACTTAACAGAGCACCGGCATTACTCATCATCGTGTTCACTCCTGCGGCAATCCCTCTTTTACTAGGTGGTACCGAACCCATTATAGAACTGGTATTGGGAGAAAAGAACATTCCCGAGCCAAAACCCATAATGAACATCCATAGAATTATCTCGATAATCGATGTGTTTTCAGTGATCATCATCAGTCCGCCAAGACCGACTGCGGTAATCAGCAGCCCCACGGAGCTCAAAATTCTCGTCCCAAAGCGGTCAGATAGACCGCCGCTGAAGGGAGAAACAAGCATCATTGCTATGGCAAAGGGTGACAACAGCAGTCCGGCAGTGAGCGGATCCAAACCCTTAACTCCCTGAAAATAGAAGATCAGTAAAAAGGTTACCGCTCCTCTTGCCAGTCCGTTTAGGAGATTACTGATATAGGCAAATGCTATCACTCTTGTTTTAAACAATCTTAAATCCAGCATGGGTTCATCTGAATTGGTTTCGATGTATACAAATAGTGCCATCAGAGCTATGGAAAAGACAAATAATAAAAGAATGTATGGATTCAGCCATCCAATAAATCCCCCTAGAGACAAGGCTGTTAAAAGAAAAAGCACCCCTGCTGTGAAGCTTAGAGTCCCCTTCAAATCAAATGTTTGTTTTTTGGTTATTTTATTCATTTCTTTAAGTTGAAAGGCCGACCACAGGGTTCCGATGATCCCAATAGGAATGTTGATATAAAAGATGCTTCTCCATCCAAAATTCATCAGAAAGCCCCCAAGGATAGGGCCTATTATGACAGCAACACTGATAACTGAAATATTAAGTCCTAAAGCTTTGCCGAGCTCTTTCTTAGAAAAAGCATCTGCAACAATGGCCGTACCATTGGCCAGAATAAGCGCTCCTCCAATGGCTTGAATTAATCGGAAAATAATGAGCTGTATCCCTGACTGAGATAGTCCGCATAATAGTGAAGCAAAAGTAAATATGGCAAAACCACTGACATAAAGCTTTTTCCTGCCGTACATATCTCCCATTCGGCCGATTGACGGCACCAGGATTGTCATCACTAACATATAGCCCATAATTGTCCATGTTATGACACTCATACTCTCATTGAGATCTTTCATAATCACTGGCAGTGCCACCACCAGAGTCGTTCCACTTAGAACAGAAAAAAGTGCTCCAAGCGTTGTGCAGGAAAGGGCTATCCATTTATAATCTATTTTTTTCATAAAATTAGTTCTCCTTATTTAGTGTCATGAAATTCTTCAAGCTTTGTCAAAGCAGCTTTAAATTTTTCTTTAGATCTCTCCAGCGAAAGTTCTTTTTCTTCGATTAAACGGATTTGATTTCTCATGATCTTTATGGATTGTTCGATAACAGAACCATCTTTTATGTTTTCCATAAAGATTCGATTATAGTCTTTTTCTAATTCCAGGATTACTTTAACATCCTTTAGTGAAAACCCTAAACTTTCTCTTAGATCCTTTATTCGTTTAATATTTTCAATATCTTTTTCAGAATATTGCCGATAAGATGCCTCAGTTCGTTTAGGCATGATTAATTCCAAATCTTCATAATATCTTAGAGCCCTTTTAGTAAGCCCCGTTTTAATAGCAACTTCCTCGATTTTATAATATATAGTATCCATAATTCACCTCTTAATAAATATTTTACACTACTATAACCTTAACGTCAATGTTATAGTAGTGTTTTGTATTTCTCATCTCAACCTTTGAGAAAAAAGGACTCACTCCGGATCTTTTTACTTACAACTTACTTAACTTGATTTGTAACCACTTACTGTGAAATATAATATGTCTTTAATTGTGTTTTTATACTATTTCTATAGTATAATTATGATATTAATTTGGGTTAAATTTTCATTATTAATCATAATGGACATTTATTAATGAATAATTATTTCTGTTAAATTAATTTATTCTAAACCCATGACCTATTCATTATTGGAACCATTGAGATTTAAAATTTGATTAAACGATTGGAGATTAAAATTTATGATTTATTTGGATTACGCCGCAGATACGCCAGTTAATCATAAAGTTCTGGATTGCTTCAGTAACATAAGTAAAAATTATTACGGGAATCCAAATGCGAAACATAGCATCGGAAAACAAGCTAAACAAATCATTGAAGACTCAACTGAAGAGATCAAAAAACTTTTAGACTGTCCGAATATGGAAGTTATTTATACGTCAGGCGCCAGTGAAGCAAATAATCTTGCCATCAAAGGTGTTGCCAGAACCACCCGGGGAAATGGCAAACATATTATCTCAACCTGTCTTGAGCACTCCTCAATCAGTGGTGCCTTAACCTGGCTGCAGTCCTTGGGTTATGAAATAGATTTAGTAACGATTAAAAAAAATGGCACTGTCGACTTAGACCATCTAAGGGAATTACTTCGAAATGACACCATACTGGTTTCTATTGGTTATATTGATAGTGAATTGGGCATCTGTCAGCCGGTGGATAAAATAGGTGAAATATTAATGGATTACCCCAACTGCAATTTTCATGTCGATGCTACCCAGGCAATAGGAAAAAACCCCATAAATTTTAATCATATGGATTTGGTTACTTTTTCTCCTCATAAATTTTTTGGACTCAACGGCATGGGTGTATTGCTTCGAAATGAAAAGGTAATGTTAGAACCCTTAATTCATGGGGGCATCAGTACCAGTATCTATCGAAGTGGGACCCCTGTCACCGCCGGTGCGGCTACTACAGCCCTCGCGCTAAAAATCTGTCTAGAAAATAGTGAAGAAAAAATTCAAAAGGTGAAACAGATAAATAAAATGTTAAAAAATGCATTTAAAAAATATCCACTGATACATATTAATAGTACTGAAGACTCTCTTCCCCATATTCTTAATGTCAGTGTGAAAGGTGTAAAAGCAAAAATTTTTCAATCAATGCTTAGCAGCTATGATGTTTGCGTTTCCACAAAATCAGCCTGTTCCACAGAAAATACGCCGTCAAGGTCTGTTTATGCGGTAACAGGTAACCGAGAACTGGCAAGATGCTCATGGAGAATTAGCTTCTGCCATTTAACAGAAGAAATTGAAATTCAGGATTTTTTAAAAATATTCGATACATGTTATCGTAATCTCACAAATAAATAGGAGCTGTCAATGGAAAGATCTGAAACAATCGAAAAGAGCATCAAAAAAAAATTTCGCCATAGTATATGGTGTCGTTTCACTAAAACAATCAACGAATATCAGCTGGTAAAAAAAGACGATAAGATAGCAGTGTGTATTTCCGGCGGAAAAGATTCGATGTTAATGGCAAAACTTTTTCAAGAACTCAAAAAACACAATAAATTTGATTTTGAACTAGTCTTTCTTTTGATGGATCCCGGATATAACGGCTTTAACAAACAGAAAATTTTGAATAACCTGAAAATTTTGAATATTGAGGCAACCATTTTTGAAACTCGGATTTTTGATTCAGTAGAAGACATTGATAAATCACCTTGTTACCTTTGCGCCAGAATGAGACGTGGTCATTTATATCGTAAAGCCCAGGAATTGGGCTGTAATAAAATTGCCTTGGGCCATCATTACGATGATGTCATCGAAACGATTTTAATGGGCATGTTGTATGGCGGACAAATTCAAACGATGATGCCAAAACTTCAAAGCAATAATTTTGAAAACATGGAATTGATTCGACCGATGTACTTGGTCCGCGAAGAAGATATTATTCATTGGAAACTTTATAACGATCTTGAGTTCATACAGTGTGCCTGCCGATTTACCGAAAATTGCACAATATCCGACAATCTGGGTGGAGGGTCAAAACGGCAGGAAATGAAAACTCTCATTAAAAAATTCAAGAGTATCAGCCCCTACATTGAGGCCAACATTTTTAAAAGTGTTGAAAATGTAAATTTAAATACAATCATTGCCTATAAAAAAGATGGGAAAAAGCATCATTTTCTGGATGATTACCAGGATTAAAAGATAAAGATGTTTGCAATTCTATTAAAAATGATTATTGAAAAACGTTAAAAAACCATCCCAGACTAAGGATGGTTTTTAACGTTGACAAAGCTTAATTTCAATGATTAAATTATAGTCTTTCGATAAACTGAATTTTTAGTCCATTAGGATCCAGGACAAAGAAAAACTTTATATGCGGATTTGGCTGAAAAGGGCCACTGTGAATATCTATTCCCTTTTCCCTCACCATAACCATGGCATCGTCAACTGAGTTAACTTCAAAGCCCAGGGAAATATCTTTACCAATACTAACTTCCTTAGTGGATTCATGGCAGACCAGCTCAATCTCTGTTCCCCCATCGCCTAAAAATGCTAGTTCTACCACAGGACCGGCTTTCATTCTATTATTGAGTTCAAGACCAACGATTTCTGTATAAAACTTCAAAGATTCTTCCATATTACTAACCGTTATTGTTACCCAAGAAAACTTCATAATTATTCTCCTTTTATTTATTGAACTAATATTTGAATCGGCTATTGATTTAAAGAGCTTCTAATCCTATCTCTTTCTTGTTTTAGCTTCTCAATGATTGTATAATCTGACATATCCAATTGACCCAATGCTATGGATGGTTTGAATTTTCCATGGAAGTCACTGCCGGAAGTAACAATTAAGTGGTGATCTTCACAATAGGTCAAGTATTGTGTCGTTTCCTCGGCGGTATGGGTTGTATAGTAAGCTTCGACACCGGAAATCCCCTGGTCGACTAATTCATCAATAAATTCTGTATTCACAAAATCCACTTCCATTTGGCTGTATCCTGGATGTGCTAATATTGCAACTCCACCACTCTCATGAACTGCTTCAATAAACTCTTTCGTTTCAGGAATATAATTAGGCGAAAAGAAGGGCTTACCATAGAATAAAAATCGAACGACAAATTCAGGCACAGGGTTATCGAATTTTTCTTTAAATTCGAGGATCAGAGGATTTCCACTATTTCTTTCATCTTTAAAAACCGCATAGGCTACTGCAGCTGGCAACGGTGGGTTGTCTTTACAAAATTCATAGACATTTTTTTCATCTGCGTAAAATCCATTCTCTTCCAACAAATCGATTTGAGTCTTAACCCAACGTTTTCTATCTTTGTGAATTTTCTCGATGATTTTTGATACGGGTGAATTGTCCAATTCAAAATAATAGGCAAGCATATGAACCAGTTGGTCTCTGTTCCTACAAAAAACCTCCGAACCTGGAATCACTTCTACATCGAAACGCTTTCCCCAGGACATTGCATTTTTCACTTCTTCTATTGAGTCATGGTCTGTAATTGCCAATGTTGTAACATTTTCCCTGACTGCCAGCCTGATTATTTCTTCGCCCGATAATTCTCCATCGCCACTTGCACATGTATGAACATGTAGATCAATCCTTCCCATCTTATCCCCTTTACCATCGAAATTTTTGCATTATTATTAAAATTCAAAATCTTAAATGTTTTTCTATGTTCAGCTAAACATATCCCTGTTTTGATTTCATGTCAATACTGAAAGTTTTTTCACATAAATTGTTTAATGATAATACTGTGTAACTTCGGAATTATAAGTGAGTCAATCGATCATCATACTACTTTTTTAAAATTATCTGAAATAATGGGTGTGGTGGCTTCATAAACATCACAAATTTCAGCTGCAATTTGTTCAGGTAAAAATCCGCAATATGAGAAAATGGATGTTAAATCGCCCTGGTCAATCATCGGATTTTCAATGGCGTTAATCACTACTTTTTTTGATTTCATAGAATCACTCTGAGCAAATTCAGATGCTAATTTTTCACCGATTCCGCCACTTTTTATACCTTCTTCAAGGATATAAATCAGGTTTGCGCATTCAATCACTGAAAATATTTTTTCTATATCAAGGGGATAGACTTTCACCAATTTGACTAAACGAACATGACACTTATTATTCAATAACTTAATGGCATCGTAGGCATTTTTAGTTATTCTTCCATAGGTAATAATGACAACGTCATAGCCCTCTGGAGAAAAATCACAATAGCTGAGATCCCCGCAGGTTATATAATTACTGCGATCATATTCTAATTCCGGCCCCTTGGGATAACGTATGACCACCAGACTTTTCTGCTGAAATCCATGTTGAAAGGATTGATTCATTTCATCATAGGTCTCAGGACTAAATATTTCAATTCCCGGTATTGAGGATAAATAGGAACAATCGTAAATGCCCTGATGGGTAATCCCATCGCCAGGTACCAGCCCGCATCGATCAAGTGCCATAATCATCGGCAATTTTTGAATGGCAACGTCATGAATGAGTTGATCGTAAACTCTCTGGATAAATGTTGAATAGATGGCGCAAACCGGGGTTTTCTCATTGGCTGAAAGACCTGCACAAAAAGTAACCGCATGTTCTTCCGCTATGCCCACATCAAAGAAACGCTTTGGATAGTTTAATTGAAAATCATTTAAACCGGTTCCGCCGGTCATCGCCGCAGTAATGGCACAAATCGATTGATTATCTTTAGCCTCACTACAGAGTATTTCTCCAAATACAGATGAAAAACTGCTGCCGCTTTTTTTGTCATCAACCCCGTTACTTATATCAAAAGTGCCGACAGAATGATAATCTTCAGGATTATTCTCGGCCGGTTTATACCCTCTGCCCTTAATGGTATGGACATGAACAAGGCAACATTCATTCTTATTTTTCGCTTCCCTGAGTACCATTTCAATTTTTTTACGATCAGTGCCATTAACAGGCCCCAGATAATCAATTCCCAGATGTTCAAAAAAGTTTTCAAATACAACGGCATTTTTAATATGATTCTTAATTTGTCTGGTTCCCTTAACTAAGTGCTCTCCTACTAAAGGTATTTTTTCAAAAATCGATTGGGTTTTATATTTTAAATTAAAATACTTTTGGCTGGTTCTTATTTTAGATAAATACCGGGATAAACCGCCGACATTTGTGGATATTGACATTTCATTATCATTGAGTATGATAATCAGTTTCAAATTATTTTTAGTACAATTATTTAATGCCTCATAAATCATTCCATTGGTAAACGCACCATCACCGACAATAGCAATGACATAGTTTTCTTTTCCATCAAGTTGATTCGCTGAGGCTAAACCTAGGGCTGCTGATATTGATGTTCCGCAATGTCCTGCACCAAAGGGATCATAAATACTTTCCTGGCGATTTGTAAAACCTGATATCCCCTGCCATTGACGAAGAGTATGAAATTCATTTTGTCTTCCTGTTAAAAGTTTGTGGGCATAACTTTGATGTCCCACATCAAAAACGATTTGATCCTCGGGTGCATCAAATACCCGGTGGATCCCGATGGTCATTTCCACCACACCTAAATTAGATGCTAAATGCCCTCCGTTATTTGATACAGTCTCGAGAATTTTATTTCGAAGTTCACCCGCAAGGTTTTCAAGCTCACTATCGGATAGCTTTTTTATATCTTTGGGCGATGAAATATTTTCTAATATACTCAATTTCCACAATCCTTTCCCTAAAAATATTTAGACTGTCTCTTTTTATATTTCTATTTTACACACTTTTCTTTGAATTACATTATAACATATCTTAATATAGACTGTCTTATTTAGTAAATTTAAGCCGACCATTCATTTTTTTAGAGAAAAAACCCAATTGAGAAGTCTCAATTGGGTCAGATTCTTGTGCAAACCATTTAAATGATGTCTATTCAGAAATTTTTCTGAATAAGCAAGCGAATCACAAACAACCAATGAACTGGATATACTTCAAAAATATTAACTCTGATATACCAGGGTTAGTTCCAGGCTACTTAAATCTCTGCGATTGTTTTCCCGAATTCTATGGCTTCCTGCTGTCGGCCTTCATCAGGATTCCACAAATTTCTAAAGCCGTCATTCATCACTTCAAACCCTGCACCAACTAATAATTCATTTAAAACCTTAACTGATTCCCCACTCCAGCCATAACATCCAAAGGATGCGGCTTTTTTGTTTTTAAATTTAAGTTCTTTCATTAAATGAATAAAGCCTGCAATTGAATGCAAAATGCTGCTGCTAATGGTGGGTGAACCCATAAGAATCATTTTTGATTTAAACACCTCAGTAATCAAGTCATTTTGATCACTTTTTGTGAGATTAAACACTTTTACTTCAACCTCAGGATCGGTAAGACCAATACCTTCGGCTATTTTCTCTGCTAATTTTTTTGTGCCATTCCACATGGTGTCATAAATAATAGTAATCTGATTTTCTTGATAATCATTGGCCCACTTTGAATACTTCTCCACAATTTGCATCGGATTATCTTTCCAGATAAGCCCATGGCTTGGGGCGATGATATCAATTGGCAGCCCGAGTGAAATAACTTCTTCCAGTTTTTTTCCTAGGATTCCACTAAACGGCGTTAAAATATTTGCATAATATTTAATGGCTTCCTTATATAAGTCACACTGATCGACCCGATTATTAAACAATTTTTCTGAGGCATAATGCTGTCCAAAAGCATCATTGCTAAATAAAATATTATCCAAGGTTAAATAGGTTGCCATACTGTCCGGCCAGTGAAGCATTTTCATTTCCACAAATATCAATGCTTTCCCATTGCCGATTTCAAGTTTATCCCCTGTTTTCACCACGTGAAAATTCCAGTCCTTATGATATTGACCTTTTAATGATTTTACAGCATTTGCAGTACAGTAAATCGGAACATCGGGGATTTTCTCCATTAATTTGGGAAGTGCACCACTATGATCGACTTCTCCATGATTTGCCACAATATAATCGATCTCATTCAAATTAATTTCTTTGGCCAAATTCTCAACAAATTCTTCAGCATAGGGCATCCAAACCGTGTCAATTAAAACGTTTTTTTCTTCCTTGATCAAATAGGAATTATAGGAAGACCCCTGGTTTGTTGTAAATTCATCTCCATGAAACCGTTGAAGTTCCCAATCAACTTTGCCAACCCAATTAACATTATTTTTTATTTGTTTTTTCATTAATTGTTTCCTTTCGTCATAACAAAAATACTATTCAACGCTTATTGCGTCAACTGGGCATTCACCCAGGGCCTCCATGGCGCATGCTTCAGATGCTTCGGGGACCACATCAACAATGACAATTGCGATACTATCTTCATTCAATTCAAATAGTTCCGGGCAATCAGATTCGCACAGGCCACATCCGATACAAGTATCCTTATCAACAATAACTTTCATTTTACACAATCTCCTTTTCGAATTTTATTTAACCATCAAAAACAGTATCATTACTTTTAATATACCCTCAATTGATGATTATAATACATTCAGTCAAAATAAATAAAACCAAAGGTATTATAATCATTAACTTTTTTTTAAATTTTAAAATTATTGAAAATAAATTCTTTTTATGTTGCATATGCAACCGTTATTTTGAATAGATTATAGTATGATGAGCACAAGAAATCGAACAGGAGGATTTTATTATGGAAAATAATTACATTAAAAATATGAATGTTGCTGAAGTATTGACCTTGGTGGACTTAGTATCTTATCAAAGCAATCAAATTGTCAGCAAAACCTTAGCACAAAACCTGGCAATTAGTTTAACCTTGTTTGCCTTTGATAAAGATGAGGAAATAAGCACTCATGAATCAGAAGGCGACGCAATGATTGTCGCTATAGACGGCGAAGCCGAAATTACAATTGGAGAAGAAAAATTCATTCTTAAAAAAGGTGAAACCATTCTAATGCCTTCAAAAAAACCCCATGCTGTGTATGCAAAAGAACCTTTTAAAATGTTATTAGTCGTTGTATTTCCTCAGAAATAAAAAATTTTTAATCACCGGTTATTTCTCGTAGCACTACGAGTTAAGGCATTTTTAAATGCTTAATAATATTTTTAGAAAGAGGTAACAAATTATGAAAGATATGTTTTGTTTTCAATGTGAACAAACAGCTAAGGGAACTGGCTGTGATGTTAAGGGTGTATGTGGTAAGACGGCTCCGGTAGCGGGACTCCAGGATAAGTTAGTCGGCGCGACCATTGGTTTAGCCCGTGCAGTAACAAATACAAAAGCAACTGAAGCAACAGATGCCTGTATCAAAAAAGCCTTATTCACAACAGTAACCAATGTTAATTTTGACAACGAGAGCCTTGAAGCCATGGTTGCCTGTGTTGAAAAAATGAAAACCGACCTTGATCCCTCAGCACAAAGCTATGACATGGAAAAATTATGGAATGACAATGAAGATATTCGTTCCTTAAAAACTTTGATTCTTTTAGGGGTAAAAGGGATTGCTTCCTACGCCCATCATGCCGATATCTTAGGTTACAAAGATCCTGTAGTTGATGCGTTTTTCTACAAAGCATTGGTTGCCGTAGGATCAGATATGGGAATGGGCGAATTGCTGCCCCTTGTTTTAGAAACAGGAACTGTCAATCTTGCCTGTATGGCACTTTTAGACAAAGCCAATACCGAAACCTACGGCACCCCGGTACCAACCGAAGTGTCCTTAACGATTGAAAAAGGACCATTTATTATCATCACCGGGCATGATTTACATGATTTAAAACTGCTTTTAGAACAAACAAAGGATAAAGGCATTAACATTTATACTCACGGCGAAATGCTGCCTACCCATGCCTATCCTGAACTTAAGAAATATCCACAGCTTAAAGGAAACTTTGGAACGGCATGGCAGAATCAACAAAAAGAATTTGCTGGAGTCCCAGCTCCAGTTCTTTACACCACAAACTGTATTATGCCGGTAAAAGAAAGTTATTCTGATCGCATTTTCACAACGGATGTGGTTCAATATCCAGGCATGATACATATCGGAAACGATAAGGATTTTACACCAGTTATTGAAAAAGCCTTAGAATTAGGCGGCTATGCTGAAGACAATGAAATGACTGGCATTAATGGCGGGAAAACATTACTCACAGGGTTTGGCCACGGCACTGTTCTGGGTGTTGCTGACAAAGTCATTGCCGCAGTAAAAGCCGGAGATATCAAACACTTCTTCCTGGTTGGCGGTTGTGATGGTGCAAAAACCGGTCGAAATTACTATACCGAATTTGTTGAAAAATCTCCAAAAGACTCCATTATTTTAACTCTTGCCTGTGGTAAATTCCGCTTCAACGATTTAGATCTTGGTACCATTGGCGGACTGCCGCGACTCATGGATATGGGACAATGTAATGATGCCTATTCAGCCATTCAGGTAGCTGTTGCTTTGGCCGGTGCCTTTGAATGTGATGTCAATGACTTACCACTGAGCATGGTGCTTTCATGGTATGAACAAAAAGCGGTTGTTATTTTACTGACACTGTTATCTTTGGGTATTAAAAATATTTTGCTCGGACCATCACTCCCTGCCTTTATTTCACCTAATGTACTTAATGTACTGGTTGAAAACTTCAATATCGGACCAATCTCCACACCAGAAGCTGACTTGGCAAAATTGTTAGCCTAATCATTTTACCGAATAAAACAAGATTTTAGTTCAGTTATTTATTCCAACTAAATTTTAAAGAAGTCTACAGACCCCTATCTCCAGGGTCTGTAGACTTCTTTTATATTAAAAAGCATAACTATTGGCGGTGGATTTCCAAATAAAACATAAAATTTACTCTAAACTCTTTGGTTGATGTGACAATTATCACGGTGACTATTCGAATTCGATGATATAATCAATGAAAATGAAACTTTAAGGAGATACTGGCATATGGGCTATCGAATCAATCAAGATAAAATGAATACTATACTCATGCACTTATCAAATAATTATAAGATTTATGGACCAATACGACACAAGGATGATGGCACTTTCGCCCACGTTGACACCATTCGATATGGTGAAATCGCAACCTTGGACGACATTGAATTTCTTGAAAAATCCAATTATTCATTTAAAGAGGTATTATTGCCGATCTCAGAAACCCTCTTCTATTTTACTGAGAATGAAATCAAAGAAGCGGATGCTCCAATTAAAGGCGTCATTGTCTTTCTAAGAAGCTGTGATCTTCACGGCCTAAAACGCATGGATACCATTTATCTTGAAAACGGTGCCGTTGACACCTATTACCAGCGCCTTCGGGAACACACCAGGTTTATCCTGATGGGTTGTGAAAACTCCTTTGAAAATTGCTTCTGCGTGTCCATGGGCACCAACCAAAGTGATGATTACGATGCCTACCTAAAGGTCAATGGTGATGAAGTTCTGGTGGACTGTCACTGGGGTTTACTGAATGCTGCTCTGGCTGGAATGCCTGAGATTCAAGTGATTCCCGATGCCGTTGGCCAAAATAAAAGCGTGGTAGAAATCCCAGCGAACATTCCCCCATCAGCATTTGATTCGCCATTTTGGGAAGACTACACGAACCGTTGCATTGCCTGCGGTCGCTGCAACTTCGTCTGCCCCACCTGCACCTGTTTTACCATGCAGGATATCTTTTATACGGATAATGGCAAGGCCGGTGAACGCCGTCGGGTTTGGGCTTCCTGCCAGGTGGACGGATACACCGATATGGCCGGGGGACATGCTTTTCGGGAAAATAAAGGACAGCGAATGCGTTTTAAAGTGATGCATAAAATCAATGATTATCATAAACGTTTTGGAACTCAGATGTGCATCGGCTGTGGTCGCTGCGACGATGTGTGCCCCGAATATATTTCCTTTTCAAACTGCATCAATAAGCTCAACACCCTTGTAAAGGAGGAAAACTAAATGACAGCACTCAATCCATATATTCCTTTTCTATCCGAAATTAAAGAGGTCATTAAACATACCGAAATTGAATACACCTTTCGAATGGCCTATTCAGGCGATGTAAAACCCGGACAATTTTTCGAGGTTTCCCTCCCGAAATTTGGGGAAGCCCCTATTTCTGTGAGTGGCATCAGCAAAGATACCGTTGATCTGACCATCCGCCGGGTGGGAAAGGTCACTGATGAGATCTTTAAAAATTATGTTGGCGATACCCTTTTTCTACGGGGACCCTACGGCAACGGTTTTGACATTCAAAATTACCTGGGCAAGGAAATTCTCCTGGTCGCAGGTGGAACCGGCCTTTCCCCTGTTAAGGGCATTGTGGATTATTTCTCTTCCAATCCCGAGGATGCCAAAGGATTCACCCTCCTGGTTGGTTTTAAATCCCCCAAGGATGTTTTGTTTAAAAAAGACTTTGATGAATGGGAAGAAAGCCTCAACGTCATTATGACTGTTGACACTCCAGATGACGGGTATTGTGGCAAATGCGGTATGGTTACCCAATATATTCCCGACATCCCCATAAAAAATGTTGAGACCGCCGTTGGTATTGTGGTGGGTCCTCCGATGATGATGAAGTGTACCATTGCCGAACTCATTAAAAAAGGATTTAAAGAAGAAAATCTTTGGATTTCCCAGGAACGAAAAATGTGCTGTGGTATTGGAAAATGTGGGCATTGTAAAATTGATGATACCTATATTTGTTTGGATGGACCGGTTTTCAATTACACCAAAGGAAAATTTTTAAGGGATTAGGAGAAAATATATGTTAGATCTGAATACAAAGAAAATAAAAAAGAACGCCTACCGAGTGACCAAAGTTCGAGGAGAAACAGCCTCACGAATTCGGGTTCCCGGTGGCTTGTTAACCGCTGATCTTCTACCAATCATTCAATCTATTGCACAAACCTATGGCAATGGGCACATTCATTTAACCACCCGTCAGGGTTTTGAAATCCCCGGGATTCGTTTTGAAGATATGGATGCAGTCAATGCTCTGCTTCAGCCTATTATTGATAAGCTTGAAATAAACCAGGAAATTCAGGGCAAAGGCTATACTGCTGCCGGCACCCGAAATGTCTCTGCCTGTATTGGCAGCAATGTCTGTCCCTTTGGCAATTACAACACCACTGCCTTTGCAAAAAAAACGGAGAAAGAAATTTTTCCAAATGATCTTCATTTTAAGGTCGCTTTCACCGGATGCGCCAACGATTGTATCAAAGCGCGCATGCAGGATTTTGGAATCATCGGAATGACTGAGCCTCAATATGAAAAGGAACGCTGTGTGAACTGCCAGGCCTGTGTCAAAGCCTGTAAGAAAAAATCCGTAGATGCCTTAACCGTTGAAAATTATCGAATTGTCCGAAATACAGAGAAATGCGTTGGTTGTGGAGAATGTGTCATCAATTGTCCTACCCGGGCATGGACACGGAGTCCGGAAAAATACTATCGTCTGGTTATTATGGGTCGCACAGGAAAGCGAAATCCCCGTCTTGCCGAGGATTTTCTGGTTTGGACCACTGAAGATGTAATTATTAAAATAATAAAAAACACTTACCGATTTGTTGAAAACTACATCGATCGCACTGCCCCCGGTGGGAAAGAGCATATCGGTTATATCATTGACCGTACCGGATTCAAAGAATTTGAAAAGTGGGCACTGGATGATGTAATTCTTGGTGATAAAGCCATTGTTAAAGGCCCCATTTACTGGAGCGGATTACATTACGACTAAGTTTTTTTGATGAAAAATGTCTCTGGAAGGGTATCCTTCTGGAGACATTTTTATAAATATTTAGACACCAAAATTATTTTGGAATGCAAACCCACAACTTAGTATTTCAACAGTTTCCTGTATTTTCGTTGACAATGATCGGTGAGGTAATGGTACCAAAGCAATAATATCTGATGGTAGAGTTTTGACCATGGTAATGGAAGTTCCTACTCCTTTTTTACTCACTATTTCAACCGAGTCCATTAATGTTTTAATAACAAAAAGACCAAATCCACTTGCCCCTCCATCGTCATTCTCACCAGGTAAATTTACCAAATCGGGTTCAAAACCCACCCCGGTATCACTAACCGTAAACGTCAACTCTTTTTGTCCGACGATATAGGTTAAATCGAAAGTTGCTTCTGGGCATGTGCTATGATTAACAGCATTTGTGCAGGCTTCAGATATTGCCACTTTCAGATCTTCTACGTCTCCAATGGAAAAACCCATGTTAGTTGCTACCGATGCAATAGTTAGCCTTGCCAGACTCACATATTCTTGATCTGCCGGCAGCAGCATTTTAATTTTTTTCACTCTCATCCTCTTCTCTCTGATAATTTAACTAATTCAAAAATTAAACCTATTCGGATTCATTAAATATTCTTCCAATCATATTTAAGAATACCGAAAGCACCAGTTTCTATAGGCATTTCAGAGCATTTTTAACTATGACAAGCACCCATAAACATTCATGTTTATAGCTGCTTATTTAATTCAATTCTTATTCTATAATATTTTTTAATAGTAATCCTTAAAAATAAAAAAAAAACCAATATTTTTAATAACAAAGAATCATTCATCTTTAAAGGTCTTCTTTGAGTTTTTCTATAACCTTCTTCTCTATTCGCGAAACGGTCATTTGGGATTTTTTAATGAGAATCCCAACTTCTTTTTGGCTTTTCTCATTAAAAAAGCGTTCCTGAATAACGATTCTTTCTAAAAGATTAAGTTCCTTAATCTTTGTCCTTAAAACATGAATATTTTCAACGTTCTCTATGTTATCATCAATAGTTCCCAAAAAATCCATAAGACTGACTACCTTGCCATCTCTATTATTTTCATATTCTACTGATAAAGACTTTGGATAATAAACGTTATAACTTTCCATGGCTCTAATAATGCTCTCCTCAGTATTTTCAAGATAAACCGCAATCTCAGAAATGGTTGGAGAGCGCATAAGTTGATTTTCAAGGAATCCACGCGCCTGATTAATTTGGTGATTTAAATCCTGAATTTTTCTTGGAATACGAATTAACCGCTCTTTATCACGATGATATCTTTTTATCTCTCCAATAATGGTGGGAGTGGCAAAAGTAACAAACTCAAAACCCTGACTAGGATCGAAGCGATCAACTGCAATCAGCAGACCTAAACAAGCGACCTGGAAAATATCATCATTTTCTGCGCTTTTATGTCCATATTTTCTGGATAGAAGTTTAGGAATGTAAAGGTAATTTTTAATCAATCGATCCCTTAGCTCTCGATTTCGAGTTTTTTCATACTCGAAAAACAGCTCCTTTGAGTCTTCTTTACTAATTTTTCTTTCATCGTTCATACGCAATTAATTGGTTTTTCAATACAAAGATACGGATCCCAATGCCCAGATTTCTCACAAATTTAACTATTATCAATCCCATGGTTCGTCTTTTATGATTCAAATATTCTTTCTTTATTGTCCATTTAATATTGTCCATTTCCATCCTCATCTTACATAATATTCAGATTTGGTAGCTTTTCATCACTTTATTTTTTTCAAATAGTACTTTTAAGCTTAAATACTTTGACTGTTTCCATAAAAATCCCTACAAATTAATGTACTCATGATATATTTTACTGCATTTTTTGCAAATAATCAACAGCATATTTATTAAAACATTCATAATCCAATCACAAAGCAGTCACATTAAGGGGATATGATAGTGACAAACCAAAGCGAAGCCCTTCAATATGCGCTCATATTTTGTAGTCAAATGCTTTTAAGTTGGTTTTTCGTTTCTTATTTACGCTTTAAAATTATAAACTGATTTTAGTGTATCGATAATTTCAACTGTTTGTTCAACATATTCTAATAGTCCGTTGATATTCTTATAAGCCATGGGGGATTCATCTAAAGTGCTTTTCGACACACAGGTGGAATATATGCCTTCCATTTCTTTTTTAAATTCTACTAAATCCAAGGTTTTCTTTGCCTTCGAACGGCTCAGTATTCTTCCTGCCCCGTGTGGTGCAGAGAAATTCCAATCAGGGTTACCTTTACCTAAAGCCAATAGTGTTCCGTCCCGCATGTTCATCGGAATCACTAACTTTTCTCCGGCATTGGCACTTACTGCACCTTTTCTTAATATAAAACATTTTCTAAGTTGGTCTTTTTCGATGTAGTTATGCACCGTATGAAAGGATTCAACCTCTTGTATCCCAATTTCTTTGCGTATGGCACTTGCAATTTCATCTCTGTTAACCCTGGCAAACTCCTGACAAATAAGCATATCCTGTAAATAGTCTTGCGTGTTTTCAACACTGAGAAAACCATCACTGTTTGAAATGCCGCCATAAAAATTTGCGACTTGAAGCCCTAAATTTCTTGACCCGGAATGTACTAATAAATAATTTTCACCACAACTGTCTCTGTCGATCTCAATGAAATGGTTTCCTCCGCCGAGAGTCCCTAAGCTCGAAGCAAGCCGATCAATGTTCAGCAACTCTTTTTTACAGTTTAAAGCATTGATAAAATTCATTGCATTGCTGTTCATCTTATTATGTACTGCAAATCCTGCAGGAATTCTATTTCTAATAACAGCATCGAGCCGTTTAAATTTCACATCAAAATCTGTTAGTTTCGACACTTTTACGCCGCAACCAATATCAACCCCTACATGATAGGGGTTGATCACAGTATGATGGCCAAATAAAATGGTTGTCCCAATGGTACTCCCTGCTCCGGCATGGCAATCCGGCATAATTTTAAGAATCGCATCCTTTAAATATTTTGAGTTGCACATATCCAATATTTGCTTATAAGTCAGGGGTTCTATTTCATTGACAAATACATCTGCTTTATTGTATTTTCCGATAATTTCAATCATTGGATCTCCTTAAATTTTTTATCCTTGCTTTATTTTTCTGTACTTATCATTCTACCCTTTCCAGCAAAATACTATCAATAGTTCATGGTTATTATTTTTTTTTCTTACCTGAAATACAAATGCAATTTAAGTGAAAAAGCAGTATTTTTTATACCATACATTTAATGGGCGAACGTAAAAAGAGAGCCTAAACGGCTCTCTCATGTTATTCTTATTGGAGTTAACGGGGGGAATCGAACCACCTTGGCTTTTGAATAGGTCTTGTCTAAATAAGTGTTTACTACACTTGCTATTATCTCATTACCTAAAACATTTAGATGCAATCCGTCAATATAAATATTTAATTTATTTCCTGCTTTGATGTATTTTCTCATTTCCGTATAAAAATCAATGATTTTTATATGGTATGTTTTTGATAATTCTAAAAGCAATTTTCTCAGCTCTGATAATTTTTTATTTAAATTGATAAAATCATCTACATCTGGCCAATACTCTGCAGCTAATAATGGTTCGGTAAGAAATTGAATACCTATTATTGGAATGATATTATTCACATAAGCTTGAAGAACTAAGGCGAATACGTTTTCACAAATAACATTAGTTGGTACTCCACTAATCAAGTCATTGATTCCACCCATAATAATGACATGAGAAGGATTATTTCCGATAACATCCTCATAAAATCTTGTTACCATATTAGCTGTGCTATCTCCAATAATTCCTTTATTTAAAACTTGAACTTCATTGATTTTTTGAATTAAGCTTGTCCAGATTTGTGAAGTTCTAATTTTGTACCCATGCGTTATACTGTCACCGATACAGACTATTTTCATATTTTCAACCTCCTCTACCGGACCCATATTCATTTGCATTGACTTATAAGGTTACCTATTTAACGGAAAATCAGGTGCTAATGAAACCTCCGGAAATCATTTATTTTAAGACAAATGACATAGACGCAAATAAGCACAATGTGTTGTTCAATATTTATGATCATACCTGCACATCGTATCACTAGTTTTGAATGTAGCGTTCTTCGGAGGCTTCCTAATCAGATCATTGTTAAACTGGTTTTACAATGATTTTTACATTTTCGTTTTTTCTATTGATCAGTTCTTCAAAGCCTTTTTCGATAATATCATTAATGTGTATCTTTCCAGTTATCAGTGGCGATACATCAATACGTCCATCAGATACTAAATCAATTGCAGTTTTGAAATCTCCTGCATAGGCTAATGAACCAATAATGATTTTATCCGTAAATACGACCGAGTTCATCTGAAGACTAGTTTCTTTTTCATAAACTCCCATAAGGATAACTTTACCCCCGGATCTAGCAACTTCGATGGCTGTAGGCGTTACCTTATCATTGCCGATGCATTCGAATACGACATCCGGTCCTATGCCGTTTGTAAGTTCCCTAATTTTTGTATTAATATCAATTTCACTGGGATCCAAAACTTCGTGTGCTCCCAATTTTTTCGCCAATTCTTTTCTTGCTTTTGCTAATTCTATTACGTATATTTTTCCAGCGCCAGCCGCTCTAACAGCGAGAAGCGTGCACAATCCAATGGTTCCTGCTCCAAAAATCACAACACTATCACCTTCAACAAGGGGTCCCTGGCGTACAGCATGAACCGCTACTGCAAGTGGCTCAATCAAAGCCGCTTCTTCAAAGGACATGTTATCTGGAATCTTATACAGGGTATAGTCCGGAACATTAACGTATTCCGCAAAAGCACCATCTGCCATTAAGCCAGTAAATGCCAGTTTTTCACAAACATTGGTCTTTCCAATTTTGCATGGATTACATTCATGGCATACTTGACAGGCATCTGGGGCAACTCTGTCACCTACTTTATACCCCTTAACCTCTGACCCCACTTCAACAATCGTCCCGGAAAATTCATGTCCAAGAATAAGTGGTGCTATTTTGCCTGTTAACGGATGAGGTGTCGTTGTTGGTATAAAAATCGGACCGGCAATATACTCATGTAAATCGGATCCGCAAATTCCACACCATTCGACCTTGATTTTCACTTCCCCTTTACAAGGTGCCGGTGGCTCAGGTACATCCATCACTCTAACATCTTTATTTCCATACCATAATGCTGCTTTCATTTTATCTCCTTTATTTTGTTATTTCCCAATTTCCCGTAAATAGATAAACTTATAACTTAATGCAATTTTATGAAAGGTTCGAGGATAGATTAATAAAACTTTTAATTTTCCGTATCAATTTCAAAAATACGACCTAGCATCCAGGATATACAAATCTCAGTTTAAACTGTTTAAACCATCTTCTGCATGATAAGAACTTCTGACAAATGGTCCTGAGGCGACAAATTTAAATCCCATATTCTTGGCTATTATTTCGTAAATTTTAAATTTGTTAGGATTCACATATTCCTTAACTTCATAGTGCTCTTTTGTAGGCTGTAGGTACTGCCCTATTGTAATAATATCGCAGTTCACTTTTTTTAAATCCTTTAGAAGTTCTATAACCTGCTCTGCATTTTCACCAAGACCAACCATAAATCCTGACTTAGTAAATATGCTGTCGTCTATTTCTTTAACCCTTTTCAAGAGTTCTAAAGAACGTTTATATACTGCCATTGGCCTTACTGAGGAATAAAGATTCGATATTGTCTCAACATTATGATTAAGGACATCCGGCTTAGCTTCAACAACTTTTTTCAAAGAATCATATTCCCCTTTAAAATCAGGAATGAGCACTTCTATCGTAACATTCGGGCAAAGGTTTTTAATTTCTGAAATCGTACTGGCAAAATGACCTGCTCCCCCGTCCGAAAGATCATCTCTTGTCACAGAGGTGATAACGGTATGCTTTAAATCCATTTCCTTGATAGCTTTCGCGATATTCTTTGGCTCTATTGGGTTCACTTCTTCTGGCTCAGCTTTAATAACCTTACAAAATTTACAATTTCTCGTGCAATTTTTACCTAAAATCATAAATGTTGCAGTACCTCTGCTAAAGCACTCATATACATTGGGACAGTCTGCTTCAGCACAAACAG
>Ga0209125_1000175_pt1 | contig 103092 bp, 140 predicted proteins | sample BarGraIncub1131A_FD_184503 | JGI IMG/M metagenome (GOLD analysis project Ga0209125, IMG submission 184503) | Arctic peat soil microbial communities from Barrow, Alaska - Barrow Graham LP Incubations 11-31A (SPAdes) (version 2) | ecosystem: Environmental > Terrestrial > Soil > Wetlands > Peat...
CATTCACAAAGAAAGAATTAAATAAAAATCGATGGCCGATAGTTCAAAATTATCCTCAATATTCATAGTTGAGTTATTAAAATGTTGCCTTACCGATTCCAAAATATTGAATCTCTGTAGGCAACACTTATCCTACGCTTTTTTGGAAAATGATCATCAAAAAAAGGTATTTAAGTTCATTCTTGATAGTGAAGCGTTAAATGGAATTTCTCCAACTACTGGTATTATCGCCCAAGCATTCCCTGCAGAACCCGAAGTACTCAATCTGTTGTCGCAGATAAAAAAGACCTTCGTTGCGAACGAAAATAAAGATGGACTCATAACCTCGTTTGAGGATTTTATAAGGCGGTCGAAGTTTGTTGGATTGTTCAATTCTGTGCACGATTTGTACCAGAATAACAAGCAGGATGATGCTATTGAGTTGATGGCTCAGGAGTCGCAGAAAATTAGTGAGTTTAAGTTGAAGGATAATTATTATACTACTGTATTCGGGGACTATACTAAGCGTGATGAGGAACGTCGGAGGAAGGCAGTGGATAATCCAAATTTGGGAGATAAGATGCCTTTCGGTATACTTCCCCTTGACCGCGCGACTTTTGGTGGAGTAAAGAGAGGGACCTCGTGTTTGTTTCTGGCAATGTCAGGTAAAGGTAAAACGACAATGTTGCGTTGGATGGGTATTGCAAACGCAAGGATAGGAAAGAGAGTAGTGCATTTTCAAATTGAAGGATCAGAAGCTGAGTGCCTGGAGGGTTACGACGCAGCTTGGAGTGGCACCTCTTTATCTAGCTTCGATACGCAAGACTACGGGGCAGTGTCCGAAGAGACGATTAAAAAAATACAAAAAGCTCGACGCAACATTATCGCTAATAAAGGTGAAGTCTTCGTTTACGCTGCCGAATCATTTGATGATCTTACTATTGAGAAGAGTAGAGAGATCGTTATGGATATTGAAGAGTTGCACGGGAAAGTAGATTTAATTGTTTGGGATTATCTTGAAGTAATGAATACAGCGAAAGACTTTGGTAAGGGAGAAGTAGCTGAAAGAAGACGTCGAGAGTATATTTCAAAACAAATGACAAATATCTGCATAGAATTAAAATGCGCAGGGGCCTCAGCCATTCAATCAAATAATGTAGATCCTAAAAATCTCATAAATCCAGATTACGTATTAACGAGAAATAATATTTCCGAATTCAAAGGAGCGCTACAGCCTTTTAGTTATTTTATAACGATTAATTGTACACCAGATGAAGAACGTAACAATATTGTGCGTTTATACTGCGACAAGTTCCGAAAACATAAAGCGGGCATGACGTTTACTATCGCTCAGAAAAAAGAGATCGGGCGTTTTTTTGATAGTGAAAGATATTTGCGTGAATTTCACAGAGAAGACGAATAAATTATGGAAGAAGTAAAATATAAGATTTGTGGACACTGTAAAGAAAAGAAAGCAGTTGATAATTTCAATATAAGAAGATCTGCTTCAGACGGTCTTTCTAGGTGGTGTAAAAATTGCTCAAGAGCTTCTGTAAAACAAGCTCAACAGAAGAATCGTAAAAAGAATTTAGAAGAAGGAAGTCTTCAAAAAACAGAGAAAGTATGTAGTTGTTGCGAACAAGAGAAGAATTCGAGTGAATTCCATAGCAACACAACAAGTTCCGACGGTTTATATTATTGTTGCAGAGATTGCGCAAAGAAGAATGCAAAAATGCGTCGAGAAAGAAGTCGAGAAAAATTTTTAAAAGAGAATCAAATAACTAAAAAAGTGTGTAAGTGTTGTAATAAAGAAAAAAAGTTAAGTGATTTTTGCAACAGTACATGGACTTCAGATCATCTAAATATTAATTGTAGAGAGTGTAGTATCGCTCACAATAAATCATATAGAGAGAATAACAAAGAAGTGTTTAAAAAAGCAAATAAAGAGTCTCGAAAAAGAAATCCTGAAAAACATGCTCAATACGAAGCTAATTGGAAAAGAAATAACAAAGAGAAAAATCAAAAATCAATCAATGAATGCATAAAAAGAAGAAAGAAGATCGATCCTTCATATAGACTAAGAACATATTTGAGAGGTAGGCTATGGAATACTTTAAGTCGCAACAGTATAGCTAAATCAAGTAAAACAATGACTCTATTAGGCTGTTCGATTCAAGAATTCAGACAACATCTCGAATCTCAGTTTACCGAAGAAATGAGTTGGGAGAATTACGGCAGAGTAGGATGGCACATCGATCATATTAGGCCTTGTGCAAGCTTCAACCTCGCAGAACCAGAAGAACAAAAGATCTGTTTCCACCATAAGAATATGCAACCGATGTGGGCTTCAGAAAATATCAAGAAGAGTTCTTTCTATATGGGTAAGAAATACGCTAAGGGTCATGAAATTATCAACTGAAAAACTATTAGAGCTTCTACCTGGATTTCGCGTGGATCACAGGAACAAGAATTTAATAGGTCCTTGTCCGGCCTGTAATTTTAACGAGTTCGGTATATCTTTAGATGACGGGCATCGCTTTTCTTGCTTTAGAAAAGTCAAGTGCGGATTCCATGGCAACATATTCACTCTTCTCAAATTTTTGGGAAAGTACAATTTGATTCTCGAAGAACGAGCAACTAAACTCACCGGAAGAATTGAAACAGAAAAACTCTCTCTTGCAGGACTTGATTTAAACACCTCTAAGATGAGTTTGCCGTTAGGCTACAAGAAATTATCGCATCATCCTTATCTCGAGAGCAGAGGTTTTCAAAAAGAGGACTACGACAGATACTCAGTCGGCACTACAACTCTCGACCACAGATTAAGAGATCACTACGTCATATTCTCAGTATTGGAAGATGGAGAGAATAAAGGTTTCGTGGCGAGAAGGACGCAGTCGAAAAAAGAGATCGAAGCTTACAACAAAGCTTATTTCGAAAAAACAGGGATCAAAGATAAAATCAAGCGCTTCCGGAATTCGATCTCTGACTTTGCTAAATTGATATACGGTATCGACGAAATCATAGTCGGCGAGACTAAGACGATAATCGCTGTCGAAGGCATATTTGATAAGATAGGAGTCGATCGCCTCTTAAAACTTGGAGAACAAAGTTATATGAAGTGTAACGCAACATTCAAATGTAACGTTTCAGATGAACAGATCGCTAAATGGCAAAATAAGGGTGTCGAGAACCTCATACTACTTTATGACCCTGATGTAATCAAAGTTATCAAACACAACATTGAAAGATTACAAACATATTTCAATGTATTAGTAGGATACTCAGTCAGTGGAAGAGATCCAGGAGATATGGTTGAAGAAGATATTGAGTACGTTATGAATCATCTTGAAGACCCTACACAATTCAAAGTTAACAAATTAGAGGTCTCGAAATTGTAGAAATTTAGGAACTTCGCACATCTATAAATAAGCAGTAAAATGGAACAGAAGCCGAAATCACGTCACCTAAGTATTTATCAATTCTTTGAAACCCTTCAGTTAGAGTGGCTGATAGCAGATTTACGTTTTCGTATATCGATAAAAGCGAAAGATAAAGAATACTGGAAAAAAGTAAAAGAAGGAAAACAGTTGACTATCGAAGGGATAGCTGATCGCAACACTCTTCCAACAATCTTCACAGACTCTGATCTTAAAGCTGATCTTGAAAAAAGAATCTATGGAGCAGGTAACTTTCCAGATTTTCACTACAAAGATGAAAGCAACAAGCAATTACAAGGATATTGGGATCTACAACATTACTACCGTCCAGGTACAGAAGTTCGCTTTGATTTATTTGGAGAAACAAAAGTAGGTAAGATTGACACCTATCGTGTCAACGATATAAAATTAAAAATTAAATATAGCGACGAAACCTTTGATCTCGCTTTAACTGAGATTTCACGCATACTTTAAGAATCGAATTATTCATTTAAACTCAACAAGATGGAGTGGATTAATGATTACGAAGAATTATTGAAAGAAGGAGGTAGAAATCATAAAGAAATCTCTAAAACAATAGCCGAGAAATATAATCTTAGTGCTGAGTCAGTTAACTCAATGTATCGAAGAGCTACAAGAAAAGGAAAGACTCAAAGGCGAATCACAATCAACAAAAATCTTAAAGAGCTTCAAGAATTAAAAGAGCTCAAAAAGAAAGAAGAACAATTCAATGAAATCATTGAAGCTTTTCAACAAAAAGGTAAATTTGAGCTTCATAAAATTTATTCAATCTCTGAAAATAACGAAAGAGAAACGATTCCAATCATTCAACATTCTGATGATCATATTGATGAAGTAGTGTTGTCTGATTCTGTAATGGGATTGAATGAATATAATTTTGAGATAGCAAAACAACGTCAAGATACTTTTTATTCTAAAACTGTAAAATTAATCACTCATCATCAAATCCACTACAATATCAAACAAGTTGTTATGATATTTGGTGGAGATTCAATTGGTGGATGGATTCACGACGAACTCTCTCAAACAAACTCTATGTCGCCTATGAAAGCGATCCAAGAGTATAAAAACATGACTATCTCAGGATTGAAGTATTTGCATGATAACCTCAATATTGAAAAAATTACAGTAGTTATGATTTGTGGTAATCATAGTCGCAACACCAAGAAAGTACAATTTGCAAATTTCAGTGAGACTAACCATGAATACTTTATGTTTTGTGATATAAAAAATATATGCGAAATGTTAGGTTTGACAAAATTTGAATTTATCATTCCTGAAGCAGAGATGACGGTGATCGAAATTCTTGGAAAACGAATTTTAGTAGCGCACGGACACCAATTCAAGTATGCTGGAGGTGTGGGAGGAATCTTTCCATCAATGTTGAGGTGGTTTGGACAAGTTACCAAAGCACTGAAAGTTGATATTGCATTCATTGGTCACTGGCATCAGTCTATTTTCACTAAAAGAGTTGTAGTAAACGGATCTATGAAAGGATATGACGCTTACGCTTTTGGTAAAGGATTAGAGTTCGAAAGACCGAGTCAGAATATGACGTTACTTGATTCAGAGTATGATTTTTGTTTATTTCAGCCAATTTATGTGTAATTTATGGATAAATTAAAATGTTATTATGCTCACACAATGTTATCATATGGATCAACAATTGAAGAGCAAGATATCAAGCTTCTTGAATCGTTAGGTTTCGAAGTGATTAATCCGAATTCTAAAGAGATTGCAGAGCGTTGCTCTAAGCATATTGAAGAATGCGGGAAGGATCGCGTTATGGAGTTGTTTCGAGAAATAGTGCTTGATTGCGATATTGTTGCTTTTAGAGCACTACCTGATGGTACAATTTTAAGTGGAATTGCTTCAGAATTAATCAATGCTCTCGATGCAAACATTCCTATTCTTGAATTGCCTTGCTCTGTAAGATCAAGAATGATTGCTTATCCTGAGACTAAACAAATGCTAATTGAATTGGGGCATTATAAAATAATTGAAAAATAAAACATACTTTTGTTGCTTTTTGAGAAAAGAGTTGTATCTTTATCGCAAAAATATTAATCATGTCAAACGAAATCCAAAAAGCTAGAATAGCTTCTTGTTATAACCAAGAAGATAACTTCGAAAAAGGTGGCAAAGTTGCCTTTATTGGGGAGATCCGTAATTTTGGAGGTAGAGATTACATCAAAACTCACGATGGATGGAAGTTTCACGGCAAAGGTACCGGTGAGAAAGCTCAAGCTCATGTAGCAAGTTCCTCTGAATCAGAACACGATCACTTGAGAACGAGTGATCTTTCGAAATATCACGATATAATGTCTAGCGATATTCGCAAATATATTGAGAAGAATTTCCCTGATACTTCACATAACGACGATATATTCCTATCGAATAAGCAAACAGAAGACGTGTTCGATTTCATTGGAAAGAAATTTAAACTACCAAAATCGGAAGTTGAAAGACAAATTCGAGGAATAAATTCTACTTCGAAGTACGGAATTACTTTTAACGGTAATATGGGACTCTTCAATATTTCCATGAAGAAAGCTACAAAACTAGAGCAAAAAGTTGAAACTAAGAAAGAGCCAACATTCTCTGAAAAGTATCCAGGTAATACACCTGAATTGAAACCGAATCATTTCTCAATCAGTGGATTTCTTTATCATATTACCAACGTCACTGATAAGAACATAATGTATGAAAATACAAGACGCTATTCAACTCGCTCAGAACGCATGACTCTCAAAGATTTCTTTGAGCGCATCGATAGAGGTGTTGTAAAATACAACAAATTGCCTCGTCTTGAAGAAGCTTTATCAAAAGTCGCTACTTCAGAATCGGACGCTTATAAGAATATGATCTTGGACTTGAAGAATCAAACGACTGGATTGAAAGAAGCGTATATCGCTAAGACCAAAGTTTATCGTGAAGGTGAATTTGATAGATTAGTGAACAAGTACGGTAAATATACATACGAAGACTACTTAGCGAAGTTCCCTGGAGGAAGATTTGGAATCTCTAAAGAAGGAGAATCTTTGAGAGCGAAAGTTGGAAGCATGAAAAGAGAGGGCAAAGAAAAATACATCAAAGGTTACATGAATCTCGCAGAAATGCACTACAACCAATCTCTTGAGAAATTAGGATTAAAAATCACTGAAGCAGGCTTTGATACCAACAAAGTAAAGCTTTCATCTTCATCAGTTGGAGTAAATTTCTCAACTGAAGTAACTGACGGAAACAAATACATGAGAGCGTACACAATCATTGCAGAAGGACCAATCATCGCTCCACACTATCGCTATCTATTCACAAGCAATAAAAAGAAATAATTATGAACGAATTTCAAAAAGCACAGAATGCTAAAATTCTATCTTGCTATAACACTGACGAGACTCTCTCAGATCTTCAGAAAGCAGAAATCCTTGACATTGAAAAAGGTGGTAAACGCGCACTAATTGGAGAGAAACGCACCTTTGGTGGTCGCGAATACATAAAAACCACTGACGGCTGGAAATTCCATGGCAAAGGTACAGGAACAAAAGCGCAAGAGCATGCTGCAGGTAGTAGAGGTCCATCTGAAAGATCTGAAAGTAACGACGGAATGGACTCTGAGTTTGAAGCAAGAATGGATGATCCAGAATATAGAGAAAAGATCGAAAGAGAAAGAGAGTTAAAGTTCAGACCAGAAGATTTGATGGCTGAGGAATTTCACGGCGATATTATAGCAGATCATAAAGATGGCAAATACTTGATTGGTAAAGATTGGGTAAATGAAGATGTTGTTTTAAAAGAACTCAATCCTGAATACTTACAGAGAAAACTCTCCTCCAAACCCACCGAAACTCCAAAGACTGAGAAGGTAGCTGAAGAGAAGAAACTTGATATAGAATCAATTCCAACTTCTGAAGACGGACTTTATCAAATTTATACTACTAAGATAAAAGACACTAATACTGGATCGATAAGAGAGATGTATGTTGTTCCTTCAGCAGCTAACAAAGGATTGAAGGGTTCAGGTAGCGATTTATTTGACACATTAGAAGAAGCTATTCAAACAGCAAAAGAAAATCGCATCGAGCAAAAAGAAGATGAGAAAAGAGAAGCTCAGCGAATAGAAGAAAAGAAGACTGAAGAAGCAGCTAAAGATGCTAAAAAAGAAGCGAACAAAGGTAAAACTGCAGCTCAAATCATGCAAGACACAAAGAAAGAGAAAGTGTGGAACGATTGGAAATTAGACATCGAGACTCGAATGAAAGCGGGATATAAACCTGAGGTTGCAGAAGTCTTTGATAGTGCAGCTACCAACAAACGTCAAGAAAGATATGATTATCTTAGAAAATACGCACCATTCGGGAATCCAAAACATCCTCAAACCATTGAGATGCAACAGTTGAAAGAAGATATTGCGAACGGAAGCATCAAAAAGAAAGAAACAAGATTAGTTCATCCTGATGGAAGATTTTTCAAGATTCCTCAATCAGTTTACGATAGATTAATTAAGTAACCCATAATAAAGTCACTCAGACGGTACAGAATCAAAGCTGTACCGTTTTATTTTATATCTTTACATCGTAATCAAAACAATCGCAATGCAAATACAAAACGAATCGCTTCGAATATGGATAGAGCTTCATAGATTGAAAGCAGAACTGTTTGAACAAGACCGAATCATAAAACTGTCAACTGGAACATTCATTCTTGTAGAACCTAAGAAATTCTACGATGAAGTACTTTCGAGAGAGGGAGAGCGAGTATTAGGTGACGAAATGTCACTAATCCTTAGTGACAAAGAGGTTCAGTTGATGAATAAATATGAAGTTGATTATTTCCTTATATATTTCGGATCACGTTATTACTACTTCGATGATTCAGACCTCAAAACAAAAAACATATTAGATCGTAGAGGAGATGTAGAAGATACCATATACTACGTTCAAGGGTGGAAAGAATTCAAATATGTAGGTGAACCAAATCTTCAATTTGAAGGTGTAGAAATGGCTTATTTAGGTATTCATGGACCATTTGACCTCTGTAACGGATCTCGCAATTATAAAGACTGGTGTAAAAAAGCAAAATGGTTAGGAATAAGTACTTTAGGACTTTGCGAAGAAAATACCTTAGCTGGAACACTTGAATTCCAAACAACCTGCCAAAAAGCAGAAATAAAAAGTATCATTGGAGAAACAGTCTCAGTAAAACCTCCAAAAGGAGTTGATTATCAGATCAAGCTCTACTGCAAAAATGACGCAGGATGGCGCAACTTACTCTCAATCAGCGCTACCATAAACACTAGGTCAGAAAGAAACATTCCTGAAGAAAATCTCTTTAAGTTTACAGAGGGATTAATCTGCATTCTCACACCAACGATCAATCTCTCAAAAATATACAACACCTACAGAGGAAAATTTGAAAACCTCTATTACCAACTCGACCTAAGTGAATGGTCAAGCGACATGAAGGATGAGGATTGGCTCAACAATCTAACAACATATCTAACAAACTACGTAGATCTGATTGAACCAATCCTCCTTTATGACTCCTACTACCTCGATAAAGAGGACTACACTATCCAAAAACTCTTATGGAGAATCGGAAAACGACAACCAGGAAATCAATCCGCAGACAAATACTTCAAATCAGTAGACGACATTCTCGAACAAGCTGTACCACTTTTCAGTACAGAGAAAGGCAGCGAAGTGCTTCTTCAAGCACTTGAGAATACGAATATAGTGGCTGGTTTGGTGGATTTCACCATTCCTACCGGAGCAAAACACCTACCTCAGTACGAACTCACACCTGAAGAAAAAATACAATACGGCGACAACGAAACTCTGTTTTGGTCACTGATTGAAAAAGGATTGCAGGAGAGGGTGATCGCGAAAGGACTTGATCCTGAACCTTATATGGAGAGAGTAGCTGAGGAGGTGAGAGTCATAAATCTTGGTAATGTTCGCGATTATTTCTTAATTGTTTGGGACATTCTGAATTGGGCTCGTGAGCAAGGAATTTACTTAGGACTAGGTCGTGGATGTTTTATTCCTGATTCGATGGTTCAGACTACTGATGGACTTAAAGCAATAAAAGATATTCAGTTAGGAGAAAAGGTTCTAAATCGTTTTAATGAATTTGAAGCAGTTGAAAATCACTTTATTTATGAAGTCGAAGAAGATTTAATCGAACTTGAATTAGAAAATGGGAAGAAAATTGTTTGCACAAAGAGTCACGAAATCCTAACGAAAAATAGAGGATATGTAAAAGCAGAAGACCTTAATTATGAGGATAATTTAGAGGAATTGGACGAGGGACTAATTAAAAGTAGTATCTTTAGTAAAAAAAAGATATGATTGATTTAAATTTCAATTTTCCAAAACCTTATTTCACTTTAGAAGAATTTCTACAATGTAAAGCGTTAGGTTATACTAGACCGCGTTGCGAAGGACAATTAGTTAGAGTTAGTTATCCATGCAAGATATGTGGGAAAGAACATACTTCGTCGTTTTACGCTATGAGTGTAAGAAAACAAAAATACTTCGATTTATGTACTAAATGTGCCGGAAGCTTGAATCGTTCAGAAATGAATAGTTTAAGAGACGATAATTATTATTCTAACGAAGATTATCGAGAAAAAATAAGCAAAGGAGTAAAAAGTTATTACAAAGCAACAGGGAAAATCGCTTCAGATAAAAGATGCGAAGTTAGATGGGAAAATTTTAAGAAAAATGGAGTACCTGATTTTTCTGCAAAAAGAGTAATGATTGGAGAATTAAATTGTGCTTCTTACGGAGAAGGAGTATTTGTTGAATGGAAATTGTCTCAAGGATATAAAGTATCGAAATGTAATTTTTACATCGAATATAAATTAGGTGAAGAAGATTATCATTATATTCCTGACTTCTTGATTGAAAAAGATGGAATCACAACCTTAATTGAAGTTAAATGTGATTTTTTAAGAAATTTCAGAGAGAAAAAGAGTGAAAAGAAATTAAGTAAAAATCTAACAACTTATGGACTAGATGAATTATACGCTAAGATAGAAGTTGCGAAAGTTTACTGTATAGAAAAAGGTTGGGAGTTCGAATTAATAACTCTTGACAACAAAAGATTTAATTTATTGTATAATAGAGCTAAAAGAAAACGTAGTGAAGATCGTAAAAAAAACAATAGTTCCTTATAAAGGAGAAGTACATGATTTACAAATGAGAAACGATCCTTCCTACAATGTAGAGGGAATCAAAGTTCATAACTCTGCTGCTGGAAGTCTTGTTTCGTATTTATTAAATATAGTACAAGTTGATCCACTTGAATACGACCTACTCTTTAGTAGATTTTTGAATGAAGCGAGAGTTGGTGGGTCGCTTCCCGATATAGATTTGGACGTATCCTCTGTAAAACGGGGAGATATCAAAAGACACGTTGAAGAAAAATATGGGGTTGATTATGTTGCTAGTATCGGAACTTATGGAACATTTAAAATTCGTGCAGCGATTAAAGATATTCTTCGTGAGATAGGCGGTGACGCAAAAGAAGCTAACTACGTATCAGCAATCATCGAAGGAGAGGATTCGTTCAATGATTTATTCAAGAAAGCTCTCGAGTCAACAGTGAACAAGCGATTGAAGAAGTTTATTCAAAAACATGCTCTTCAAATTGATCAAATTCCTCTACTATTTGGACAACAAAAAAATGCGTCAATTCACGCAGCAGGTGTAGTTATTGCTCCTAAGTACGGTGGTATCATTCAAAGACAACTTCCAACCAAGCATATTGATGGAATAATGGTTACAGAATGGGAGGGTGGACTTATTGAAAAAGCTGGATTTCTTAAAGTCGACCTTTTAGGATTAAAACAACTTGATAAATTTCAAGACATAATCTCTCTTATTGAAGAGAATCGTCAATTACAAATCAAGCTCGCAGATATTAAACTAGACGAAGCAGATGTTTACGAATTTTTCCAAAAAGGATTCAATGAAGATATCTTCCAATTTGGTGGTGCAGGATTGAAAGGATATTGCAAAGAATTGCTTCCAGAGAATATCAACGATTTGATTGCTATGGCAAGTTTGTATAGACCCGGTCCAATAGAAATTGGAGCACATACTAAATATGCTCGTATTAAAAACGGATTCGAGGAACCTGAATACGATTACGGTACTGAAGAGATAACGAAACCCACCTATGGCTTAATGGTATATCAGGAACAGATCTCTAATATAGCACAGAAACTTGGAGGATTGAGTCCATCAGAAGCAGACGATGTACGTAAAGCGATGGGTAAGAAAGATGCTGAATTGATGATTAAATACAAAGATCGATTCATTGAAGGTTCTGTGAAAAATCTTTGTCCACGATTAACAGCAGAGAACATTTGGTATAAGATGGAAGGGTTTGCTGCCTATGCTTTCAATAAGTCCCACTCAACCTGCTACGCCATTACTGGATACTATTCGCAATGGCTTAAAGTCAAACACCCTCTCGAGTTCTGGTTGGTGTCGCTAAAGTACACCGATCAGAAAGATATGCAGGCTCGTATCTCAGAAATCAAAGCAATCGGTTCAGGAATTGATATCACTGGTCCTGACGTACTCAAATCAAGAAAAGAGTATTTCGGTCACATAGAAACAAATAAAATCTATTGGGCGCTCAATTCAATCAGCTATGTAAGTGAAGCAGCGACTGAGGAAATTATGAAGTTGCGGGATGTGGATAAAAGATTCTTTGCAGATTTTGAAGACTTTTACAATCTCGTTCAAACAGTAAAAGTTGAAAAGAAAGGAGCCCTTCAAGAAGGCGAACGAATGAGAAGTCCAATCAACAAAAGAGTCCTAACAAATCTTATCATTGTTGGAGCTTTTGATGAACTTGAAAAAATCGGACCAACCACACTTTGGAAGAGAGGCAAGCTTCTTCAAAAGTTATACGAACTCAGCTTTCCAGAACTTAAATTAGAACCATTCAGCTTTCATTCTGAAAAATGGAAGAAGAGAATGACTGAGGAACTTATGGTGATAACGGATTATAAATTCGACTATCAATGGATCATGGCTCAGAAGAAGTTATGCGGATTCGGAGATCTGAATTTCAAAGAGTTGATGTCAAAAGTAGGATTAGCTGCGAAGGTAGATAAATTCAGAACAAATAACGAAATCAACGCAACAGAACTCAAATACGATCGTAACGAAAAGCTTATCGAAGAAGATGTGGTTGTAGGGGGAGTTGTACAGAGTATAATCGAAAGAAAATCGAAAAACGGACCATTTGCCCAGTTACTACTTCACGACGGTGAGAAAGAGTTGTACATAACTGTTTGGAATGAAATTTACGATCAATTCAAAACAGAAGTAGATAACAGTGGAAATAAAATTTTATTTATCGACGGAATAATAACTTTCGACAAATATAAAAATAGCAATGTGATACATTCAAAATCGTATTCAATAGTAAAAATTTTAAATTAATGGACAAAAAAACAATTCCCTTTGGTGAGATTGGTTACATCACATTCAAAAGGACGTACGCTCGCAGAGTAAATGAAGACGATATCAATTCTCGCACAGAGGAATTTGATGAAGTAGTTAATCGAGAATTGAGAGCATCGGACACTCAACTTGGAGTAGGCTTTACAGATGAAGAAAAGAAGCGTTATTTTGAAACTCGAATGGGTTTGAAATGGTCTCCAGCAGGAAGATTCATGTGGCAACTCGGAACCAAAACAGTTGAGAAATTAGGATTACCCTCTCTTCAGAATTGTGCTTTCACTACAGTCAACGAACCGATTAAACCATTTACTTGGACGATGGATATGCTCATGCTTGGGTCGGGAGTCGGATTTAACATTCAGAGAGAAAATGTCTACAAGCTTCCAAAATTGAAGGGACCAATCAAGATTGAGAGAGTTGATGAGAACGATGTTGATTTCATCGTAGCAGATAACAGAGAAGGGTGGATCAAGCTACTTGGAAAAGTATTGAAAGCTCACTTCTACGCAGGAAAAGGCTTCATTTATTCTACAGTTTGCGTCAGAGGTAAAGGAGCTCCTATTAAAGGGTTCGGAGGAATATCAAGTGGACCTGAAGAGTTATGTTGGGGAATCAATGAGATTCACAAAATACTTAACAAGAAAGCCGGAAAGAAACTTGAGCCGATCGACTGCCTCGATATTATGAATATTATTGGATTTATCGTAGTATCAGGGAATGTTCGTAGAAGCGCAGAGATTGCAATAGGTGATTACGATGATCTAGCTTTCTTGAGAGCTAAAACTTGGAGTCTTGGTAATATACCAAACTGGAGAGCAATGAGTAATAACTCGATCATCACTCCAAAAGATTTGAAAGACTTACCTAAAGAGTTTTGGCAAACTTACGAACAAGGTGAACCATACGGAATGATCAATTTAAGATTGGCTAAAAAGGTTGGTCGAACTGGAGAAAAACAATACAAAGACGCTGATATTGAGGGATTTAACCCTTGTGGCGAGCAAAGTCTCGAACCTTACGAAACTTGCTGTCTCGCCGAAATATTCTTACCGAACATTGATTCTCCGGAAGAATTACAAGAAGTACTCATTTACGCTTATCGCATGTGTAAACATTCGCTTACACTTCCATGTCACTTGAAAGAGACAGAAGAAGTAGTTCACAAAAACATGAGAATGGGAATTGGGATGACTGGAGTACTTCAAGCTACTGAAAAACAGAGAAGTTGGTTGAAAGAAGCTTACGTTTGGTTGAGACGATACGACAAAGAGTATTCAGAACAACACAACTTCCCGATCTCAATAAAACTCACAACTGTTAAGCCGAGTGGAACAAGCTCTCTTATTGCAGGAGTAACGCCAGGAGTGCATCCAAATCCAGCAGGACCATATTACATCAGAAGAGTAAGAATCGCTGCAGACTCACCTCTAATTGAAGTTTGTCGCACTCATGGATACGAAGTAGATTCTCAGATCAATTTCGATGGAAGCTTAGATCGAAATACGTTAGTGGTTTCTTTCCCATGTGCAATCCCAGAGACCACTCCAATCGCAGCAACCTTCGGATGGAAAGAGCAACTCGATGCTGTACGTCGAATGCAGGCTGAATGGTCTGATAACAGTGTATCTTGCACAGTGTACTATAAGAAAGAAGATTTACCGGAAATCAAAGAGTATTTAGATCAGTATTTCACAAACGAAATTAAGTCAGTAAGCTTTCTATTGTACTCAGGGCACGGATTCATTCAAGCTCCGTACGAGAGCGTTTCGAAAGAAAGATACCTTGAGATGAAGGCAAAAACAAAACAAATAATTTCAACTGATGTCGAAGAAGAAGCTTTCGAACTTGACGAGTGTAGCTCAGGAGTCTGCCCTATCAAATAAGCGAGTTCGCAACGATCCAAACTACATTCTCTCTCAGAAGCTCAGAATCAAAGTGAGGCGAGCCCTGAGAGAGAATTCAAACAAACTTTTGAAGCAGTTTGGATATACAGTAGAAGAGTTAAGGACTCATCTTGAATCGAATTTCACTGAGAATATGAGTTGGGAGAATTATGGTGAATGGCATATAGATCACAAAGAACCATGCGCTAAATTTAATCTTCAATGCTTAGGTCAGCAACGTAAATGTTTTCACTACAGTAACCTACAACCTCTATGGAAGAGAGAAAACATTTTGAAGGGTTCAGTGTTTGAAGGCAAAAGACATTATTATGGGAAATAATTGGAAAATAAAACATACTTTTGTTGTTTTATCGAAATATGGGTCGTATCTTTAGGTCATAATTAAAACAACAAACGATATGGCACGCTTAATTGGATTCGCAACAGAATTTTACACATTATGGGATGTTCAAGAAGAATGTAGGTATACTACAGATTCTCAAGGTAAGAGTTGGTTAACTGGTAAAGATTACAAGTTCTTCTATATCAAGAACGTAAGCACTGATCTCAATAAGGTAAAATCTTTATATCCTGATTTATCAATCGATGAATCATTAAGAGGTAAATGTAGAGATTTCATCGTTGAAGGCAAAGAAGATTTATGTCCTCAGATAATGAAGTTCGGCAAATATTACGGTCGCAATTTAGATGAGTTAGTTTCTTTGGATTTCAATTACGTTCTATGGTTAGTTGAAAATGGTAATTACTCAGGTAATCGACTATATGCTGAAAAATTACCTCAAATAGTGAAGCATTTTACCGGCATTGAAAACGAACAAGTTGCAAAAGAAGCTGAGGCAGAATCTATCTTATCAGAGCTCGCAACCTTAAAAACAATCTCTTTTGTAGCTGAACGCAATTTAACCGTAGGAGAAACAGAAGCCTATATTATGCCTTTGTATAAAGGGATTCCTGTTATATTGAAGTTTAAAGGTGGTTACAACGTAATGTCTTATAATGGATTTGACTACGCTTTGCCAACTATTAATGGAAAAGCAAAAAGAATAAAAGGTAACGAAATCACACTCACGTTTGAGCATATCGATTCAGAATTTGGAGATAATGAATTTTTAGTACATACAATTAAAATTAATAAATAAATATGATAATAAGAAAACAGTTTAAATTTGAAGGATCGCATATAGTTAGAGATTGCTCTACAAAATTATGCCAACGTAACTCGCACGGTCACAGCTATTTAGTGGAAATCTTCTTTACTTCGAAAGGAATCGATAATGGAGGAATGGTAATGGATTTTGGTTTAATGAAATCGACAATTAAAGAATTTATCGAATCGTTTGATCATGCCCATACCTTATGGAGTAAGGAATCAGAAGAGTTTAAAAAATTCTACTATGATCATTTTGAAAGAGTAATTGAGCTACCCTGCTCTCCTTCTGCTGAGATGTACTCGCTCATGTTTTTCTATGTGATCGATTTAATCGTTAAGAATACGCAATTTAGAAATGGAGAAAAAGAAGTAGAGCTTCGCTCAGTACGAGTACACGAAACAACAACCGGATACGCAGAGTCCTTTCGTGAAGATCTGCAGTATTGGAAGTGGAGATTAGACGATATCAAAATCTCTGACGGGATCGTAGTTGATTGGAAGGAGCCTAAAATGTGGCACTACTTGCAGATCGGCCACAAATTCATTAATCTAGATGTAGATTTAAGATATCAAGACTAAGGGTCGAAGCTCCCACGGAAAATGGGAGCTTCTGCTTGTTCTACAAAAATAAGTTGTACTTTTACAATACTAAAATATAAACAAATGTCAAAACAAATAATTGAAGCAGATCCTAATCGAGTAAAAGATTATGTTGGACTTAATCCTTTTCGTTCTCTTAAAATCTCTGAATTTTTTAGTGAAACGATTCAAGCTGAGGGAGTAAGTGCAGGAATGCCAGCAGCTTTCCTTCGAGTAGCAGATTGCACCCTCTCTTGTATTTTTTGTGATTCAAAGACCGTATGGAGATTTGGTAATTTTTATTCTTTCGAAGAGTTATGGAAGCTTATGGAAGATGCTAATTTACCTCAACAATTTGTAAACGGTGTAAGATTAGTTCTTACAGGAGGTTCTCCTTTAAAAGCTGAACTTCAGTTAATTAATTTCATAAAAGAGTTTATTGAAAGATATGGTTTCAAACCTTATATTGAAGTTGAAAACGAATGTACCTTGATGCCAAGTGAAGAATTCATCACTTTAGTTGATCAATGGAATAACTCTCCAAAGTTGAATAATTCAAATATGCCTCAAAAGGTTTGTTATAAACCCAAAATCTTGAAGAGATTAAGTGAGCTTGGTAACTCTTGGTTTAAATTTGTTTTCTCAGAAGAGAGTGACTGGTATGAAATAGAATCCAATTTTATTGAACCCGGTTTAATTCGTCGAGAACAAGTCATCATTATGCCTGAGGGAGAGAATAGATCTAGGTTGCATTGGACTCGAGAATTAGCTGTGAATGTAGCTATACGTGAAGGAGTAAGATATTCAGATCGTCTACAAATCATCCTTTGGGATAATAAGAAAGGAGTGTAATTATGAGTTATTTACCAGGATCAACTCAAGCAAAGATCGTTGAAGTGACTACCGCAATACAGGAGTTACTTCTTGAAAAGAATAAGCGCTATGGTGACGCCGCTATTAATCCAACAAACACATTTAGTAAGCTTTCAGGGAATGCCTCTATCAAGATTCGTCTTGATGATAAAATTAATAGAGTTAAAGCTTCTGAAGAAATTAGAGTAAATGATGTTTGCGACATTATTGGATACTGCACTCTACTCCTTATTTCAATGGGAGTATCAAAAGAAGATATTTTAAAACTAATCGATTAAAAATAGCATTATGAACAAAATTGAAATTGCACAACATTACAAAACGCTTCTTCCATGTGAACAATTTTATGTTACTGGATCAACAGCTCTCGCTTATCATGGACTTATAGAATTGAGTTCTGCAGCCGATTTAGACATCATTCTTGTCAATCCCACAGATGCAGCAAAGGAATTGCTCTCACGCCTTCAAAACGATGCTCCAGCTAATACTAAGCCGAGTGGGAAAGCTGAAGTAAATTACATTTTTATGCATGATGGAACAAAGATTGATATTTTTGTTCAATCTGAAAAAGTTGATGGACTTTTATCTCATAATGGAATTGATTTTTCATCCATCAAACATATCGTTGCTGCAAAGAAACGTATCAATAGAGTGAAAGACTGGATACAGTTGAGAAAACTTTCTCAAGTAATCTGTAAATACGAGGAATTTAACACTTTTTTAAATCAACAGTAACATGAAACTAATTAGACCATCGCACCAAATACTATCTGAAATTGATAGCTCAAAAATTCTACAAAGCATTGAGAGAGCAGGTAGAACTTGTTATAAGAGTGAAGAGAAAATGACAGATGAGAGCGCTAACAAATTCGTTGAAATGTTGATAAAACGTGGACATGAATCAGTACTTGAACATCAATCTCTTTCAGTGTTATTTATTTGTGATCGAGGAGTGTCGCATGAAATAGTTCGTCACAGACTTGCTTCTTTCTCGCAAGAAAGCACTCGCTATTGTAATTATTCACAAGATAAGTTCGAAAATCAATTAACTTTCATTATTCCTGAGTGGTGTAGTTTTGAAGAAGGCGAATATTCGAGAGAGTTTATACAGATAGATGCGGGAGAAGCGTGGTTTAATGCCATGATCCTCGCCGAGTACTACTACAAAACACTACTTGCAAAAGGTTGGTCACCTCAACAAGCTCGATCAGTACTTCCAAACTCTCTGAAAACAGAAATAGTAGTTACAGCAAATATGCGTGAATGGAGGACTATTTTCAAACAGCGCACTTCAGCAGCAGCTCATCCTCAAATGGTAGAGTTAATGAAACCTTTATTAGAAGAATTGCAATCAATTCTTCCATCAATCTTCAAAGATATTTAATCAGAGTAAAATAAAAAACAAAATGGCAGAACAAAGTGTAGCGGAACAACTCCGTCAAGTAGTAAAAGAAACATCAGGAGCAGCAATGACCCTCAGTCCAAACGACGAAGGTTGGGGAGGATATCTTCTTCAGAAGAAAAAGAAATTCGAAGAAGCAAGTTTCGATGAATTGGTAGATGCGATCGTCGCATACATCAAAGAGAATCGCACCAAAGCGGTAGTCGCTGAAGGTAAAAAAGATCCAAAGAAACCTTTTAAATTTTAAGAGAATGGAGTTATTGAAAAAAGCGAATGGGAATATCTCTCGAACAGAAGAAGAGAAAATTCAGATGATTGAAGAAGGAGCTCTCCATTATGGTCGATTTTTAACAGCAATGGGTTTTGATTGGGAAGCTGATCCTCATTCAGACAGAACTCCATATAGAGTTGCGAAAGCTTGGGTAAACGATCTAATCGCTGGAAGTATTAATCCTCTCTCACCGATCACAACGTTTCCTAATGACGAAGGTTATACAGGATTGATTTGTCAAACGAATATCCCTGTTGTAAGCATGTGTTGCCACCACAATTTGAGTTTCATTGGAGTTTGCCATTTAGCGTACATTCCAGGGAAAGAAAAGACTGATCAGGTACTTGGATTAAGTAAACTAAATCGAATCGTCGATTGGTACGCTCGTAGACCAAATATTCAAGAATCACTTACAAAGCAAATCCACGACAAGGTAGATGAATTATGCGTTGGTAATAGAGGAGTGGCTTGTGTAATCGAATCACAGCATTGTTGCGTTAAATGTAGGGGAATCAAACATGATAGTGTTATGAAAACATCTCAAATGTCAGGATATTTCTTCACTAATGAGATTGGTACACGTCAAGAGTTTTTTCAATTAATTGATCAATCACGTACAAAATAAATCGCAAAATGGAACAATCGGAAAAAGATAAAAGAGTACAATTGGCTCTCGAAAAAATATCGAAACAGTTTGGAAAGACTGCTGTAATGAAATTGTCAGATAAGCCTGAGATGGATGTTGAAGTGATTCCAACAGGATCGCTCACATTAGATATTGCATTGGGTGTTGGAGGATTTCCTCGAGGTAGAGTGATAGAAATCTATGGGCCGGAAAGCGCAGGTAAAAGTACTCTCGCTATTCATGCAGTAGCTGAAGCTCAAAAACTTGGAGGGAACGCTGCTTATATTGATGTTGAGTGTGCGTACGATATACAATATTCTGCAAATCTTGGAGTAGATAACGAGAAGTTATATTTTGCGCAGCCAGATTTTGGAGAACAGGCCTTGGAAATAGCTATCAACCTTATAGAATCAGGCGGCTTTGACATACTGGTAATCGACTCAGTTGCTGCTCTAATTCCTAAAGCAGAGCTTGATGGAGAAATGGGCGATGCGAAAATGGGATTACAAGCACGTATGATGTCTCAAGCAATGAGAAAGATGGTTTCAGTTGTTTCAAAAAGTAATACTTGTGTTATTTTCATAAATCAATTACGTGAGAAAATTGGCGTAGTCTACGGTTCAAACGAAGTAACCACGGGAGGAAACGCATTAAAATTCTATGCTTCAGTTCGACTTGATGTAAGGAGATCAGCTCAAGTGAAAGATGGTGAAGAAGTAATGGGAAATCTAACAAGAGTAAAAGTAACAAAGAATAAAGTAGCTCCACCTTTCAAAATAGCTCAATTTGATATTATGTACGGGAAAGGTATTTCTAAATCAGGAGAGATCGTTGATCTTGGAGTAGAGCTTGCAATTATCAAAAAAGCAGGATCTTGGTACAGTTACGGAGATACAAAGTTGGGGCAAGGACGCGATGGAGTTAAACAACTTCTTGAAGACAATCCAGAACTGATGGATGAATTAGAAATCAAAATCAAAGCACAAATAAATTAAAAGTATGAATTTTACAGAGTATCAAAACAAAGCGATTACTACAAAGATCTACAAGCCAGAGGTAGCATTAGCGTATGTGACATTAGGAATCACCGGAGAAGCCGGAGAAGTAGCTGAAAAAGTAAAAAAGATCATTCGCGACGACAATGGAGTTGTAAGTGAAGCGAAGAAAGTCGAAATCTCGAAAGAGTTAGGAGATGTCCTTTGGTATTTAGCTGCAATGTGTGACGAGTTAGGTCTCGACTTCGACGAAGTAGCTCAGCAAAATATTGACAAACTTGCTTCTCGGAAGGAACGCAGTGTCTTGACTGGATCGGGAGATAATCGATAAATCACAAAAATAAAGGTGATTCGACCTAAAAACTACAATAGTCTGTTGTTTCGAAAGAGATAATGGACTATTTTTACATCCATAAATAAATAAATATAATCATGGCAATGAAAATCAGTACAGAAATCGTCGCTCGTACTTCAGTTGAGGGAATACATCGTTGGGGACAATGTCCTATTGAAGAGGTTAGCTATCTTCGAAACTACCACCGTCATCTCTTTCAAATTGCTGCAAAACTGCCGGTATCCCACTCAAACCGTGATACTGAATTTATCCAATTAACCCATAAGATCAAAACCTATCTTCGCGAAACGTATTTCAGTACTGAAACACAATGCTTATTCTTCGGAGATCGTTCTTGTGAAATGATAGCTGAGGAACTTCTAATTGAATTCAGTCTTTCTGAATGCGAAATACAAGAAGATAATGAGTCATCAGCAATTGTTAAAAGAGTGGAGGAGTAATTATGAATAAACTAACAAGAATGACTACTTTTGTTGATAGTGAATTACAGCACGTAATTACTAATCTCTACAACAATCTTGAAGACGTGATTTATAATGCAGCTTTGTTAGATATACGATCTCAAAGAGATGAAAAGAATTATAATGATGTACATTTTCAACAAGTAATTAAATACACCAATAAAGCTGTAGAAGAACTCAATGACTTGTGGAATACAGAATTAAAACCTTTTAAAGGAGAGCAATTTTTAAAGAAGGCTGCAGATTTTTTGAATTCAGATATCTATTAACATGAAAAACGAACAATCATATCTTATCGCAGTCTTCGGTAAAGTCTGCTCCGGCAAGAACAAATACGTTCTTGAAAACTGTCCACCTAACTGTCTTCACATTGATATTGGAGATGTGGTTCGCGAACTCACCAAAACCAACTCTCGCACTCACGACAAATCTCTCGACACTCAGATAATTGACTATCTTCAGAATGAGATTTTTTATTCGAAAGCTGATACTAATACGATGGTGATTACTGGTATTCGTCAGTTGAGTATTCTGAAAGCTCTTGAGAATATAGTGAATGAAATTCACACAATCAACTACGAAAGAGTACTTCTGAACGTACCTGAATCAATTCTAAAAACTCGCTATGAAAAGAGAGCAGCTACTAAAGACCACAGTATCGCCTTCGAAGATACAATAAAACGGGACAGTTTGCTTGGTCTCGACGAATTAATACAATACCTTTACACTGTAAAAACAACAATCATCGAATATTACAATCGCAATGAAATCGACACTCTACAAGAAAAGTAAATCCGGTAAGATCCAAATCTGGATCATCGAAACCGAAGACAATCGTTACAGAACAACCGAAGGTTATCTTGATGGTAAACAAACTCCTACTGAATGGACGAGTTGTCAAGGTAAAAGAATCGGTTCTACAAACGAAACCTCTCCACAAGAGCAATCTATCAAAGAAGCAGAAGCTCGCGTCAGAAAACAAAAAGACAAAGGCTGGACTGAAGACATCGATTCAGTTGATGAAGCTGCGATGAAAATTTCTCCACAATTAGCTCATAAATATCTTGAAAATGAAGATTACGTCAAATCTTTGAAGTATATTGCTATTCAAGCTAAACTTGACGGAGCCAGAACTATTGGTACAGAAGATGGATTATTTACTCGTACCGGAAAGCCGATCTATGCCGCACCTCACATTTGGGAAGAAATTAAAGGAGCTTTTTTGATTGAAGAATTCGAAGAATCAGGTATAAAATTTGACGGAGAGTTCTACAACTCAGAGCTTTACGATGATTTTAACGAAATAATCTCTATCTTCAAAAAACAAAAACCTTCTGAAGAAGATTTAATCAAAAGTAGAAATCTTGGCCAATATCATGTTTACGACATGGATATTAAAAATCTACCTTTCTCTACTCGATACGCAACGTTACAAGTTCTTGCAAAAGAAAAAACTGTACCGTATCAATATGTTCATATCGTTCCAACCGTCTTCCTCGACAACTCTCAAGGTCAAGTGACTAAAGAAATCCTCAAAGAGTACCGCGATAAATTCATCGAAATGGGCTACGAAGGAGTAATGATTCGCAACGCTGATTCACTCTATCAAAATCACCGGACCAAAGATCTTTTGAAGTGGAAAGAGTTCCAGGATGCTGAGTTCGAATTGATCAATATTGAAGAAGGCAGAGGAAATCGTGCCGGAATGGCTGCAAAAGTTTATTGTCGCGATATCAGAGGCGAAGAATTCTCTGCAGGCTTAAAGGGAACAGTTGAGTATTGTAAACAGCTTTTGAAAGATAAAGATCAATTGATTGGGAAGATGGTGACGATCCGCTACCAGAATTTAACGGCCGATAGACAAGTACCTAGGTTTGGAAAGATGCTTATTGTGAGAGATTATGAGTAAGCCAACTCCCGAACAATTCGGATACTATAACGCAATATCTTTCGATGAGGAATCGGGATGGATGATTGAAGAAGGAGAAGAACGATATTACGAAGCTCTTAAACAATACGAAGAACAAACAACTAAAAAGAAAATAAGTATGAAATTTTGTGTAATTCCAACCCTGTCTAATCCAGAATTGATGAGAGAAGGTGAAATGATTTTCGTTCTGGCGCAGCATTATTTGCGAAACGAGAAATATCGCAACTATGTCAAGCAATTGAAATCCGAAGGTTTTTGGATAATTTTAGACAACGGAGCTGGTGATTATGAGACAGTTACGCCTCAAATACTACTCGAAGCAACACTCGATCTAATGCCAAACGAGATCATTCCTCTTGACACTATCTTCGACGCTGAGACCACTCTTGGAGATCTCAACAAGTTTATTGAAATGATGGAAGAAGCTGAAATTATTGACAAAGTCGATATATTCGCGGTGCCACAGGGGAAAACTAAAGAAGACTGGCTTTTCTGTTACAAGCAAATGCTCGCTAATCCGAACGTGAAAACAATTGGTTTCTCTAAGATCGGAGTACCTTATGCTTTTGGAATGCATAAAGATGATCAAGGTATTATGGAAGGGCGTCACGCATGTTACGACGAACTTATGGCTGCTGATCTAATTCAAAAACCAATTCACTGTCTTGGTGCCGGAGATCCTCGAGAATTCTTGAAGTACAAGAATAATCCACTTATGCGCTCTACTGACTCATGCTTTAGTGTATGGGCTGGTATGTGTGGAGTTTTATGGGATGAAGGGAATTTCGTTCGCCACAAAACTCCAAAAGATTATTTCCTTCAGAAAATAGACGAAGGAGAGATAGAGTATGCTAAACGCAACATTGCATTTCTAAGAACAATCGTAACAAATACAATTGACAATGAGTAAACCATTATTTAATCGCAATGATCCTGCTTCAATTAAAGCAGCACTTGAAATGACTCAAGAAGAGTTCGTGAAACACTATACAGAGTCAACAAGCTCCTCAGCTAACGTTCTCACAGATCTTTATACAATCATGCGTAAAAACAAAACTGCAGTGATTCAGAGGAATTCTGGTACAACAAAGAATGATGAACCAATCGAAACAATTACACCAATAAAAACAAATAAAGAAATGATGACAACTGACAAAATCGAAGGTGCACCTAAAATGCGTACCGAAACAGAAAACGGAGAAACGATCCGCGTTCCTATGGAACAAATTGAAAAAACAGAGCTACTTAAAGTTGCAAACGCAAAAGCTGTAACGAAAGCTAATAAGGGAGCTAAGCCAGTGAAAGAAAAAGTTGAAAAAGCTCCTAAAGCTGAAAAAGTTGCCGGTGGACTAACTAAGCAAGACAAAATTGTTGAGCTTCTGAAAGGTGGTGCAACTAACAAAGAGATCAAGCTGCTTTTAGCAGAAGATGGTCAGAAAGTGTACGATTCTGAAATCGCGAACGCCAAAAAGAAACTCCCTTCAACTGAAGCGTAATGGCAAACTACGAACAAGAACCTCTAGTAATAGAGTTGAGAGATAAAATGATAGTGTTAAAAGCGCTACCGTTTGATACCGACATTGACATCGATGAAATCTTAAAGATCGATCATCACAACTATCTTGGAGAGATTTTAACTTTCCCAGTATTATTGAATCGTATTGCTAATCTGAAAGCTGAGCAACAGAATATCGTTAGTGAATCCAAAAACGATGTTGAAATCTTCGAAGCTCAATTGACTGAAGAGAAGCGTAAATCAATTATGGCTACCGGAGGTAAAGGAACAGTTTCAGAAATCGATGCTGCAGTGAAAATTGACGCTCGCTACAGAATCAAGAAGAACGACTTCTTTACTAAGCAAAAGAATCTCGATTATCTCGACTCATTGTATTGGGCAGCTCAAGCTAAGATGAATCTTTTGAACAAAATTTCCGACAAGATTCGCCCTGAGGAATTCTCTAATGAACTTCTAACTGACGTAGTTAACGGAGTTATGATCAAAGCTTCTAAAAAAGCAATTAAGTAAAGTACCTAATAAAATACATACTTCTGTTGGTTTATATCAACTAAGTATGTATTTTTACGCACACAAAACAACTGATCAGCGCAAAGATCTTAATTATTATTATTATTATTAACAACTAAAAACTAAACATTATGGCGTTAGACCGTAGTAAATTCAAAGCTACAAGTGTAGCAGCAACAGTGCAAAAAGATGCTGAATTAAGCAGCTCATTAGGTCGCAACAACGATCGTGTAGATTATTTGAAATGGAATCAAGGTTCCAATCTTGTTCGCATCTATCCTCCTCATCCTGAAGAAGATGGTGGATCAGATGTATTCGCAGAAGCAAAGGTGACAGTTTGGTTACCAATGATGGTTGCTCAGAAAGACAGTAATCATCAAGAAATGCTCGATCCTAAAACTCGTCGCCCAATTATGAAAGAAGGAGCGAAGTCAGTTTTCAATTCTCGTATTCATGGTGGAACTGAGAAAGATCTTGTTGAAGAGTATATCAATTACTCTCGTGAACGTTTAACTGAAGATCTGAAAGTTTGTCAAGATCAGAAGATAAAAGCTTTCATTGAAGATAAGATCGAATCTATTACCGGAAATTTTATGAAAAAGGTGCAAGGTCTCAAGTACAAACAAGCTTGGGTGATGTATGTTGATCAGATCGTTGGAGGTGTTCCAAAATTTGGAATGGCTGAAGTTGGACCAGCTATCAAAGATCGTTTGAACAGTATTGCAGCTTCGACAGACACTGGTAATGATCCTCTTGCAACAGATCCTTTCACAGATATTGAAACTGGTCGCGCCATTATCGTTACTTACGATAAAGATGCAAAACAAGCGAAAGATTACTACAAGACCGAGTTGGATAACGCTATTGAGAACACAATTATCAACGGTAAAACTTATCCTCTTCCACGTATGTTTCCTTTGAGTGACGAGCAACTTGAGAAGTTTATGAAAGCTACTCCTCTTGCTAAAAAATTCCGGAATGCATTTTCGCGTCGCGACTTTGATCTTCAGCTTGAAGGATTAGAGTTTTTCGATCAAAAGAATCAAATTGGTACTTTCGAAGATTCAACTTGGTTAGGTATTTGTGAAGAAATTTCAGCTTATTATCCTGAGGATGATGACGCTGCAGCTTCAGAAGCAGAAGAAACTACTCACGAAGTAGTTGATGTTGTAACTGAAACAACTACAGTTGAAGAGCCAGAGGGAGACATGTTTGAATTAATGACTCGTAAAGAACTTGCAGATTTTGCAAAGATCAACAAAACCGGACTAATCATCAAACCAACTCTTTCTGACGACTCTATACGTGAATCATTACGTGAATGGGAAGTAGCTCAGGACACAGTAGTTGAAGAAGAAGTTGCTCAAATTCCGGAGCCGGAAGTTGTAGAAGAAACTCCTCCAACAGCAACGAAAGCTGTAGAAGCTCCAACAGCAGCAACAGTTTCTACTCAAGATCGTTTAGCAGAAATACGTAAACGAATGGCAGGTAAGTAATATGGAAGCAGAAGAAATCTTAGGTAAATTAAAAACGATCATTTCGGATCGTCTTGGATTTGATGAATCTGAAATCACTCCTGAATGCAACTTGAGAAAAGATTTATGTTTCGATTCTCTTGACGAGATTGAGTTCATTATAGATATCGAAGGAGAATTTGGTCTTTCAATCTTAGATGAACAAGTAGAAGGAATTGAGACAATTCAACAAGTCGTTGACTTGATCGCAGAATTAACAAAATAATCAACCAGCTCACAAGAGCGCAAAACAACAAAATGAATAAAGCAGAATTAGTAAAATCAATCGCGAAAAAGTCAGGTTTGACAATCGCACAATCTCAGTCAGCGTTAGACGCAGTAACTGAAACAATTGTAGAAACATTAAATACCGGTGACGAAGTAGGTTTGAAAGGCTTCGGAGTATTCAAAGTAAAAGTTCGTGAAGCACGTACTGGTCGTAATCCTAAAACAGGAGCTCCAGTAGCTGTTCCAGCTAAGAATTTAGCAAAATTCAAATTCTCGAAAGAGGTAGCTTTGGATTAAGAAGAAAAAGAGTAAGTTTACAGAGTTGAATAAGGCAGTGTAGAAAGCTGTGCTGCCTTATTTTAAAGCGCATTAATCTAAAGCAATCGTAAATGGGTACAAACATTAATCAAATGCAAGCAAACACATTAACGAAAGGCGAAAAAGTCTCGAAATTTATCACTGAAAGAGTTGGAACTATTGGATGCGCTATTATCTTCTGTATTCTTTCGTTAATTAGTTTACCAGCAGCAGTTATGTCTAAAGATCCCTTAGTGATTGTTGCATGGGTAGCTCAAACATTTCTCCAGTTAGTTCTCCTTCCAGTTATCATGGTTGGACAAAATCTTCAGAGTAGACATTCAGAGATATTAGCTGAAGCCACCTATGAGAACGATGTTAAGATCCATGAGCACGTAGACGAAATACATGAAGACATCAAAGAAATTCTAAAAATCGTAAAGAAATAAAATCGTAAAATGAAAAAACCAATCGCTGTCGTAATCACCGACACTCACCTCTCAGATTCAACTATTGAGTTAAATAAATCGATCTTCGAACAAGCTACCATGTTAGCTAATAGTTTGGGATTAAATCAGATCGAACATCTTGGAGATATTTTTCAAAGTCGCAAATCACAATCTCAAGCTGTTCTTACAGCATTCAGAGAAATTCTTAACAATTTACATGATCGAGAGATAACATTGAATTGTGTTGTAGGCAACCACGATAAGGTCTCCTACAGTGAAGTTGATTCATTTCTTGATCCATTCCAAGACCACATTGCTTTAAATTTATATCGCTTTTGCGGAGCTCGTTTTACAAAACCTGCTAACTCACTTTCATCTGGCAATGTTGGTATTAACTATGCTTCATACTTCAGCGACGAACAATACATTAAGATGCTTCAAGAAAAAGATAAAGTAGATGGATTTGCTGAAAGAAACATTCTTCTCACTCATATTGGATGTACTGGAGCAGTAATGAACAATGGCACCAAGATTGAGAGCTCAATCAACTCTAACTTGTTCAGTAAGTACGATTTAGTTCTCGTTGGCCACTATCATGACCCACAGCAATTTGATCATATCGAATACATTGGTGCAGCAATGCAGCATAACTTCGGAGAAGGAACTCAGAAAGGCGCTACAGTTATCTATGATGATCTCAGCACAGAACTGGTTCCATTTACTTTTCCACAGTACTTGAAGTACGAAGTGGATGTAAAATCGATGACAACTAAAGATATCGACGATCTGAAGAAAGAAAAGCAAAATTCTCAAGATCATATCAGAGTTATTCTGAAAGGTGCAGAGAAAGATTTAAAAGCGTTTAATTCAAACTCTCTACGTGAGATTGGTATCAGTGTTCAACTTGAACAAGAAAAAATTGATATCGAAGAGCTTGAAACCAGATGTGAAGCTTTTGATAGCAAAACACTTACTGAGGAATTCGAAGTCTTCTGTAAGAAAAACAAACTTAATCATAAAGAGGGATTAAAATACTTCAATCAAATCGTATAAATAAAAATCGCCATGTATAGACCAAAATCGCTACAAATCACTAACATCATTTCTCACAGAAACAGTACTTATCGCTTTCGTCAAGGAGAAGCTGTTATAATTATAGGTCTCAATTGTGACGACCCCCAACAGCGCGGGAATGGATCAGGGAAATCAGCTTTCATTGAATCATTGGCACTCGCTTTCATAGGAACTTCAATTCGCGACGTTAAGACTAAAGAACTGATCACAAACGATCAAGATTCCGGAGAAGTAGAATTAACTCTGGAGAACACAGCTACAAATAAAGATCTACGTATTTGGCGTAAATTTTATTCCAACACTAAATCAGCAGAGTGTAAGATTTGGCTAGGGACAACCGAGATCAAGAAATCAGACATCAACGAGTACAATAAATTCATCTTTGAGGAAATCGGTCTCTCAAAAGAAGACTTCTTCAATTTTTTCCTCATAACTTCAGATAATTACAATCCATTCCTCAAAGTAAGCGACACAAAGAAAAAGGAAATCATAAATCGATTCTCAGGAGCCGATAACATTGACTCAGTCTTTCCATCTATCAAAACAGATGTTGATAAACTTGAGAACGAAAAGATTCAATTCGGTAAAGATCAAGCTGGATGGGTAGCGAAAGCAGAAGTATACGCTGGACAGTTAGTTGAGATTGAAGAAAGACTTGATCCTGAAGTGATTCAGATTCTTAAAGAAACTAAACAATCAGAAATAGGTGAGTTTATGGCTACTTCTACAGAAGCTAAGATCACTTACCTTGATATGACTGAAAAACTCAACGAAGCTAAAAAAGCAGTCACTGACTTTGATCTTGAAGTTAAAACTAAAGTTATCGATGAAAAGATTGATAAAGAGCGTCTATCAGCAAATCCACGTATTGAAAAAAAATCTACACTCACAGCACAACATGCTGCAGTAGCTAATCAATTTACAGATCGTATTGAAACTACTCGACAACTTGAAGGAGTCACTCTTGCTAGCATCAATGAAACAGTAGCAGCAATTGAAGATTTTGAGAAGTTTGAAAGTGAAGTCTCAAAAAAACTTGAAGATGTCATTGAATGCCCAAAATGTCAACATAAATTCTCTTTGCGCAATAAAGAGTTCAATGTCACTGAAGCTAAAGAATTACTTCCAGGATTGATCGAAGACATTGCTACATTTAAAGTACAATTGGTTGAATTAAAGAATACTCAAAACGTCACTATTCCTCAGCAAAAGCACGATATCAATGGTGACGTACTCAAAGCTCAAGAAGCAATCAAAAAGCAAATTGAGCAAGTAAATGAAGAAGCGAACATTTCTCAACAGTTGATTGGAACTTATCTCACTGAAAAGAATAAAATCAATTCAGATCATCAGTTCTTACAACAGAATGTTATGCGAATGCAAGTTTCATTCGACTCAGCCAAAAAAACTGTAGAACAAAACGAAATTAAGCTGCAGACTTTAACTCAGGAACTAAACAATATCGGTAAGGATGATTTCAAAACTGAGATCAACGAATTAAACAAAAAGATTGAAGAAGCTTTCAAAGAAGAAGATAAAGTCAAACTTGCTCTTGAGAAAAAAGAAAAAGAAATTGAAGCAACTAAAGCTTGGGAAACTAACTTCAAGAACTTCAAATCACACGTAGCTAATCAATCTATCAAGAATGTAGCTGACTACACAAATCTCTTCTTACAATCAATGGGAACAAATTTAGCTATCAACATTGAAGGCTATAAGTTACTCTCTACTGGTAAAGTGAAAGAGAAAATCGATACTACTGTATTGAGAGATGGATTTGATGCTGGTAGTTACGGTAAATTCTCAGGAGGAGAGCGTGGACGTGTGGATATTTGTTGTATTTTGGCTCTCCAAGAGTTGATTAATTTAAACTGTCCTCATCAAAAAGGTCTGAATTTACTTGTGTGCGATGAGATACTTGATCAAGTTGATACTATGGGATTAGAATCTATCATTGATTCTCTTCAGAATTTAGATAAGACAGTTTGCGTCGTATCCCAAAATGAGATTAACGCCCTGAAAGAGCATACAGTTATAATGAGAAAAGAAAACGGAGTAACAATAATAATACAGTAATGAGCAGAAATTATCCAGATTGCGACGATGACGACGATAAAATGCGTCCAGATGGAAGCTTTTACGATACAGATTATTATCACGATAAAATAAATATGGAAATATCAATTCAACGCGACTACGCTAATAATAAAGCGTTCATTTACCTCTTAGGAGGATCTCGTAACAGTATGGTCAGAGAAGGGTATTCGTATAATTCTGAAGATCAGACTATAATAGTTGTCACTCTTCAAGAAGAAGAAGTTTTACAAACTATCAAACCTTTCTTAGTGTTACCAATTAGAATGGCAGATGAATTAGTTAAAGCCTTCACTAATCTAGGTTCAGAAATGAATATCAAAACAGAGAACGAGAACCTTTTGAAAGGTAAGCTCGAAGCGACTCAACTTCACCTTGAAGACATGAGAGAGTTAACAAAACACTTAATAATTAAAAAGAAATAATGATTAAAGTAAGAATTGGTATCGATTTGGGGAAGAAAGGAGCGATCGCGATCTATCACGACGACATCCTTCAAGAGCCTGTTGTAATGCCAGTAGTTAACAAAACTGAATACGATATTCACTTCATTGCAAACGAACTTCTCAAATACACTGATACAGATCAATATGATGTTCATATTGTAACAGAGGACATTCATGCAATCTACGGCAGTTCTGCAGGTGGTACGTTTGATTTCGGACGAGGATTAGGAATTTTTGAAGGCATAATTTGTGCTTACGGATTACCGTACACTAAAGTGATGCCTAAAAAATGGCAGAAAGATGCTTTTGAAGGAGTTAGTGAAATTCGTAAACCTGCATCAGTAAAGCAACAAGCTGTTGGACGACGCGGAGATATTGATACCAAAGCGATGGCTTTGGTTGCGATTAAGAGACTTTTCCCTAATTTAAAGCTCACATTTGGAACCAGAGCTCATGTACCACATGACGGTCTTGTAGACGCAGTACATTTAGCTCGTTATTGTAAACTAAATTTTTAAATAAATATGAAGCCGATTAATTTATTACACGAGTTTTTGAACTCAAGTTCAAATATCTCTCCTTTAGAAGCAACAGAACAGGAACAACTTGAAGAAAAATTTCAAGCTTGGTTTGATCAAAAACTGAAGGATTTCGAATTCGTTTCTCACTTATCGATGCAGTCAGTAGCCAAAGTCTTCGATCCGTATCAAACTCTCATAGTAACTTTCGATCGTTGCGAAATTCTAAGAGCTGAAAAAGTAACACAAACAGACGAATACATTTCTGATTAACATGGCTAACGACTCAATGTACCGCCAAGAGTATAAATGTACTAAATGCGGTCTGATAACAAAACGCTACGTTTGGACCTCTGAATTAGAAACTGCTACACATAAGTGTGATTGTGGAGAAGTTCTTACAGTTGAGAACATTTACGATGCACCGGTAATAGAAACCTTTAGAATCGGTACTAAGATGACAAAAGAGCAAATTAAAGCTGAACGTACAATAAGGAGTAAAAAACACTTTAAAACAGAAGTTCTACCAACCTTGAGTGGAAAAGATCAGCGTTACTTTAACAGTAAAAATAGAAACAATAAGAATTAGATTTTTCATGGGTTTAAATTTTTTTAGATTAAGGGAAGTCTCACTGTGAAGTGGGACTTTTCTGTTTTATCCGCGATATCGACCCATATTGTTATATAATTCTTAGAAATAGTTATGTAATTACTACCTAAACGCTACACTTTCTGTATAACATAAGTATCTTTCCTATGTATCAATTATCAATTATCAAATAACAATTTAACAATTTCAGCCCTATCGCATCACGGTCAAGCGAGAATCGTATGACAACTAAACAATCGAGCAACAACAAAGTTGCAAAAATGGAAGTCGATCAATTGTGCAAACAGTACAAGAAAGACGAAATGGCAAAAAAAGAACTTCCTATTGTTAAGAAGTTCTTACTAGAGAAAGGAATTGATGTAGCTACTCTTCAAGTAAAGATCGCTCCTCAAGCTAAAGTTTTGACAGTTGAAAATAAAGCTGCCAAATCATTCGACAAATCTGATACAAAATCAGATTGCATGCGTAAATTGATGCTTGCAAAAATGGAAATCAATCTTCACGACATTAATGTAAAATTGACGAAGAAAGGATTTCATCAAGCTTATCCATCTGAAGTGCAACGTGTACGTAAACAAATCAATCAACACCTTGTCTCATTGAATTAATCAACTCTGAATTGAAGAGGGTGAGTATTGCTATAAAACGCAGTCTCACCCTCTCTTTATGTACTTATGAAAAATAATTCAAAAATGAAACATATTTCTGTTGCTTTGTAGGTAAGTAGGTTGTATCTTTCCGACGTCTTAAAACAATTCACTTTAAAAATCATCTTATGAAAACGCTCAAAATTGACAAATCCTTTATTCCTTTTATAATAGTAGTAATTAGCATACTTATTGCTATTGTTGTTATTTGGTGTAATTTCGATACATCTTTTGGTGGATCTTATTAATAATCTTAAATAAATCATCATGGCTAAAATCAATGAACAGCTTCAAACTAATCTCACTAATGTAGTGAGTAAAATTTTCACTCTCGCTAAAGATCATTGGGTAAACGCAAAAGATTATCCTATCAGTAAACTATGTGAGGAATATAGTGTCGATCGCAGATATTCTACAGCTATTGGTAAAGTGCTTAGAGAAAAAGGTTTAATGTTCTCAGAGGGAGAAAAATCTGGAATGAAGTATAAAATTGATTATTTCAGTAATGCTCATATTCCATCATATTCTCACCTTGCTGAACTGATTGTCGAGCAATATCGTGCAGATCTTAAAGCTTATAATGATTCTCGCAAATCTGACGATTGCCGCCCTCTTCGTTATCCAAAAGAGAAAGTTGAAGTTATGCCTGCAAACTTTACTAAATGTTCAATACCTCATTTAGGAGAAAATAGATTTTGCTTAATTGCAAATAGGATCTTTGAGTGTAAAATTATAGGCAAAAGACAGTCACATGATGAACACATCCTTTTGTTTGAAGTTGAAGTACCAACTAAAAGTGAAAAAGACGAAAGACTTTTTATAGACAATATTACTCTCAACAATCTTTTTGAATCAGTTGACACTCTCCTCATATATCTTTCCAAAAAAGTAACAAAATTCAAATGATATCGTATTCAGTACTCCTCCTCAAGAAAGATCTCACATTGATCAACACTGAAAATGAAGTTGAGAAAATTATTGTGCACTCTTATGACTACGTTGGACTGCGGACAGTGAAACAAAATGATGAAGGAGTATTGTATACAGCTTATAAAATCATAAATAAGAAGTGTTATTGCAGCACCTATAAAATTAAAAACAATCAAACTACTCTGAGTGCTGGAAGTGGACTAGAGTCGCAAGAAATTCTCGAAGATAAACTTTATTTTAAATATAAACAAAAATCATTATGAGAACACTAAAATTATCAATTGTACTTCTTTTTGTTTCAATATTAAGTTACTCTCAATGTGTGACGCAATTTTTTGGAGCAAAATATACTCAGAACAAAACTATTTCTTTAAATGTATCGCAACTAAATCCTGACTATTCATATTCTGGACTACAAGCTACAATGCCTTTATTCGATAGTAAAACATTTCTAGCAAACGCTGAAGTAGGTAGAGGAATTGTAATTAATAAAGTTGGCTTCATTGGATATGGAGTCATAGGTTTGTATATCTATGATTTTGGTGATTGGAAACTCAATTATGGAATAGGATTTCAAACATTTTACAAGAATGTTTTCGTCGGAGTAAATTGCACCAATAAAGAACATTTAGGCATTAAATTGGGGATTTGTTTTAATTCAATGTTGTGTCCAATAAAATATCATAAATAACTATGAAAATTAAAATCGGTAGCACTCGTATTTGTTTTATGTTCTCTAAAGTTGCAGTAAAGATTCCTATCTTCTTCTCATGGAGAAGATTTATCGCTGGAGTAGCTTCTAATTATAGTGAAGCCCTGACTTGGGAACAAACCACCTTAGATCTAATCAACGGAGAAGAGAATCAACAATATCTTTGTGAGGTTTATGAGAATCTCGGAGGATTACTTCTAATCGCTGAAAGAGTTCATCAGTTATCTGATCTTGAATTCCTACAGATACCTCTCTATGTTCACGACAAACTTCTTCGTCTCGCCTCAGATAAGTCAGAATTCGTTAATCAGAATGTAGGTAGAATTGAAATCGATGAAACTACTCACTATAAACTTCTTGATTACGGAACCAACATCTTGATTCAATCTTCTAAAAGAAACTGGATCGTCAGGTATTTAAAGATTCTTCGCTAGGAATTCAGCATGAATCCTTAATAGATCATAAAAGATCGCATGGGTCGGAGAAATACTACATACTTTTGTTGTTTCGCGTTGTGGGTAGGGGTATCTTCGCAGTGTAATTAAAAACAGAAGATTATGAAAACGACACTGATTACCGTAGTTAATGGTTCAATTGAAAGTGAAATTCTTGAATACTTAGGAGCAACAGAATTAAATTATAGAGCTTATTTAACATCTAAGAAATTGATCGATACTCAATGCTATCTTTATGGTTCATGTGGATTTTCAATGTTCGATGTAATTTGCACTAAACTCGATAAATTAACCGCTGAAACTCTCAACAAATGAACCTCACCAAAGTCATAGAAGCACAATCCACTCATTCAGGAACACTACCTTCGGTACTGTTCGATGAAGTAGCTGAATTCGTAGATAAAAATCTGCATCAATCAACTCATGTAGATTTAATCAAAAATCCTCAATCCATTAAGAGATCGGAAAATTTTCAGTATCTCGTAGACGGATTATCCTACACAGTAATCAATAAATTCTTTAAATAAATACTCAGCCCTCGACATCACGGTAAGTCAGCATTATGTCACTAACCAATGAAGATCAAAAAAAGATTTCAAAAATCGGCACATCAGCGTTAACAGTCAGAGTTCAGCTTGGTAAATTCGAAGGCGAAGAGCTTGAGTACGCTATTTCTCTCCTTAAAAAACGTCACATAGATATTGATTTAATTCTTGCGAAAAAAGCTACAAAAGTAGTAGAACTTGAAGTAGCTTTAAATAAAGCTGTGATCGAGTCGCCTAAAGAAGTTTATGTTGAAGAAGAACCTTTCCAATCAGAAGATCTGCCGGAGTTATTTTTTCTACCTGAAAACGACGGTCCTCAATCGCAAGAAGAATACGATGCTCTTCAAACCATTGAAAACACTCAAGATCCTTTGATCGAAGAAGTAGCTTTTGTTCCGGTAAAAAAAGAAAAGAAAGCGAAAGCTGTGAAGAAATCCAGCAAACATGAGAAAAAAATCTATACTGACGCTAACGGTAAAGAAATGACCAAATCTGATCTGATGCGTCGCTTAATCCGTCTCAAAAACAATATCAAACCAAAAGAACTCAACGAACAACTTATTGATGCAGGTTTTGAGAAAGCTTATTACAGTGAAATTCAACGTTGTCGTCAACAAATGGGTGTAACTCCTGAAGCGAAAGAATAGCATCATGTTAACAGTACAGACCGACGTTACCTATTTAAGTATAGGAGATTTGAAGAGAGAGTATCAAGATATCTCTATTGTTATTAGCGAATTAACTCTTAATCACTTTAAAAGTGACGATCCTAGAGATTGGCGACTAAAAAGTGTCATTATTTTCAGAAAAGGAAAAGAAACCAAAGTATTAAAATCTCGTTTTTAATAAAATTATGAAGAAAGCAATAGTAATTTCCACATTTGGTTCACCTGCTTATATTGCCTTACAAATAGAATCAGCTCGACGTTTCTCTCCTGATTCCTCGATATTGATCTACGACGACATGAGTAATAATATTGGTCTTCGCGATCTCTGTAAACAGCAACGTATTGAGCTTTACTCTAACCATTCCCGAATGGGACATTTCTTAGGCGACTTGAATTCCTACATCGTAGGACTGGAGTTTGCAAAAAATATCGGAGCAGAACAACTCATCAAAATATCGCGAAGATTCTTACCAATCACTTCGTGGGAAAACATTCCTTTCGACACAACTGTTGGGAATTCAGATGTAGCCTTTAATTGGAATCTACGAACTGAATTTGTTGGCTTTAATGTAGAAATGTGGCATAAGCAACTATCATTAAAAGATTACGCAGGAGGTTTCATTGAGAATCATATAGCTGAGAAAGCACAAAAAATTGGATCAATAACACAATTTGATTGGTTAGGTGCAACTAGATATCGAGATAATGGTAACTTTCTATGGTACAACTTCGCTACTCCTTTAGACTATGTCAATAAAGGTTTAGAGTGGGGACTAGAATTCACAGAATCAGATTTTAATACATCACCAAATTGGGAACAATAATTAATACTTAATCACATATGAAAACTGTAAGAATAGAACTCAATCTTCCTAACGGAAGCTCTCAAGAACTCGAATTCCCTGAAGGAACAATGGTTACGGTAAAAACGAAAACGTTAAAGAAAGTTATCTTCGAGCCTAAAGAAGAGTTAAAGATTGAAGAAGTCATTATTCCCAAAACTTATTCATACGAAGGATGATATTATGAAAGATCTCAAGGTTTCATACGAAATTACTTGCCAATTCGCAGAATCTCACTTACTCAGTGAAGAGAAATTGGAAAACATGAGAAAGCGTTATATATCTCAGCTTTTTGTAAAAAAAATATGTGAAGAAGGTTTATTCGAAATTAAATCAAGTAAGGTTCCATCTAAACAAACAGATACTTACGAAGCTCAGTTTTTCGTTCAAACTACTGAAGAGTATAACGAAATGATTAACGCTCTCAGACATCTTGAAGGAACAATCATGGGATTGACTTCAGCTAACACTCAAGAAACTCTTTTACAACAACTTGATAAACTTAAAGAAATACTGAAATGAATATACTAAACGATAAAACAGATCAGAATCACGTTGTTCTCAACCAAATGGAGCATGTAGAACAAGAGAAAATGGAATACAAGTTGATTGATACATTTCTCCGTACACCAGGTTTAAAACTATGGTTCTACAATCCTGAGACAGAAGTGGTTGCTGAGGTGATTGAAAAAGAAGTTGAGAAAGGAACTGCTCAAATGGTGATAACTAGTGAGAAAGACTACGTAATCGAAGACCATGAACGCAAATCAATCAACGTTGATTCTCGTAATATCTATTTTGAAGCTCTACATTGGAAGAGTGCAGAAAATCGAGTAAAAAAATATACATCTGGCAAAATCAAAACACTTTGTAATTTACGTAAACCGACAGGAATGTCACTTAAACTTTGGTAATCATGCAATCAAATATCCCTTTCAAATGTCCTCATGGAGAATTTACATGTATAGATGTAGATCCTAACGGAGTCCTCAGTCCAGAATGTAGTGAATGTGAACACTCTAAAAATATAGATCCTCGCAAAGCAGCAATTGCTTCAGTTAATTATGATTTGAACGAAAACATAAAAATAGGAGCAAAACTGTTTTATAGAGATATGACATTTGCTGGAATTGAAGATAGTATTATTGTGTCATTTGAGACTGGTGCTAAATCTCAACAAGCAAAAGAGTATTGGTATAATCGATTCAAACAAGATTATTTTGCTTCAGATCAAAACGCTAACGATTTGATTGATAATCATAGAGCAATTGGTATTATTGGTCATAATCCAAAAGTAATACTATGTAGTAGTGGTAGAATTGATGGAAAGTCTCAACTTTTTGAAGCAATCGGGAAAGCTCATAAAGAAGGAATCGAAGTAGTAGTTATTAATTCACCAAACTACAGACCTCCTCTTGAAGTTCCTGATTTCAACAATGAGATAAAAGAGATGGAGATACAATCAAATCGTAGACCAGAAATCTTTGAGTTACATAATTATGATATGGTTGGAGAATGTCGTATTGTTGAAGAACCTAAATCCTACGACAGAAAATCAATGCCAGGTAAGATGAATACTTATAAATCAAAGAGGAGAAACAAACGGTAGTGTGTAGTTTTTAAAATTAAGGAGCGAACGCAGTTCGCAATTTATTTCTTATGAATGTAATGAATAAGAAATATTACTCTATTCCTTGATTCTTATTTATTAACTCTTATTTTATTATATCGCGGGATTACCGCCACGTATGCCGTGATTACCGCCATGTAAAACTCCACTAAACTACACTAAAAATCTTTTTTGAATTATGAAGGGAGCGAAAGAGTTATTCTCTCAAACATCGATAGTATCTTTACGAAAAAATTAACAATGGATAGTACAACGATACTTCTGCAACAAAATGGATACTGGCAATTGAACTATGATCTAGTTGCAGAGTTTGGATTCTCCAAAGCTGCAGTCTTAACCGATTTGATTGTAAAATTCAATTTCTTCGAAAGAACAAATCAACTCATTGAAAAGAAATGGTTTTTCTATAGACGAGAAGATATGTCTCAGAGGTGGAAGATGCAAGTAGACGCTCAAAGAAAAGTTCTCAAGGAACTTAGAGATCTCAACTTGATTGATTTTCAATTAAGAGGAATTTCTCCTCAAAAACAATTCTACACAATTAATAGAGTAGAGGTAGATCAATTATTATTTTCTCTTCATAAAAAATATAAAAATGAGCGCTAACGCAACTGTACATTTTCTGTCACCAGATAGCTTTTATAGATTAAGTAAAGCTCTTGTTCATCATCTTGGATTAACCAAAGCTTTTGCCTTAACAGATTTACTTGATAAATATGAAGATTTGGAGACTAGTAATCTTCTACCTGAAGACAAATGGTTCACATATACTCGACCAGAGATCAGTAAGAGTTGGGGAGTTCATTTCAAATTACAACGAGATATTCTTGCTGAATTCAAGCAGCTTGGATTAATAGATTTTGAAAAAAGAGGAATAATTCCTCAAAGAAATCACTTTAAGTTAAATTTTTCAAAGATAGATGAGCTTCTTGATATTGCTGTAGAGTCTTATATAAAAGATTGTCAAGAACAATATACAAATCACATCAATCGTAACTAACAAAACAAAATCGCAAAATGAACTTTAGTCCATATCAAATCGACATTTTTAAAGCAGTTCAAACTACACAGAATCACATATGTGTTGAAGCAACCGCAGGTGCAGGTAAAACATCAACGATTCTGGAGGCTTTGAAGCTAATTCCTCGAATGAAGAAAAGTATATTTTTATCATTTAGTAACACAATTGTAAACGAATTAAAATCTCGAGTACCTGATTATGTAAAAGCTTCAACACTTCACTCTCTTGGTTGTAGAATGATTATGAAGCAGTATAGAGGAGTAAAAATCGATAACGATAAATGGTTTAAAATATTAGTAAATGATCTCAAAGCTGAAGATAAAAACAAAGCTAATTTTAGAATTTGCGGTCAAACTTCCGATGTTATCAATTACGCTCGAATGACATTGACTCGACCAAGCGTTATAGATTTGTCGACAATGTGTGATCATTATGGTTTAGAGTGGACTACTGAGATTATTTATAAAGCTATGAAGTTTCTCAATGAGCAAGAAAAACACTTGAAGATGATTGATTTTACTGACATGATCTATTTACCTGCAACCTCAACCAGACTTATTGATGAACAATTTGATTTTGTATTCTTGGACGAGGCACAGGATTTGAATAATGCTCAGAGAACATTTATTGAAAAGATATTGAGACCAAATGGAAGATTAGTGGCTGTAGGGGACTCAAAACAAAGCATATATTCTTTTTCGGGAAGTTCCATAGATTCTTTTGATAAATTGAAACAGAGACCGAATACAACAGAATTACCGCTATCAATTAGTTATCGTTGTGCTAAAAATATTGTTATTGAAGCTCAGAAAATATTTGATACAATTCAACCTTTTGAAGGAGCTATCGATGGTATAGTTCGGAAAGGTGATCTCGAAGAAGCAAAAGCTGGAGATATGGTGCTATGTCGCAAAACAGCTCCACTCATACTTGCATTCTTCTATTTGCTGAGAAAAGGAATCAAATCGACAGTGATCGGTAAAGATATTGAGGTCGGATTACTTGATCTTGCAGCTAAAGTTCAGACAACAGATAAGGAGCGAACACTACTTCGCATTGAGGATCAAAAGGAAGTTTTGAGAGAGGAGTTAATCAAATTGAAATTTCATAATCCTCTTGTTCATCCTAGATACCTTGCTCTACTTGATAAGGTGGAAGTTCTACACTTAATTATCCATCAATCGAACGATCCTGGCAATCTCTCAGCAACGATCAGAGAACTCTTTAGAGAGGATAAAAAAGCAATACGACTGATGACGATTCATCGAAGCAAAGGACTTGAGAATGATCGCGTATTCATAATCGACAAATTCAACGGAACAAAAACAATACCTTCTCCTTTCGCAACTAAAGATTGGGAAAAAGTTCAAGAGAAGAATCTTTTGTTTGTTGCAATAACGAGAGCTAAAAAAGAGTTGATTTATATTAATTTAGATGAGTAATGTCTAAAGCCGAAGTTGAGTATTTTAAAAGTGCAGAACAAAGGAGAAGAATAATATCGGAAGTATTAGAAAAAATGCTGGCAGGAGAAGCCTTTCGAGATATTGAAGATTATCTGCTTGATAAATACGATCTACCGAAAGAATACTCTCGCCATAATCTTTTAAATTCAGCTAAGAACGAAGCAGCAAAAATCACAGCACAACAAGCTGATTTAATTATTCCTTCTCACATTATGATTTACGAGGAGCTTTATAAGTATTTCAGTGACATGGGTCACACTCCTGGTAAAATGAAGGCTTTGAAACTAAAAGAAAAGCTCTTAGGGCTTCATAAAGTTGATAATACTATTGAAATAAACAATAAAAGAACGACCATCATTGAGCGCGATGTGGTGTACGAAATCAGCAAGTTAGATGTGCGAGAGCAAAGTAGATTGGATTATTTACTAAGTAAAGCGAAAAAATAACATACTTTTGTTGCTAAATAGAAATAAAGGTAGTACTTTCCCAACATCAAACAAATCGCAATTATTTATTCTTAAAAATCGACAACATTATGAAGATTAAAACAGCATTCTTAGGAGCTAGAGCTTATTACAGATTATCTACAGGTAGATTATTTACAGAATCGAAAGTGAAAACTTTTATCACATCTTGTTATATTTTTCTATCATGTATAACGAGATCATCAGTATGTCAAAACTAATCCAATATGCAGTAATAACTGCTACAGAAGAACAACTTCAAGAACAAGGACTCAGAACGCTTCACTCAAAACAAAAAGTAGTAGTAGAAGATTTTTTACTCAACATTAAACTCTGTATTGTGAGAACGAACGAAAGCACAAAATCTTTTCACATAATGAACAGATCTCAACTCAGAATCATCGAGAATCAACAATTAACACTTCAATTTTAATATGATCATTGCTGTAGATTTCGACGGAACCATTGTAGAAAATAAATTTCCTAAAATAGGAGAATTCAAACCGGGAGCAAAAGAAACTCTTGCAAAGCTTTATAGTGAAGGTCACTATATCATAATTTGGACTTGTCGTTCAGGTATCAAATGTAGTGCATGTGAAAAGTTTCTCAAGATTAATAATGTGAAGTATCACGTTATCAATCAACAGAATCCAGAGAATTTAGCCTTCCATAAAGGACTTGATACTCGTAAAGTGTTTGCCGACATCTATGTTGACGATAAACATCTTGGATTCAAAGTTGATTGGAAGAAAAATTATAAAGAGATTCAAAAGTTAAACAGAACCTATATTCCATACTGGAAGCAACTCATCTACTGGTTCATTGAATATATAAAGAAGTAAACTATTAATAACACCAATTTCTGATTTTGAATAAAATGAAAAAACTTATTTACATTGTTGAAATACTTATGTTGTTAATTTCGTGTACTGACGATCAATTCATTACATCAACATGGAAAGTGCATTCTATTGAAACAATAGATATATGTGAATATATTAATAATGAATGGGTTATTAATCAGTGTCCTTCTAAATTGGTTCTTGATGTTACACAAATATATATGCCTCAGGATGAACAGACACTGTTAAATAAAATACAAGATACGATATATACTACATACTCAGGCGATCTACAACATAAACTTATTCACGATGTAAAGTATCTATCACATGAATTGAATCTACATAGTGATACTACTTATATAACGATTACTAAATACAGATTAGATTAAAACAAAACTATTAGTAACGGTTTGCTTTCAACTGAATTCGAACGGATTAAAGAAACTTATAATAATGGCACTCGAAAGAAGGAATAAAATTCTTATTAGATTATGAAAAATTTGAAGCAGACTTCCGCAAATTTGCAGGGCTCGGAGAACTCAAAACAGAGTAGGCTCCGAACGTTAATCGCAACAAAAGAACGAAGTTTACCAAGAAAAGAACTCTACTCGAAAGAAATAGAGGAATTTCTCGAAAGTAAACCGAAAACAAAGAGAGAAAAAGAAATAGATAAAGATTATACTTTTTAAAGAAAATCGCTATGATAATTCCATATAATTTCCGAGAAGATCAACGGACTCGAGAAGAAAGAAAATCTGACTTCGAGAGAATTAAATCGTACAAGAAACATCTTCAAACTTGTGCTAAAAATAAATCAAAAAGAAAATCTAAAAAGAAACAAAAATGATAAAACCAATCGGATCGAGAGTAACTCTCAAAGCAATTGAATTAGCTGAAAGAAAATCAGAAAGTGGATTAATTCTTCCGGACGACAATTCTCAGAAAATAATCACAGGACAAGTTATGTCTTGTGGAGTGAAAACAACCGAAGTGAAAGAAGGAGATTTCGTGCTATTCAACAAGTATTCAGGGATCAAACTTGAAGTCGAAAGACAATCACTCATTCTTGTTGAAGAAGTGGAGATACTCGTTATAATCCAGTAAAAATCGAAAGAAAATGAAAAGAATCGAGTTTAAAGAAAAGTATAGCAACTCAAATATTATTATATCAAATTTAACTCTCAACATCAGAGATAAGATAAATTATCTTGAAGAGGTCTGTGTTGGACAGCTAGGTTGCTTATTAGAGAGAGTTGTAAATACTACTACTTCAGAAGGAATAATTCTCATCTATGATCCAAAAGGTCAATACAAGAATTGTCTTGTCTCATACCCTATCGAAGTTTTCTTCTCAGATTGGGAATTAGTTTGTAACAAACAGGAACAAGAAGAATACAAAGAGATCAAAGAAGCTCTTCGTCGACTCAGTATTGAAACAGAAAAGATCAAAAAGATAGAGAGTAATCTCGGTCCAGAGTATTGGACCAAGCAAGGATTCATCCAAAGTACCACAACTAAAACTATTTCGCTCTGGTGGCATATTGACGGCAGAAGAGTAGCTTTTATGTACAATAAAGGTATATTCGAACTTGATTAAAAAGAAAACGACAACATGAAAGATATTGAAATGATAAATTGGTGGGCAAAGATCACAGTAAGCGAAGTAGTAGCTATGAGAAATTGGTTACAAGATCTCTTCCCACATCACTATGACGTAATGTCAGTCGAAGAGAAAATTGGTATTATTTATTTCAACTTCCACAAATCAATAAAATAATAAAAATGAGAACATTTAAAGATTATCCCTCAGGAAAACGCTTCATATCTGAAGGACAAATTGTAAAAGCAGTAGACAATTACACACATAAATTAGGTTGTAGTGATTGTCTATTTAGTGGCGAAAACTCTATCAGTAAAAGATGCTTTGATCACGCCTGTAGTCATCGCATCTTCAAGCTCTCTCGACTAAATAAATTAATCTTCTGGAAAAAGAAAATCAACAAGAAATAAAAATCGATTATGGAGAATAACGTAAAAACACGACAACTACAACACGATTTCGCATTCTTAACTAAAGAAGAAGTGGAAACAGCAATCTCGATAGTAGAAGCCAAAACATCATTGGTAGAGACAGTTATGGAAACAACAAGATTATTCATCAACTCTTGTCTTACTAATCGAATCTTAATGAATTAAGAAATTATGGAAGATAAAAATGAATGGGTAAAATTCCAAGAGATTGAATGGTCTGATCCGAAATACAATGTATTCAGTATAGACACAAGAGACTTCTGTGTAGGATATCGCTTTGAAAAGAAAAATCATCAAGATCTCGAAACATTAAAGAAATATCTTCAAAAATTCTTCCATACAGAAGAAGAAATAAAAACACTCATTCAGAGATACTTTGAAGAGTCAGGAGGAGTAGGTGAATGGAGAATGTTCTCTCTTGAGAAAATGGATAACTGGGGAATGAAATACGTTCGCATTTGGAGAAGTGAAGAAGGTTTTGTAGTCTGTAATTCAGACAACAGAGCGCTACCAAAGTCACTATTATCTAATAAGGTACTTCAAGAACATTTGAATCATTATTGAAAAAGAAAAAATGACAATGGAAGAGATTAAACTAAATCTCATCGAGGATATTGATCTCGTAAAAGAGAAAGGTGACGCAATCATGGTTCTCAGTAGACATTCTCAAACAGGAGAACAAATTCAACAATTAATAATATGTTGTCCAGGTTGTGGGAAGAGATCGGGAAGTGCTGGCAATCATGTGTTTGATCCTACTACACAAAATTACACACCTTCTATCATACACGATAAGAGTCTAGGAGGATGTGGTTAGCATGGTTGGTTGAAGAATGGAATATTCAAACAAGTGTAAAAAGAAAAACAACAAACAGGAATGAAACATAGAAAGTGTCCACATTGCAAATCAACCAAAGGCTTCAGAATAAACTATGAAGTATTTGGTCACGGTACTGAGGACAGAAGCTTCAAAGGAGTTGTGATCGATGCTGATAGGGAGGTTGTTGAGAACGTAGACAACTATGTTGAGTGTCTTAGTTGTGGAGAGAAGATTGATCGAGAGTGTGTAAGAACTGATGAGTTTGAAGCTAAGAGTGTAGAGAGCTAAGTTAAAGAGTTGATATTGAGAGAGTTGAGGAGAGAATTGTATTAATGTTTATTGAAGATCGTTAATGTTTGTTAAGGAAAAGTTGGTGAATTGTGGCAAAGAGTAAGCAAATTAGAAATTCTATAGACAGAGACCTGGAGTTGGAACTTAAACGATTGATATTCACGGATTCGTATTTTGAATTTTTCAAATGGTCGTTTTTTTTATTGTTCCCAAATGAGAAGTTTGAAGACACCTTCCACATCAGGTATCTATGTGATTTATACCAAGTTGAGATAGAAAGGGTCATTAGAAAAGAGGAAAGGACTACCGACCTAATCGTCAACATCCCCCCACGTACTTCTAAATCACTCATCACATCAGTGTCGCTCCTAGCATGGATGTGGATAAAACAACCGTCGCTACCGATGATCTCTATCTCGTTCGATGAGGATCTGTCGCTTCTAAACGCACAGTATTCAAAGGATATAATCAAGAGCGACGAGTATCAAGAGTTGTTCGGACACCTATTTCAAATCAGAGGCGACGCTGATAGCAAAAGTTACTTTATGAATGACAAAGGTGGGTTCAGACTGTCGAAGACGACTGGAAGCAATATAACTGGACACAAAGGTACAGTTTGCTTTCCTAAAGGACAAATGATCTCTACAAGTACAGGAGAGCTCGACATAGCTGATGTTGTAGAGAGACAATTACAAGTACCGATACTTTCTTTCAATGAGAAGAGTAGAGTTGGAGAATTCAAACCAATAGTACACTATCTTAAATCGAACTACATTGGACGACTGTACACTATTCAAACTACTACCAGACGACTGATATGTACAAGTGAGCATCCCATTTATGTAGTTGATAAGGGTTGGGTAGAAGCCAGTAAGGTTCCAAAGAACGGTAGCGTACTATTAAAGAGAGGTAGCGAAACAGAGAGTCAAAAGATTCGATCAATATCTTTCAAGGAAGTTGAGAATTTAGAAGTGTACAATTTAGAAGTCAAAGACAACAACAACTACTATATCGATGGAGTTTTAGTTCACAACTGTATCGTCGACGATCCCCAGAATCCCAAGACATCAGAGAGTGAGCTCAGTAGAAAAGTAGTAATAGAATACTACACTCGAGCGCTGTACAATCGACTCACACCTATCAACCTTGGGATAAGAATTATCATCATGCAACGACTACATGAGAACGATCTGACTGGATTCTTACTTGCAACTAATCCTGAACAGTACAGACATATATGTCTACCTGCAGAAGTGTCCGACATAGTCAAACCTATTGAATTAAAAGAAAAGTACACAAACGGACTACTCGATCCTACTCGACTCTCAGCGATGATCTTGAGTGGGTTTAGAAAGACTCTTGGGTTGAGAGGTTACACTGGACAGTACGAGCAACGACCAAGTCCAGACGAAGGTGGAATCATAAAGCGTACATGGTTCGATATACTACTACCTGAGATGATTCTAAGAAAAACAGAACAGAGTCCAATCCACTTCTTTATTGACTCAGCATACACAGCTAAAACAGAAAATGATCCAACAGGTATTTTAACGTGTTTTGTACAAGACAATTTCCTTTATGTGTTGGATTTCACAGAAAAATGGTTAGAGTTCCCAGAACTGTGTAAAAACATCATAATTCACACCAATGGATATCAGTACACTCACCTAAGTAAAATTTTCATTGAACCTAAGGCAAGTGGAAAGAGTATAGTACAACAACTACGTTCAGTCACTTCACTGAATGTGATCGAAGCTGAGAATCCTGAAAAAGATAAAGTGACAAGAGCTCATTCTATCGCACCAACCTTAGAATCAAGGAGAGTTCGACTGATTCAAGGTCAGTACGTGGAACACTTCTTAGATTTGTTAGGATCTTTCCCAAGTGGTAATCACGATGAAGCTATTGATACACTTGTGATGGCTGTACGAGAATTACTGATTGATAATAATCCAGATTTTATGTTTATATAAATATTAAATAAAATAAATAGCATGTGGTGGATAATAAGTATTATAGTTTGGTTCATAGTCGGATTAGTCTCTACGTTAATTGGAGCTCATGTAGCTATGACTGAGAGAGGTGGAATGACACTCTCTGATTGTTTAGTAGGATTGATGTGGTTGTTGATTGGACCACTTCTATGGCTATCTATAGGTTATACAAGTTTAAGAGATTGGATTGATAATAACAGTACCAAGATGATCTTCAAAGCAAAGTGGCCTCAGAAATGGAATAATAAAAAATCAGATGTGGACCAAGTTTAGTAAACAATTACCTCCAAATAGATCATCGATAATGGTGAAATTCGGAGATTTAAGGATTGTTAAAGGAAGAGTTAATGGTAGTTGTGTAGATTATAGTCCAAACCTTAAACTTACTCCTCAAACCATAACTTCAGGACAAAAAGAATGGTCTATGGTTCAAAAAAAAGATAATCGAGGAAGAGCTAAAAAACCAAGACGAAAAGGTAGAGAAGCAATCAAAGATCCAAAGATGGTTGATCCAAAAAATAGACCAACAAAGGAGGAAATTGAGAAGAAAGGTCAAGGAGGAGTAGCAGGTAACATGGAGCGACTAGTCTACAGAATGATCGATCAGATCAAGTCTGGAATGAGTATCGATAGTTGTAAAACACTTCTTGAAGATGAGATTAATCCAAACACAAAAAGAGTATATGCTCCTCGATTTGTTCAAGATATCTCTATCAAAGCAAATACTCTCATTAAACAGGATTATGAACTACAGAGATCAGAAGTGGTTTCAATTCACACTCAACGGTACGATAGAGAGATCCAAGAATTACTCACATATCAAGCTCCCTACAACGATCGTAAACCATGGTTGCAAGATGAGATGAATAACGCTGCTAGAATGAATTGTCTTGGAGTTCTACATCAAAAAGAAGAGTTGTTAGGAATGCATCGTAAATCATTCAAACTAATCATTAACAACGAGGATACAACCGTCATAAGAACTACAAAGACCAATATTGATCTCTCTAAACTTACTCTTGAAGAAAAGATCGAACTGAATCAGCTGATGGAGAAGAGTAGAAGGACCGACGATGAGATAGGTGGAGTAATTCTCAGATCAGAACAAGCCAGAGTGATTGAGGATGTTGAACACGAAGTAGTTGAAGAGAGATTGAATATTGATCGAATGGAAAATAAACAACCAAAAGAGATCATACAGCCTCATCCTCAAGACATGGCTTTGTTAAGTATTCAAGAGAAAATGAGACTAGCTCTCAGAAAGAAAGCAAAAGAGGAGCTTGAAAGAGTAGGTAGTAAGACAGTAGAATTCGATAATCCAGAACATCAGGTACCACAACGATGAAGACATTTGAAACTCAATATATAATTTACTTCACAAATAAACCTCAAGAATCTCACACTATCAAAGTGAAGAATTGTATGAGTGATCTTCACGCTAAAGTAAAACTTGAAGACTACCTAAAAAGAAAACATAAAGACTTTGAAAAGTTAGTAGTTGTGAGTTGCGTAAAGGATATATTCAGTATCTTTGGAGGATTGTTTAATTAATAAATCAAAATGAAATTCACATCAACATCAACTCAATCAAACCTTCACTATTTTGAAGATGTAACTTGGACTAGGTTTCCAAAATATACTCAACCAACATTATCTCGATTATGTGTACGAAATTAGTTCAAGAGAGAATACACCTCCCAATTGGAAGTGAAGTTCAGATTTATTCAGTAGCTTGGTATATGTTAAACGAGGATCGTACAATAGGTATAGTTGATGTAGGACCAGGCTTCACAATCGAAATGAGAGAATACTGTAGCAAGACAACAAAAATTGTAGCATACGACGAATTCACACATACATACGAATTAGCTATTGATAAAGGACAGAATCGTTGGAGTGAAGAAATGTTTAAAAAGAAGTAATTATGAATATAAAATTAAAAACATTAAAAAGTGGAGAAGTAGTTCTTCATTTACATGGTCCATTTAGAATTTCACAAGGAGGATATTGGCATTTTGGGATATTGACACTTAGTATAAGTAAAGAAGGGTGTGGCTTTCAGGTTCTTGGAATATCGATAGGAGTAGGTTGGTATGAGTGAACCTTGTAGCAAATGTCTAAAATCGAAACCAATTGAAAATAGATCAAAGTGGTTATGTTCAGATTGCAATTTCGAAAGACTTCACAATGGAGTGAGTAGAGCTCAAGTCTACAAGGAGAGAGCTTCTGAAAGAGTAGAAGCTAAAGTGCCACGAACGATCAGAGCAAAATTCAAACCCATTAAGCAACAAACCTCAAACGAAGCCGAAACAAAAAAGAAGCTACATGAACTCAAATTATTAATTGAGCAAAAAGCAATTAATAATGGAGTCTATTATTGTTGGGGATGTGGCAAGAGTGAAGGAGGATTAGATAAATCTCACATCCTCTCAGTGAAACAGAGAAAGGATCTTGAGTTAGATGAGAACAACATTGATCTATTCTGTCGAACTTGCCATGAATCGTGGGAATCAGGAATTATCGAGAAGATGATAATCCTCAACACATTTGAAAGCGATCTACTCTACATTCAAAAGCACGATTCAAAACGGTACAATAAAATCCTACTGATGATTGAAAATTACAGCGAGAGAATGTTTGATCTAATTATTGACGGATTAGGACCTAAAGAAGTTGTTGAAAAAATAAGGTACTTTAGTGAGCGTTACGAATATATTTTGACATAAGACAGAATATAGATTATCTTTACATTTTAAAATAAACATACTCAGAATGGCAACAACTACAGAAGAAGGAATAATTAAACTCGATACTATCTATCAAGGTTCAACATTCTATGGTACTGAATGCGATTTCGTAGAAGTACTTGATGATGGATCTGAAGTTCCAGTAGATCTTACAGGAGCAAATATCAAAATCGATATGATAAAGAGTAGTCAAGTGTACGATACTTATTCAAGTGAATTTGAAGACAACAGTCTAAAAAAACTCACTATTACTAACAACAAATTCACATTTGCAGAACATATTCCAACTCTTCCTTCAGGAATATACACTTTTGACATCAAAGTGATATTCGCTAACGAAATCGTTGAAACTGGTATTGGTCGTGGACAATGGACTATTCTTAATCCTTCAACTAAATAACATGAGAACATTCAAAGTAACAGTCATTAAGACAGTTAGAACTTTTCTGATTCGCTATAGCGGAATCAAATGGAAAAGTATGGAGGGAGGAGACGTTTCAGCAGACAGTATCGATACAGCAATGAACAACTACACTCTTGTCGAAACCATAACCGATGCAGAAAAAATAATTGTAAAAGGGAAGAAGTTACTCTCTTTTGGAGATCTTAAAACTCTTATTCAAACAGCATTTACTTCTATTTTTCAATCCAAAAAAGCGGATACAGAACTATATGTAGATGAAACTGAAAAAGCTTTGATTGCTACGATCAGCGATAAAATAAACCGAAGCGAAACACTCACAGCCGTTGAAATTCAGTTGTTGATTACTAACTTAATAGATAGTTCCCCAGAGTTCCTTAATACACTCAACGAACTTTCTAATGCTATAGCAAACGACCCCAATTTTGCAACCACAATGGCTACGGAGCTATCAAAGAAGGTTACGGCTATTGTAGGCTATTCTCTTACAAAGAATGACCTTACAGACTTACTGAAAGCAGCGTATGACGATGCAGTTACGGCAATTCCAAACAAAGCAATTAAAACTACACAAGTAACCGAATTAACATTAACCGCTGCTAATTGGACACTAGTAAGCGGGTTGTACGAATATAACTTAGCAAATGTGAATATTACGGCATTAAATTTTGTAGAAGTGATACCAGATAATGCAACCATTGAAATAACTAAGTCGGCTCAATTACTTCCAACAAATGTAAGTAGCGCAGGAAGCGTTAAAATATACGCTACAAATTTACCAACAGGTGACATAGTAGTAACCATAAATATCTACGAATAATGATAGGAAAAACGATTTTACCCTATAGTAGTGGCAGTGCCGGAACTATCATTGTGGGCACCGGGAAGTATGCAGTGAAATTCATTGACTACGATGGAACGATTTTAAAAATTCATAATGTAAATGCAGGAGAATCAGCTATCAAACCAGCTAATCCGACATTGACAAATTGCACTTTCAACGGGTGGATTGGAGACTATACAAATATTCAGTATGCTACAGTAATCGGAGCAAGTTATAACTCAGCGCATACTTATTTAGACTTGACTATTAATGCAAACCACGGATTAACACCAACATTGTATTTAACGAAGACAAATACAACAGCGTTAAATGTCTATAATGATTCGACAAATGCCTTGATGGCTACAACCTCTACAGCAGGAACTGTGGCTATTCCGTTAACTTTTGCAAGTGCAGGGCAGTATATATTAAGAATAGAAGCCACAGCAAATTACTCTTTCAGTACTTATATTTTTGGTATTAACAATTTATATCAAATTTATGCTTTAAAAAATGTGATATTAGGGAATAGAGTGACTTCAATTGGTCTTTCTGCATTCTCCCCCTGCTACTCCCTTCAATCAGTAGTTATACCAAATTCAGTGACTTCAATTGGGTCTTCTGCATTCAGTGCCTGCTCCGCCCTTCAATCAGTAGTTATACCAAATTCAGTGACTTCAATTGGTCTTTCTGCATTCTCCCCCTGCTACTCCCTTCAATCAGTAGTTATACCAAATTCAGTGACTTCAATTGGGTCTCAATCATTCAGTGGCTGCTCCTCCCTTCAATCAGTAGTTATACCAAATTCAGTGACTTCAATTGGTGTTTCTGCATTCTCCACCTGCTCCTCCCTTCAATCAGTAGTTATACCAAATTCAGTGACTTCAATTGGGTCTTCTGCATTCTTTGCCTGCTACTCCCTTCAATCAGTAGTTATACCAAATTCAGTGACTTCAATTGGTACTCAATCATTCAGTGGCTGCACGAGATTTTATGAATATATAATTCAATCTACGACTCCACCATCTTTAACCAGTATAAATGCTTTTACAGGTATCCCAGCCTATTGTAAGCTATACGTTCCTGATGCAATCGTTGCAGATACTAAGGCGGGAACCAATTGGTCGTTTTATTCTTCACAAATTTACGCAATTAGCACACGATTATGAAAAAGATAACAGCACAAATAGGAAAGGTATTCATACGAATACACGATGGTATGTTTTTCGGAAGCGAAATATATCTCGGATATGACTATTCAACAGGTCTTAAAAGAGATGATTTACCCCAATATTACGAAGAAATTGACGAACATGTAGAAGTAGATGCTTAATTTAAAATAAATAGATAAAAATGGAAAATAATTATGATAATAAACAAAACAAAACAACAATAAACAAATTTAGTATTCCCGAAATGTTCAGTGATTTGAGTAACAGAAAACAAAAATAACATACGATCGTTGCTAAATCGAATTAACAGTAGTATCTTTCCAAAGTCAAACGAGACAAATAAATCACTAAGATAGCTTAAATGGAATAGAGTGCTAGTCTTAAAAGACTGGAGATGGTAGTTCGAGCCTGCCTCAAGGTGCAAAAATACAACACGCACGAATCAATTAGATGTAGCTTAGGCAGAATAATTTCGTAGTTCTTTAAGTTGGTAGCAGATAAATGTGACTCTGCAAATTTTAAAAAGAGTTCTTTGAAAATACGGGGGTATATGATTTTGACAGCAGGTAGAAGCTGTATTGGAATAGCACGAGTTTGATAAGGTCTCGTTTCAAAAGATCACAAAATTAATTGACAACAAAATCAACCGCATGATTGATGAAGTACTAGTAATCAATTTTGCACAACGTGTAGCAATGAAAAATGCTGCATAATGTAGTCAGAAGTTTATTGAAGAGTTTGCTTGTTTAGATAAAATGAGATGGTGGAGCTGGAGGAAACTTCAGCCTAAAAGTTTGTTAGTTTGAAGCTTATAGATGCAAAATTAACTAATGTATTGATGTGAATTATCAATTAAAGCTATAATCAATTCCAATATAGATTCCTTGTTTGGACGAGGGTTTGACTCCCTCTACCTCCACAAAACTGCGGCTTTCCGCATATTATGAACATTTAAAAATCGAGTCATTATGACAAACATTCAACAAGGATTTAGCGATCTAGTTTTAGCTGGAGTAATCATTTTAGTTTTCTTTTTTGCGATTTTACTAACAAAAGTATTGTGGAAGATCATCGATCTGATCATTTACAAGATCAAAATCAATCTTGAGTTAAAGAAAGATCACTTGAGAAGTTTAGGATTAAAGAAATAATATATCGCGAGGGTGGAGCAATTGGTAGCTTACGAGACTCATAACCTTGAGACGCAGTTCGAATTTGACGCTCGCAACATAATAGCAGAAGTAGAAATTCAAAAGTGAACCAATCTAACCTTCGTTGGACAGAGGGAGACAAGGGTGAGGAAATCCACTAAACTGCTACTAACACATAAAATCGAATGAAAAGGTCAACTCTATTGTTAATCATCTACTTAGCACTCTCAAACTGTTCGATCAGTATTGAGAGCAAGTCGAAACAAACCTCTGAAAAGAAGGTTTGGTTGAGCAAAGGTGAACAGAGAACTGACTACAATTCATTCGAACAAACCCAAGCTATCACTGGTGGAGGACAATTAACCGTTAAGGGGAGAGAAGTTGATATCGTTCCGTTGTCCGTTGAAAGAGTGAAGCTAGTTAACAAGAAGCTATTCAATTTTAGACTCTGGCAATTAGCCTGGACATTCGGTATAGAAACACAAGTCCTCGTATGAGTCAGAAATCATACCGAATTGATATCAAAAAACAAAACTCACACATAACAAAGCTTCATTCGTACCCTTGCAATCATGGGAGAATGAAGCTTTCTTCTTGAAGTAATGTTAAAAAATATTAAAAGAAACATACTCTTGTTGCTTTATCGAAATGTAGGTCGTATCTTCGTAGCGTAATTAAAAACAGAAGATTATGAAATCAACATTGAAACATAGAGATGTAGTTGTAGTAGAATTACCAAATATCACTCCTTTCAAAACAACTATCAGAGGATATCCATTTGAAGGATCAGAAGGTGAAATGGTTCGTATTAAAACAGGAGATCAATTAGTTGATGTTGAGTGTGTTACTAAAGTAGCACCAGGAATAAAGGAGTGGAAAGGTCAAAAATTAATAGCATGGTGAAAGAAATAGAACTTAGAGACTATCAAAAATCCGACATAGAAAGAATCGAATCAGCTTGGACTGAATACAACTCAATCCTCTACCAACTTCCAACTGGTGGAGGAAAGTCTGTGATCATATCTAAGATAATCAGTAATCACAAAATAGAGAAGATCATAATTTTTGCTCACAAACGTAGACTGCTCAAACAACTCAAAGAACATCTCTCAAACGTAGGAATCAAAGCTGGATTACTCATAGCTAACATCGCTGAGAATATGGATAGTAATATTGTAATTGTTTCAATTCGTACAGCAGTTAAAGATGCACGACTAGATAAGTTGCTTGAGAGAGATTGGGATATGGTAGTGATTGACGAAGCTCGTCACTCAAGAACCAATTCTTATGACAAAGTTCTTAAAGCAATAGAAGCTAACAATCTAAATATCAAGAAATTAGGGGTAGATGCAACTCCTTTCCGCAAAGACAAAAAGAGATTAGATGAGCATTTCGAATGTATGGTGTGTAGCACTGAAACTACTGCTTCACTTATCGAGAAAGGTTATCTTGCTAAATATAAAACATATGTCGCTCCGATTGGAGAGATCGAAAAAGAAGTTGATGAGGTAGCTAACGACTTTCAACAACAACAACTCTCTCACTACATGAGAAACCCCGAATATCTTCATTATGTAGTAGAAATGTACAAGCAGTATGGAGACAATCATCAAGCAATCGTTTTTGCTGTCGATAAAGAGCATGCTCGTAGTTTAAAGAAAACGTTTGTAGAACAGAAGATAAAAGGTGTAGAACAGATTGATTCATCCTTATCTGTAGATGAAGTTGAGAGTATAGTCAAATCTTATGAAGAAAAAGAAACACAGATCCTCATAAACGTTGAGATGTTGACTGAAGGAGTCGATCTACCTGATACTGGAGTAATCGTTGGAGCTCGTCCAACCAAATCACTTACTCTCTATCTACAAATGGTTGGTAGAGGAACAAGACTAAAAGGAGATGGTTCTCACCTTATAGTACTTGACTGTTGCGGTTGGACTGAAGCATTTGGTCAATTAAGTAGCCCAAAACACTGGTCACTCAATCCTGAGATCGATCCAAATAATCCTCGATTGAATAATAGAGTAGTTGGGAAAAGAGAAAACGGTACGATCGAAGAAGATCTGTCTGATTTCATTGGTGAGGTAATTGAACTCACTCCTGAAGAATATCTCAACAGTGTGCAGAATGGTCTTGAAAAAGCAACCAAACTGAACGAGAAGATCGATTTCAACAAACTCGCTTTATTTGAAAAAATATATGAATTGTGGAGTAATTCTGTAAAGAGTAAGTTGAGTGAGTGTTGTTACATAGTTGAAGCTCGAGATAGAGATATGACTCAACAAATAACTATATTTGATATTCGCAAAAAAGAATCAAAAGAGAGTGATTGGCAAAGATTCAGAGTAATTATCAAATTCTCACTTGAAAGAAGGCTATATGCAGCGTTCGAAGGACCAAACACGCAACCTGGCGAAGAAGGTAGAATCGTTGAAATGATGAGAATGTCACAAGTGTTTGCTGAGCTCAACAATATGTTTTTCACTCAGTCAAAAATAGAAATACAGACATTGGAGCTATATGAACAGATTCTCGATCTCGAGAAGACGAAAATAGATCTGAAAGCAATTCAAAACAAAGCAACAGAATTTAACGAAGAACAGTGGAGAAAAAGTGTAGAAGATCACTTTGTAGCGAACGATGGATTGTTTACGTTAGAGAGAGAGCAACGAAGAGATAGTTGGTTCAAAGGTTATAGTAGCGATCGATTCTCAAACATTAAAATACTCGGATCAACTCTTAATTCATACAGCAACACACTTGAGATCTCAATGATAAATGGATGGAGAAGAGAAGAAGTTAAAACAGAAATCAAAAGCTACATCAAAGCTGAAAAGATATATGAAATCTTAAAAGCAGGCAAGTGGAACGAAATAATTGAAAAATAAAACATACTTTTGTTGTTTAATTGAAATATTCAATAGACCTTTACGGAAAATTTAAAAAGATCGAATTATGGATAATCCAAGATTAAAACCAGAAGAACAAGACATCAATCTTATTGGTGTGAAATTTCGAGTTGAAGGTTATGTGTGGGTAGTGAAAACCTCAGGAATCAAAGATCGTTGGGGTTGTGAAAGCACAAGAACATCAGCTTTCTCAACTTTCGATACAGAAGAAATTCAGAAAAATCGTTTATAATGGAAGCAAAGCAAAACGCAATCATATCTCGCATCAAGAAACTGATGCGACATGCAGAGTCAGCCAAACAACTTGGATCTCTCGAAGAAGCAGAAACCTTCTCAGCAAAAGTCGAGGAATTGATGATCGAGTACAATATAGAGCTCAGTCAAGTCAAACTCGAAGAGAACGAAGGAGAATTCGATAAATGGATGTATAGTGAAAAAGTGTCGTATAAAGATAATCAAGCTGGACAGAGATGGAGACTCCACTTAGTTGAAGTACTATGTGAACACAATTTCTGTAGCTATATTTGGAACTCATATTCAAAAACCTTTGAAGTGTACGGTAGAATGGAGAACGTAGATACAGTAGTTTGGATGTATAATTTTCTTTCTATTGGACTACTCAGACTTGCTCAAGAAGCTCATGTTGATCGAGGTTGGGAGAGTAAGTTAATCTACGGTGAACGTCGCTACGCTTTTTTGAAAGATTGGTTGATTGGAGCAACAGTAGGATTAGATAGGAAATTTCAAAGACAAAGAGAGGAATCGGCTCATGCTGATCAGATCGGAGGATTGGTGTTATTCAATAAAGAAGCTTTAGCTAAGTTTTTAAAGACGCAAGATCCAAAAGTCAAAACAGTAAAAATGAAACCAGTATATGTTGGACCAGCCTATGAAAATGGAATCAAAGCTGGTGAAAACTACAGTATTAATCCACCTCTGAAACACAAAGAGGTTAAACAGATTGGACAATGGAAACGTTAAAAGTTAAATTCAAAGCCATTGGATTAAGAGGTGAGTCAGTAAGATTCACTCAAAAGATCCAATGTCCAGATTTTGAAGAGTATGAAAGCGATATTGGTCAATTTGTTGATAGTAAATTGATTCGAGATGGAATTATCAACTCAAAGATCACTATTGAAGAACAACAAGAAGAGTGGTTATCTGATTTCAACAAATGGGATATAATGATTGATAAGGATATTCAATCAATCATTAATTAGACCATCGTCAGAAAGAAGGAGAAAGTGAATTATGAAGAAATCAAATTTGAAGCTTTAAAAGTAAAGTTATTAGAAATTTGGCCAAATCAACCTGATAGAGTAGCAGATTTTCTCAGTATTTATCAAGAGATGTTTCCAAAAATAAAAAGATTCTCTTTGATCAAAAGATTCGAGATTGTTTTACAATCGTATGTGGTTGCTGTGAAAGCTACAACGACATTCGCTGAGAGAATTACAGCAACCTTGAGAGGAGAAGGTTTAACAGAAGAGCAACAACAGAGAAGGCGAGAAATATTGCCACAATGGAAGAAAAGCTAATCAATAGGTACCAAAAGCAACAGAAGTATGTAAAGAGATAGTATCTTTACTGTCTCAAAAATAAAACAACAATGGCAAAATTAGTATTAAGTAAAAACGAACATACTGTAGAAACTCTTCTTCAGCATGTTAAAAAACAACACAATCAGAAGATGAATGGATCTCCATTTAGCAAATCTGATATTCATGACTGGGCAAACAAAGGACGAATTCCAAAAGCTTATGGTGGACAGTTCTTAAAAATTCAAAAGATCGGACCATTGAAAGTGTTAGAGCTTTCAGTTACACCTTTCATCAACAACGATGAGACAGTATTAAAAATCGAAAAAGAAAAATAAATAGTGGCCGGATACAATAACAGTAAACCTCAAGAACCAAACTCATTCGTGGTATTTGACTTCGAGACTGGAGGATTAGATTCAAATAAGAATCCAGCAACAGAGATCGCATTAATCGCCATAAAAGGTGACGCTTCGCTAGATGAGATTGGACGTTATCAAGAACTCATTAAACCGTATGACTATGATCTTCAATATGAAGAGAAGGCTGCGAAAGTCTCAGGGATCACTTTTGAGCTAGTAGAGGACGAAGGTAAAGAGTTGTTCGAGGTAGTTGATAAAATAGTTGAACTGCTGAGATTAGCAAACGCTACCAACGCTCGAAATAGTCCAGGATTACGTCCAGTATTAGTTGGTCACAATGTAGGATTCGATATCAACTTCCTTCACTCCATCTTTGATTATCGCTTCAAAAACGAAAAGAAAACAAACGGACAAGATCAACTTGAATCACTGCTACACGGTCGAAGAGATCACTTTGGTAATTTCAGTCCATCATCTATCGATACTTGGTCCTTAGGTAAGATGTGGTTCGGAGGAGATCAAGAGCTACCAAATTTCCAACTTGGAACCTTAGTAGAGAAAGCTGGTGTAGAACTAAGTGACGCTCACAGAGCGATGAATGACGTTATCGCCACTACAGATCTATTGAGAACAGTAATAAGAAACTTGAGAAGCGGATATGGTCTTGGAGAAGGGTCAAACAGCTTCCGAGCAAAAAGAGAGGGATTTCAATTTCCAATTTAATAAAATGAAGATTGCTAAAATATTCAGCGACGGGGCTGCAAACAATCATCTTGGAAAACCATCGATGGGATATGGAGTAGCTGTCTTTTTAGAAGGAGTCTATACTGAAGAATTATGTCGAGCAGTTCATGTCGCTGCAGAGTCAAGAGAAGAGAAATTAACAAGTAACGTCGCTGAATGGTACGCTTGCATTGAAGCTATGAAAGTAGCAGTAGGATTACGACAAGATGGTTACACAGTATTTGCTTATTCAGACTCTCAAGTGATTGTAAACCAATTTAACGGCGATTTCTACATTAATAAACCAGAATTCAGAGAAGCATTCACAACAGCTCATCACTATGCTCAGAAGGCAGGAGTATCGAAAATTAAATGGATTCCTCGAGAAGAGAATCAAGAAGCTGACGATCTTTCCAAACTTGGACTATACGGTGAAGATTGGAGAAACAGAAAGAAGAATAAAAGAAAAGCAAAGATTGACCTTCAAAACACAGACGACTGTTGCTTAGTAAAAGTTTAAAGTCTACTTTTCCAATCCAAAGTTAAAAGAAACATGATTTAAAACAACATCAGTAATTCAAAATCAATCAAAGTATGAAAAAGAATTGGTAATTAGTGAATGATTTTCAGAACGGTCGGACCAGTAATCGAAAGATTTATCCGACCGTAATTTTAAATTCAAATCAATAAATTGCAAAATGGCAGATCAAGAAATTCCAAACCTCACAGACGAGGAAGTAGTAAAAGCTTACATAAGCAATCCCAAGAACAAAGAGATGCATATAGCGATGGCTTATACTCTTAAAGAAGCTTTCAAAGATAAATGGTTTCGAGTAAAAGAAATCAATCAAAAGACAGGAGTTAAGAGTTCTCAAGAAGCAGCTCGAATGATGGTTGGACTTCAATTATTTGGATTATGTACATCAAGAGAATACAAAGGAGAAGCTCAATTCAAAATCACTCTCACTATTGAGGAAAAATTGAAGGTCCTGGAGGGATACAAGCAAAATCACATCAAACAGATTGAGTTACTTGATCAAGAGATCGAAAAATTGAAATCGGAAGTAGAAATCGAAAAATAATTTCTTACCTTTACGAAAATTTATCGACTTTGGCAAAGCAATCATCAACCCTAGACAGTGTACTTCTACAAGAACAAAAGCTTCAAATCGAGAAGACTTTAGCTCTTGAAAAAGCGTTCAAATCAAACGATGTGAACGAAATAATGAAGGCTCAACAATATCTTAAAGGAATAGAGAAGAGAGAGGATATCGATTTCAAATCGATTATCGTCGATCCTCTCGACATGACCACTGCTTTAGGATATAAGCAAAAGCCATATAATCTTAGCTTTGATGTGTTAAGAGGAATGGGAAGAACTCCAATTGTGAAGGCGATAGTTGAGACCAGAAAAGAACAAATAATGTCTTTCTGTGAGCCTCAATCAAACAAATATGCTACTGGATTCGTTATCTCAAAAAAGAAAGGATATAGAGTTCAACAAGATCAAGAAGTCAAACTGACTAAAGCTGAAGAAGCTAAAGTTGACGAGCTCTACTCATTTATAATGAATTGTGGAGCGACTGGGAACTACTGGTCACAAGATTCATTCGATGTTTGGGTAAATAAGATCATGGGAGACTCACTTATCCTTGACCAAACCACATCGGAGATTATTCGCAACAGACGTGGAGTTCCAGTGAATTTCTTTGCAACAGATGGAGCTACTTATCGCATTGCTGATTCTTACGAACAAGATGATTATACAAAGGGAGAAAAAGAAATCTCAGGCTACACTCCATCATACGTTCAAATCTACCAAAGCAAAGTTTTAGCAGAATTCTATCCTTGGGAACTTATGTTTGGAGTTCGCAATCCTCAAACCGACATTCGATTAAATGGATACGGTAAGAGTGAACTTGAAGATATGATTCAGACTGTTACTGCACTCTTAAACGCTGATTTCTACAACGCAAACTTCTTTAAAGTAGGATCCGCTCCAAAAGGAATACTTCGTTATTCTGGCAATATAAATCCGAATACAGTCGAAGACTTCAAGCGTCAATGGGTAGCTCAAGTAGCTGGTGTACAGAATATGCACAAAATTCCGATGATCAACGCAGATAAGTTGGATTTCATCAATACTCAACAATCAAATAAAGATATGGAGTGGTCTAGATATCAAGAGTTCTTGATAAAGATTACTTGCGCCATGTACAAGATTGATCCATCAGAGATTGGTTTTCCAATGTCAGGATCAGCAGAGTCACACCCAATGTTTGAAGGCAACAATGAAGCTCGACTACAGTATTCAAAGGACAAAGGATTAAAACCTCTTCTGAAGAGATTACAATTTTGGATTAATAAATATCTAATTTCTCAAATAGATCCTGCTTATGAATTCAGATTTGTTGGTATAGAAGGAGAGGTAGATGCTAACACAGAGCTCGATAACGATATTAAAGGACTACAGAACTTTTCTACATTGAATGAGATTCGTGCAAAACGAAACTTACCGTTGCTTCCAAATGGAGATGTACCATTAAATCCAATGTATATTCAACTTATGATGTCATCTATGGAAGGTGGAGAAGAAGGAGGAGGTCAACAACAGGAAGAAGATACTCAGAAAGCTGAAGAAAATAATCCGATAATGAAAGCTTTAGAGAACGATTTAGAAAAACTTTTATGTGAATAATTATGGAAACAGCAAAATCAAAATTTGGAACATTAAAAACATTTGACTTCTGGAAAGGACTAATCGTTGCTATTTTAACAGCAGGCATCACTTCTTTAGAAAGCGTTATTAGTTCAGCGACAGACTTTGTTTCTTTCAATTGGCAAGGTGTTGTATTAGCTGCAGCAGGAGCATTCGTTGCTTATATTATTAAACAATTCATTACGAATTCAGACGGACAGATTCTTAAAAAAGAAAATTGATCATGGGAAAAATAAAAGAATTTTTGAGTAAGAATTGGTTTCCAGTCATTTTAGTTAGTATATTAGTTTCTCTCGCCTTGTTCAATGCAATAGACAATCATCGATCAAACAAAGCAAAACAACTTGTAGAACAAACGCAAATCGATCAATGGTGGCATCATTATAAAGATTCTATCGATTTATCTTATTTGAAGATAGATAATATAAAAATTGATAGCATAAAGAGAGTAGATTCGATCAAAACTGAATTTCATAAGAAAAGAGCCGACGGTCTTCAGGTAGTAGTTAATAGACAAGACAAAACAATCAAAAAACTACAAGGAGAAGCGAATAATGCTGTAAGTGACTATCAAAGCGATACTACAGTTCATTCTGAGAAATGTGATTCTGCTATCTCAAAACTACAACAAGTTAACGATTCACTCTACACTCAGACAGACTCTTTGAAAACAGAATGCAAAGATTTGAATCAAGAGGCAGAAGGATACAGTAGACAATTATATGAGTCTAATCTTCAACTCATGAATAAGCAAAAAGAAATCTTTATAAAAGATGACGCTATATTAGAGAGCGAGAGGATTAGTAAGCAGCTTAGAGATCAAATTAAAAAAGATAATAATTGGTGGCGTCGAAATGAGAAATGGCTCTATTTGGGTGCTGGAGTGGTAGCAACTGGATTAATTCTCAAATAATGCTTAACAAAGATGGCGACATAGTAGTTGGTAAATTTTTAGCGACACCTCAGAAGAATGGCACATTTCTCTATAAAGCGAATAATGTACCTACTTCTTTCTCAGTAGTTAAACCAATTCATAAAGAGAAACCTCAATATCCCTTAATAGAGCAATACGAAAACGTTGCAAAAGAGAGATATAAAGAGGAGCTTTCCACTACAGTTTTAGATATAGTAAAATTCCTCAAAACAATATAATTTATGCCTAACTTCGAAGAAATTCAAAAAGCTAGAATACTCAATTCTTTCAATATTGACGAGGGATTAAGTGAACTCACCAAAGCCGAAATTCTTGATATTGAAAAAGGAGGGAAGCGTGCATTAATCGGGGAGAAACGTACCTTTGCAGGAAGGGAATACATCAAAACTACAGACGGTTGGAAGTTTCATGGGAAAGGAACTGGAGCTAAAGCACAATCTCACATTGCTGGCGCATTAGAGCATCATGTTGGAGAGAAGAAAGAGAGTGAAGAAGTTGGTTCTACACAAGCGGATTATGGTACATATTTAGATAGATCTAAAGTAACGAAAGAGGATGTTGAGAAATTCGATAACTCTTTGTCAGAAGAAGATCGAAATCTTATTGAAGTAGCTATGAAGGATTATCGAACTCAAGGAGGAGTTTTCCATTCTCCTGGAGACATATTAGCTTTTAAAAAGAAAACTTTACAAAAAGAATCTACATCTACTCACAAAGATGAAGATTCAAAGGAATCTCACGAAAAGAGAGGTTTTAAAGAAGAGTCGGGAGATGAAGATATAACTAGTAAAAGTGAAATTGTTACCGATTCTTCTGAAAAACAACGACTCAGAAACGGGATAAGAGAGGGTGAAATGATTCTTCAATCTAAGAGATCAGCTACCGGAAGAAAAATGCATGAAGATGAATTAGGTGCAGTTAGAAGATCTGTTGAAAACTCAAAAAAGAAGTTAGGTGAAAAATAAAGAAGAATAAACAATCGCAACAAACAAATCGAAAAACTTAATCTTCAATTATTGAAATAATGGTAAAGAAAGTGTCGAGTTGGTTTGGTGAAAACCAAATAATAGTCGGATCAATAATCACTTTATTGATATATGGGATCGGTCTTTACATTGCAGTAAGCGATAAAGTTTCAGCAAACACAACCAAAGACGCTGTCTATCAAGAAAAAGTTGATCAGCACGATAAACGAATCAACAGTATCGAAGCTACACTCAAAGATATCAATGACGCTGTTAATCGTATCGATAAGAATGTAGTTGAGATTAAGACAGAGGTAAAGTATAAAAAGGATAAAGGAGATAAATAATGAGGTTAATCAAAGATTTTCAAACGAAATACGGATTAGTCCCTGACGGACAAATTGGTAAGAAAACTCTTTTGAAAATCAAAGAGGTTCTGTTAATTCCAACCATCGAAGCATTATCTCATTATATGGGACAATGTGATCATGAAAGTATGACTTTCACTCAGTTAGTAGAGAATCTTAATTATTCATCTCAAGGATTACTTGGAACCTTTGGTAAGTATTTCGACGATAAAACAGCTCCACTCTATCAACGCAATCCTGAAAAGATAGCAAATAGAGTTTACGCTAATCGAATGGGGAACGGTAACGAAATGAGCGGAGACGGATGGAGACATCGAGGTTTTGGTCCGATTCAATTAACTGGAAAAACAAATCAAGATGCGTTTGCAAAAAAGATTAGCGATCCACTTATAGTTGATAATCCCTCTTTAATTGCAGCCAAATATGCTTTTGAATCAGCTAAATTTTTCTTTGATGATAGGAGTTTATGGAGTTATTGTAAAAAAGTAGATGTTGCTTCGATCACTAAAGTATCTAAACTAATCAATCAAGGGAATTTGAAAGCAAAAGGAGATCCAAATGGACTTCAAGAACGTATTGAGAAAACAAATCATTATTATAAAATTCTAACAACATAACGAATATGAAATCATTAATTTTTACAAACGGAGCAAACATTCGTGTTGAATATGTAGTTGATCAATTAGGAACCAACACAGGCAACATCACAGTAATGGAAATCAAAGGTTTGGATACAGCAGAAGAAGCTTTATTCCAGGGTTTTCAAAAACTTCCAACAAATCTTGCAGCCTTCAAAGCGTTCGCTACAGCGAATCACATGCAACTGACAGAAGCTGATCAAGATGCTTCAACATCGTTGATTAATGCTACCACAACGACAACCACTGCAGCTCCAACTACTACGACCACGACTGCCGCTCCTACAACTACTACAACAACTACTGCCGGATAATAAATGTTTCAGCTCACGCCAGAAAATACGAACGAACTCCTTAACATCATTGATCGCAATCAATGCGTAATGGTAGCTAAGGAATTTGGACCCAACTTTTTAACGGAGTATGATAAATCACTTCTAAGCGATTATGGAGTGAAAGTAGATGAATTATACCAATTAGAGAACGATACTGTATTCTCGAGCTTCCATTTCGGCTTATTAAGCGATTCATTGGAAGCGATAAGATCTGTTAGCAAAGTAACATATGACGATCTTAAAGAATACATCAAAGGTGGAAATTATATTCCACTAACTGAACAAGAGAAAGCGACCATTAATCACATCAAAACTCAAAACCTAAGTTCATTGAAAGGGTTAGGGGGGAAGATTTTCCAAGATGTGAATGGGATACTCGACGACAACTCAAGAACAGCTCAAGAAGAATTCTTGAAGAGAGAAGTAGTTGAAGGAACACTGAAGAAACAAACAATTCGACAAATTGCTAATGAGATAGCAAGTAAAACAGGAGACTGGAGTCGAAATTTTGATCGTATAGTTGAATATATGTCACAATCAGCATTTGAGAGTGGTAAAGCTGCAGCGATTGAAAGACAAGTAAGTGGTGATCCTCTTGTATTTAAGCGAGTTTTCAATGGTGCTTGTAAAAATTGTATCAGACTATACCTTACAAAAGGATTAGGTAGTGAGCCGAGAATCTTCAAGTTAAGTGAACTAAAAGCGAACGGAGATAATATCGGAAGAAAAACTGCAGATTGGAAGGCTACTCTAGGAAGTTTGCACCCATTTTGCAGATGTTCACTTCACCACAAAACTCCAGGATACGCTTTTGATCCAAAAACGAACAACTTCAGTATCTACGATGAAAAAGAAAGACCGCAACTTAAAAGAGCTCGTGAAAAAATAAAAGCGATAATAGGTGGAGTTGAGGTCTGGGTATAATTAATTGAACTATCTTTAGAAAATGAAGCTAATCATATTCACAAGACAAGATAATATTGAAGTCAAATTTAAAACCTCTATTAAAGATGTTAATAATTTGGATGAGAATTTTGTGATTAGTGATATCAAACTCAACACATATCTTGAACAAAGTCTTTTTTATAGTTTCGATAAGAAACAGTGGACTTTGAATGAGATGTTGTTTTTCGCAGCAAACAATTTAATGTTAGTTGAGATTTATGATGAAATAGGAATAACTTTATTAAAAACGTATGATTGTACTTCAGGAACAGTACCCACAACAACTACCACTACTACAATTTCTACAACTACAACAACCACAGTATAATGTTTCAAAAAACACTAGATAGAATCGGACAACTTCTTGCTTTAAAGAAGAATAAAACTCACTACTCTGATTGTGTGATTAGAGATGAGAAAGGTAGAATTTGTTTACTTCATCGATCATATCAAGCTGATTTTGAACCAGGTAAATGGTGTTTACCTGGAGGACATATCGAAGAAGGGGAAGAACCAATAGTTGCAGCAGCTCGCGAACTTGAAGAAGAAACTGGTTATAAAGACATACCATTGTCTTATATTGACAAGATTGATCGTAAAGATAGTGTTAGTCTGTACTACGAAGGATTCGTTTGGAGTGGAACAGCAGTTCTTCTTGATAACGACGAGCATTATCGAATTCAATGGGTTAGATCAGAAGATCTCGATGATTATGAACTATTATGTGATCTCAAAGATATACTCGCAAAATTACCGTTGTCTCCAGTTCCTACACTTCCAGAAGTAGCTCCGGCAGGAGAAGATTTATATACTTCGTGGCAAAACAACTTCGCATCATTTGATGAAGGCAAAATCAACGAAGCAACATTCTTTAAAACTATTGAAATCCACAAAGCTGTCGCTGCTTACGAATTAGTAACCAGAGCTTTTGATAATGACGAAATCACGCCGGAAGAATTCAGTAGAGTTCATAGAGTCGAAAAAGCAGAAGGATTCGATCAAGCTCTTGAGCTTGCAAAAGAAACTGACACTGAAGTGTTGGAGGATATCGTGAAGGGTGGAAGAAAAGCTATGATCGGCGAAAAGAGAACTTTTGGTGGCAGAGAATATATTAAGACAGTCGATGGTTGGAAGTTTCATGGGAAAGGAACTGGCTCAAAAGCTCAAGAGCATGTAAAGAACAGCTCTGAGAAGAAAGAAGATAATTCTGATATTCAAGATAAATTGGATTATTTTAAAGAACTTTCACCAGAAGAGCAAACTCAATATCATAAAACTCTTACTGAAAAATGGATTCCTGAAACAGAAGAGAGTCTTAAAAATGCTTCAGGAGCTTCGAAAGAAATCTACGAAAAACAAAGCAAATTTGAGCAACAACTTCTCTTATCGATTGAAAAAATTATAAAAGATGATAAAGTTGAAAAAATGGACACAGGATCTGTTCCTGGAGCTGAGACAGTAACTGAAAACGGAAAGTTAGTAAAAAGCGAAGATAAAGAAATAACTAAAGCAGATCATACAAAATGGCTATAATATCAAATAAGGCGATCGAGTTACTCAACTACAGAATAGCTCAAGAAGAAGCAAGCTCACGACTATACAAGTCAATGGCAGTATGGTTAGATTACAACGGTTACTCAGGAGCAGCTTCTTTATGGCAGAAATACTCCGATGAAGAATTAGTTCATGCAGGATTCTCCTACGACTATCTACTCGATTTGAACATCAAACCTACAGTACCGGTAATCGAGAAACCAACTGGAGAATTCAGAGATTTGCCCCAGATCATAGCTGCCTCTTTTCAGCACGAAGTTGAAATTACAAATCAATGTAAAGTTTTAGCGAAGAGTGTAGCAGATGAAGACGATTACATGACACTAACCTTAGCTCAGAAATACCTTTCAGAACAGGTGGATGAGCTCAAAAAAACGCAATTCTTAGTAGACCAACTCAACATCTTTGGAACAGATAAAATCGCTCTACAATTACTCGATACTAAATTAGGAGAGCTATAACATGAACACAACAAGCAACAAATTTAATTTCTTCGTACCGTTAAGCTTTGAAAAAGGAACAGACGGTAAGGGAGCGTCAGTTGTAAAGATAAAAGGTGTTGCTTCTTCAGAAGCGGAAGACTCTGATGGAGAGACATTAATTCCAGCAGGATTTGATTTTGGACCACTACTGAAGACAGGATTCTTAAATTGGAATCATCAAGCGGGAAAATCAGCGAAAGCAATTTGTGGAGAACCAACAAGCGCTAAAATCATCAACAACGGAAAAGATTTCTACATTGAAGGATTTCTCTATCCAAACGCTCAAGGTAAAGAGGTAGCAGATTTAGCAGAGACTCTTGAGATGTATTCTCCAAACAGACGTCTTGGATTCTCTATCGAAGGACAAGCAACTGAAAAAGATCCAATGAATGAAAAAAGGATTACTAAAGCTCGCATCACTGGAGTAGCAATTACACAGAGTCCAAAAAATCCAAACACACTCATGTCAATCATCAAAGGAGAAACAGATGATCTCTATATTGAAGATGAAGAGTTAACTGACGAAGAAAAGAAAAAACAAGAAGAAGAAAAAAAGAAAAAAGAAGGTACGACTGAGAAGGCCATGGATACTGAGGCGATGACCCCAGCTATGCCTGAGTCAGTCGAACATAAAGAAAAGCCCACTGTTGGGTTATCGTTAAACAAAAGTGAAGTTTACATTCAAATCTACGATCGGTATACAACTGACGTAATCAAAGCAAAAGAAATTTTCAATTTTATATCAAACGTCAACGAAAAACTTTTCAATATGACAAAAGGTGAAAAAATAACTGAAGAAACTCTTCAGAAATCTTTCGAGATTCTCGATGGACTTGTAAAAGGTAAAGAAGACACAGAAGAAGGTGTTAACAAGATCAAAGAAAAAGAAGAGGAAGAAGATGAAGAAAAAACTGAACCTGCAACTTCTGGTAAAGAAGTAGCTGAAGAAGAAACTGAAGAAGTAAAAAAAGCGAAAGCTTGCACCTCAATGGCGAAAAGTTTATTGTCTACCGGTATGGCTCAAGGCGACGTTGTGAAAGCAATGACTGCTGTAGGAGTGGATCTAACAATGGCAGAAACATCTTGTCAAGCTTGTATTTCTCAAGCAGAAGCTTTGAAAGAAAACGGTGGAACTATAACAACTGAAACAGCTCCTATCGTTAAGGGAGAAGAGTCAGTTATTTTAGAATCAACTCCAGATCCAGTTCTTGACCTTGTAAAAGGTTTACAAAACGGTTTAGGAGAAGGATTCAAAGCTATTGGCGTAATTCTGAAATCAGTAGTTGATGAAAGAAACGATTTGAAAGAAACTCTCAACACTCTTCAAAAAGGTTTCGATGATCTTTCAGATGACTTCGAAAAACTTGCAGAAACTCCAGCAGCTCCAAAATCAAAACGTACAGTCAAGTCAATCGAACGTTTTGAAAAAGGAGAAGAAGAAGGCAACGAAGATATGTATTGTATTAATAACGCAGCAGACGTAAAACGTTTAGGTGACCGTATCATGGGTCATGTCGAAATTTTGAAATCAAAAGGACAAGAAGATTTACAACTTGAAAAAGCAATAGCTGATCTTGAGATCAGTAAATCAACCGACTATACAGCAATAGCTCCTAAATTAAGAGCATTGAACATCACATTAGTGAAGTAATCAAATCGTGAATCGCATTTAGAGATCGTTAATCGCAAAATTACAAACAAAAATACAATCATGGTAGGATTAAATGACTATGTTGATGGTTTTGGTGGAACCGAGCAAGAAGGTCAATTAGAGTTGCAAAAAGCAATGTCTGCAGGCCAAATTACCGGTAGAGAAACCACAGGTTTATCATTAACTCAAGAACCTCTGAAAGCAGAGTCTCTTGAAAAAACACTGAAATTACTTGAATTTCGGACAACGGATATCAAATTATTCAACGCTATTCCTAAGCTAACAGCTTATAACACTGTTGAAGAATTCTTGCAATTATCAAGTTACGGTTCTCAACGCGGAGGTTTCTATAATGAAGGCGAACTTTCAGATGTAGAAGATTCTAAATATATCCGTCGGTCTGAGTTGATAAAATACATGCAGGTTACCGGTGAAGTAACAATGCAGGCTCAAATGGTACGTTCGTACGTTGATGCAATGCGTAAGGAAGTTGAAAACAAAATGATGTGGATCATGCGTTTAGCCAACACAACTTTGACAAAAGGTGACGCTGACATTATTCCTCAGGAATTCAACTCTATCTACAAACAACACGCAAGTATTGGCGCAACACAAGATTTCTTGTATCCAACTTTCGAAGCTTACTACAACAGTGGTACAGTAGTTGATTTACGCGGAAAGAGTTTGAAACAATCTGATGTTGAAAATGGCGCTATCAAAGTAGATGAAAACTACGGTACAATCTCTCACTTGGCTGCTCCAACAACTGTTCTTTCAGCTTTAGCTCAAGACTATTTCGAAACTCAACGCATCATCCAAAACGGTACTGGATTTGAAGGTAAAATTGGAGTTGTTCCAAAAGTGATCTCAACAACTATGGGAGACGCAGCTTTGATGGGTGACAAATTTATGAAGGCAGATCCTTCAAAAAATTCAGCTACTCCTTCAACTTCTACGAAAGCTCCTTCTGCTCCAACGATCTCTACAGTTGCAACTGCTGCTGACGCGTTATCGAAATATGTAACCGGTGAATTGGGTGACTGTTTCTATGCAGTATCTGCAATCAATCGTTACGGTGAATCAAACTTAGCTATCCACGCTACTCCAATCACATTGGCTGCTGGTTATTCTGTGGATTTGACTTTTGTTGCTGGTGCTGGATCAAACGTAACTAACGGTTATGTGATCTTCCGCACGAAAATCACTACTGCTACTACTCCTGCAGGTTTAGAATTTTATCCTATCTTCCGAGTTGGCTCTGCAAATCTTTCTGCAGGATTCAATAACGGAGCTCCCGGTACAATTCGCGACGCTGGATATTTCTTACCAAACACTGAACAAGCATTCTTGACTCAGATTGATGAAGAAGTTGTAGCATTCAAACAATTGGCTCCAATCTCGAAATTGGACTTAGCTGTATTGTCTATGAGCCGCAGATTTATTACATTTTTATTCGGAACGACCCAGGTGTATGCGCCAAAAAAGATCATACGTTACATCAACGTAGGGAAAACTTTAACAGCTTAATTGTTGTTTAAATATATAATTAAGAAGCGTCGCCTATATTGTGCGACGCTTCTTTTGCTTTAAGGAAATAGTTTACTGATATTTACGCAAATTATAAACATTTTAAAGATGGTATTATTAAAAACAACACTGCAACACAAATGGGGTAGAAACGCCTGCCTTCCAATCATTGGAGATGTAACTATCTCAGAAGAAGGAACTATCGAAGTAGAATCTGAAGAGATTGCTCAACAGATTGAAGATCTTGAAATTGGTTTCAGTATAGCTGAAGAGGTAGAAATAACTACTACCACAACCGAAGCGACAACAACAACTACCACTACCGAGTTGATCGTAGAGAAAGTTGAAAAAGACGAACTCAATCCTGAAAGCGAAACCGAACTTCATAAAGAAAGTCAAGGCGACGAAACCGATCTAATCTCTCAACTTGAAAAAGAAATCTTCTTTGCTTCGCTTGAAGAAAAGAAGCTTGAAGAATTGAAAGAGTTAGCAAAAGACTTTCCTGGTAAAGAATGGAGAGCTTTGAAAAAAGAAGATTTGATCATTTATTTGAAAGAAAAATTAGCTTAATACAACATGCCTCAAATAAACTTTAGTATAATAATTAATAAGAGCACTCGACAGATTTTATCTGTTGAAGAGTTCAAACAGAAGTATTTGTTTGGTCTACCCCTTGAAAAAGATGGAGTACTCATACCAGCAGAGATCTATGAGCACTATCTAAGTGCAGCTAAGGAACAAGTTGAGGATTTATTGAATTTAAGACTAAACAGAGAAATTATCAGAGAGCAAAAAGACTTCTTCTACGACGATTGGGTACATTGGAGTTACACGAAAGCGACTTATCCGGTAGTGTACCCAATTGCGTTGAAAGGTTATCTCGGCACAACTAAACAAGTTGATTATCCTCGTTCATGGTTACAAGCTCGCAAAACAAGCGATAATAAATTGTATAGTCGACTTCTTTACATGGTCCCAACTTACAATTCAGTCACAAGTCAGAACTCAATTATCTTCTCAGGAGTAATGCCTAATCTGAATTGGTTCGCTTCTTACGGAGCTAACGGTCAAATTCCATCGTATTGGAACCAAGAATACATCACAGGGTTCGATAAAATTCCATCAGACATTATTCATGTTATTGGAATGCTCGCTAGCATCTCTTTTTTGGCAGTTCTAAGTGATATGCTGATGGGAAATCGTCAAGCTGGGGAAACTGGCTCAGGAATAGGTTGGGGTTTAAATTCAAAGAGTATTTCGATAGACGGATTATCACAATCGTTGTCAAGTGGAGCGACAAGCGGTATCTTTAAGGCACGGATCCAACAATATCAACAAACTCTTGGAGATCTTAGAGGTCAAAAATCCGGAGAATTGCAACGATTGATCGATTATTATAACGGTATTTTAATGATTTGCGCATAATTATGAATGAATTTCAAAAAGCTCAGAGCGAGCGTATTTTAGGTTGTTACGGCGAAAGTTCGGAAACTCTTTTAGAAAAAGGTGGAGAAGGTGCTCGTGGCGGAAAGGTTATCGGTCACACAAAATCAGGTAAACCAGTATATGCAAATCTAAAAGCTGACCACGAGAATTATAAACATTTCACTTCAACAGATCATAAAGAAGCTGCAAGCCTTCACAATGACGCTAAGCAATTCCTTCACCCTCGTGAAAACGCAGGAGAGATGGATAAGCACCGTAGTGCATCAGAGAGTCACATTGAAACAAGTCATCGCCCCTACAAGAATCATTCAAAAGAAGAATTACACAAACTTGCAGATAAGAAAGCTGGAAGGGATCGTGCTGACGCAGTAGATGAATTAGCTAATCGCTACAGAGAGTCTCATCCAGGACAGACAGCTAACACATCGGCTTTAGATAGATCTGATCCCAAAACACATTAACCAATGCCACTTCAACCAACTAACCTTCCGCCTCCAAGAGCTGATCTCGACAAAGCTGAGTTCGAAAAGCTTATTGATCAAAAAGGTGGAGATGTGATCTTTGAAAAAGCACTTGAATGTCCTTGTAAATCAAAATCTACCAATCAACAAAGTGACTGTAAAAACTGCGGAGGAACTGGATGGGTATTCATTAATCCAGTACAGACACGAATGATCTTGACTGCAATCAATATCGTAACAGATTTCAAGGCATGGTCAGAGGAAATGAGAGGAACTGTCAACATTACTTGTAAAGCTGAAGAGCAACTTTCAGTGATGGATAAAATAACCGTTCTAAACGGAGAAGCTATTTTCAATGAAGTACTCTTTTTGAGAAAGAAGGGCGAAGAAGTTTTTTGCTACACTACGTACGCTGTAAAGGAGATTTTATATGTAGGCATGTTCGTAGCAACAGACGAACCATTACTAAGATTGATTGAGGGCGCTGATTTCACAATTGAAGGCAGCATTTTCAAATTAACAAATCTCGATCTTCTTGGAAGTGACTCAACTGGTGAGAATACATCTTTCACAATAAGATATAAACACGCTCCTGAGTTTCACGTAATTGAAATGCGGAGAGAAACAATGCAAACATTCGAGTGGCGAGGAACTGAAAGACTTCAAAGCATGCCAGTTTCAGCAATAGCTCGAAGAGCACATTATCAACTAAAAGCAAACAATCTCCTTGGAGATAGATTAATCGATAATTCATATATAGAATAATATGCTAAACGAAATCCAAAAAGCACAAAGTGCACGCATTCTTGCTACTTATGGCGAAACTTCAGAAAGTATTCTTGAAAAGAGTGGCGAAGGCTCCAAAGGTGGCAAAATCATAGGACATACTAAATCCGGGAAACCCATTTATGAACACTCGATACATACTTCAAAAGATTTTACTGCGGAAGATCACAGTGATGCAACGAGTGCTCATATGAAAGCTGCAAAATCAGCGAACGAAAAGAAGCAATTTCTTCACCCAAAAGAAAACGCAGGAGAGATGGAAAAATTGCGGAATCAATCTCAACATCATTCTTCAATGGCTGAGCTACATTCAAATGCAATAAATCAGAAATATGACGAAAAGAAAGACTAAATGATCGTACCAATTATCATAGATGGATCAGCTTTACAGCAACAGTTTGCTCTCAGTTCAGATCAAATTGAATCCATTTGCGATAATATAGCCAAAACCCTTGCAGTACGCTACGCACAACAACTAGAGCAAGAAGCAAATAACGCACTTCACTCCACTAGGCAACGCTATATTAAAAGTGTACACGTAGTTGATTCTGGAAGAGCGGAAAGTATGGTAGTTCTTGACTACTCAAAAGATAAGTTGATTCAAATGCTTGAAGAAGGTGCAAGTCCCTTCGACGAAAAAACAAAATTATTAGCAAGCACAAAAGCTAAGATTGGTAAAAATGGAGGAAGATATATAACTGTTCCAATGCGTTGGGGAACTCCTGGTATAGTAGGAGAGAGTGACGTATTCACAGGGATACTACCACAACAAGTTTACGATGTTGTAAAAGCAAAGTCTACAAATATTCCAGTAAGTGGAGGAGGTTCAAGAAGTGCTGGATTAAGCGCAGGAGAAATTCCTAGTCCGTTTAACGCGATAGGAAGCAGAGCTCCAATAGTAGATTCAGTAGGAAAAGTACTTTTCAACGAATACCAACACAAGACCTCAATTTATCAAGGAGTCTCAAAGAAAACAGATCTATCTACTGGACAAAATACATATAACTCATTCCGTAGAGTAAGTGAAAATAGCGATAAAGACGCTTTCATTCACCCAGGAATTGAGCAATACAACTTAATTCAGCGTGCTTTAGACAACTTCGATAGAGATAATATTGTATCAATAGCTATAGATCAAGAATTAATCAATTTAGGTTTTTAAAAATGCAGACATTAATCGTTCCAGAAACTATTATACTTGATTCTCTTGAAAAAGCGTTACAATTTGTTCGTACTGATTACGCAACGAATATAGCTGCAAATACAGAACAAGATTCATATCTTTATCGAATTCTTCAGGGAGTAGGAATAGAGCGATATACTTACTTCACTCAAGGAAAGAAAGTATTTCTTGCAGCAGAGGATGATCCTCGCTTATTGAATATTGATCTTGTTTACAACATGAATGTTAACAAGGTACCAAGCGTTTACATAGCTTTAGCTAACGAACAAAACGGTCAAAACGGATTAGGGTTAGATGAAGGATATCAACAGGATCTTGAGAATGAAGACGGAACAGCTCTATCAGTCTTTACTCGCAGAAAAAATACTTCATATAACATAATGATTACAAGCGACAATTCAAACGAAGTCGTTATGATTTATCATTTCTTGTACGCTTTATTAACATCACTTACTCCTCACATGAATATGCGAGGATTAGAAAATATTTCAATTGGAGGACAAGATCTGCAACTAAGAGGAGATTTGATTCCTAAGAGCATTTTCATGCGAGCTCTAGCGATCAATCTTCAGTACGAGATATCAGTTCCTGATCTAAGTAGAAATCCAACTGCTGGAGATATATTCTTTTCTGGAAGTCCAGTAGAGGAAATTACTCCAACTACTACGACTACAACAATATCAGTCACCACAACCACAACAACTATAATTTAAGAAATATGGCAAAGCAAAAAGAAGATCAACCTTTTTCTGAGGGTCAAGAAGGAACAACTACTACTACAACCAAAGCTCCTAAAAAAATAGACCTACAAAATTATTTGGATAGTTTATCTTTAATGAGAGCGGAACGAACGTATTACGAAAGGACTTATGGTCAAGTTCGAATCTCGAAGACCTATGAGGAGTGGAAAAAAGAAATCAAGATCGTTCATTAATCAGATAAAATGACTATTTTTATCTCGTTGAATTCAAATAACATCTTAACAGAATAATATGGCAACAGTAATAAGTGTTAACGGCAAAACGGTCACTAGACCAGGTGTTTACGCTCTAACTAAATCAGGAGTTAAAAATCCTTCACCAAATTTAGCATACGGCAATATATGTATTATCGACGACGGTCTTGGCGCTATGTGGGGAGGTGGTTCAGGTGTTAGTGGAACGTTAAAATCAGGCGTAGACGCTGTTTATGAATTAGCTACTATTCAACAATTCAGAGATTTTGTAAAAGGTGGTGAATTATGGAATCTTGCGAAACCATTGTTTAAACCTGCTGGAGACGGAATTAATGGTACCTCTAAGGTATTTTTAGTACGTGCTTGTGAAACCACACCTGCAACTATGTCTTACACTTTTGATGCTGGTTCAATAACATTTCAAACTCTTGATGAGGGAGTGAATACAAACGGTGTATTAGCTGGAAGCATTCTGAATAAAGGCTATGCTTGTAAGATTGTGAAAAACGTAGCAACAAGCAAATACGCTATTCAATTCTATGCCGGATCTTATAAAGGAATCGATCCTTTGAATCGTGTTTCTTATGACGGAATGACTCAGGTTACTGCGTTAGCAAACAACTTCTTATCATCTAAAGAATGCGCAACAGTACAAGAATTGATTGATTGGTGCAATACTTCAAATGAATTCAAAGCAGTTTTCAATTTAACAGTAGGAACTACTTCTTCTAATACTGCAGCAGCAGCAACTTTTGATTGTACTGCGTTAGCAACTATTCTCGATACTCCTATCACTTTAAGAATCAACGATCCAGTATTGGGATTGATTGAATTGGGTTCTTCTACCTTCACTACTGGAGCAACAGGAGCTGCTATTGCAGCAGTTTTTAAAGCAATTATAAATACTTACGCTCATGGTTATTCAGCAGATAATACTGGAGCTAGCTTAGTAACTACTGCTCCAGCTACTTACGGAGCAAGTATTAATGGAAACGCTTTAGGATTTTACTATGCAACAGGATCAGCTTCTGCCAGTTTTGCAGCAGGTGCAGATGTAGCAAGCTCATTCATTGATGCAGATGTAAGTGGGAATACAGGTTATCAATTGGCTACCGGAGGAACAGAAGTTTACACATCTGCAGCTTTTGATGCAGCTATTGAAGCAATCAAAGAAACAGATAATACTTTCTTTTTAGCTACTTCTTATGGAGTAACTAACGCGATTGGATTAAACAGCACTAAGATCTTTGACTATCTTGAAAATGATTCGAAATACGAAAAATTCATGGTAGTTGGTGCTGGTTATGACAAATCTGAATTTGCTGGAGCTTCTGGAACTTCTGAAGCAGTTGCAAAATATTATAATTCAGACAAAGTCATCATTGTACATGGTGCTGCAAAAGAAACTTCCAAAGCCGGATTCTTGGTTCGTAGTCAACTTTACAAAGCTGCTGCTGTATTGGGTCGTTTAGCTGGAGTTGCTCCACAGACACCTCTTACATTCAAGAATATCGCTATCGATGGAGAGATTCATTCGTTAACAGATACTGAAAAAGAATACGCTTTATCTGTAGGAATTTTAACTACACATTTCGATTCTGAACTTGGATACTATGTTATTCAACAAGGCGTAAATTCTTTGCAGAACAATCAGTATTTGATCAATGAAGACGCTTCTTCTTTCGACATAGCAGTTAAGCGAATTGAAGCGCAGTTAAACAAAGAAATTTGCATTCGCGCAAAACAAGTTTTCTTCGCTAAAGATTCTACTGGACCAAATCGAACTACAGTTAGCGAAGAAAATGTAAAAGCGTGGCTAGATGGTTTTTTGCACAATAAAGTAGCAACATCTTTGACTGATAATTTGATTTTGAGATTTGGTAATATTAACGTCGAATATCAAAGTGACAATATCTACGTGACATACGAATTCGTTCCAAATTTCTCAATTTCAAAAGCGATTTTCACAGGTACATTGCTCGACAAATAATAAATAAGACATAATTATGGCTAACGAAAAAGACAATAAGACCTTAACCGGTGCCATCGCCTTGATTTTGGTGGGAGATCAGGTGATTGGTAAAATGAAAAGTGTACGCTGTCAGGAAAACATACGACGTCTTCCAGTGCGTGGAATAGGAACTATCTTACCTTCTGAACAAGCAGTTATTGAATGGGAAGGAACATTAAGTTGTGAATTCATGGAAGTGAATTTTACTAAAACAGGAATCACCAATGCTATTCGTAGAGCACTCCCAAATATCGCTTCACAAGTGTTAGATGGAGTAGCTTCATTCGAGGACCAATTAATCCTTGACATAGAAGGAGTACAGGTGAACATCTTCAAGAAAATCTCTGACGTAGTTGGAGCTAACGGTATCATTAAACCTAAACTGACTCCTTACGCTATTGTGAAGAATTGTCTGATTGAATCAGACAGCTTTGATATTTCAGAAGGATCTATTGCCGGTCACTCACAATCTTTCAAGTACTTAGTTCCACTAACTCAATTAACATAAGATGAACGCACAAGAATTTCAAAAAGCTCAGAAAACGAAGCTTCTCGCATGTTATGGTGAAACTCCAGAATCTTTGATTGAGAAAGCTCAGATTGAGAACGATCTTGAGAAGGGTGGTGAAGGTTCAAAGGGCGGCAAGATCATTGGTCATACCAAATCCGGTAAGCCAGTATATGAAAGTTCAGATCATTCTAAACTTTCAGTAGCAGAGCATCGTGAAAGAGGTAGTAGTTTAAACTCTTACAATGAAGGAGCTCCTTCTCGAGATTCAGAAGAGGGACAAAAGAATCTAATTCTTTCAACTCATCATCGCCAATCTATTCTAGATCATTCTACAGATAAGGGTGAACATATTGGTCGCACGGAAAGTGGTAAATCAATATATTCGGAAGCAAATCATCCGTCTCACGCTAATTTTACTCAAAAAGATCACAAAGACGCTGCAAGTCTACATCAAAGTCTACAGCGCGATCAAAATGCTCCCTCAAGAGACATGGAAGGAAGTTTAAAAGCAAGACATCATTACGATCAAGGTTATGCACATTCAGAAGCTTCTAAATCAAAAAAGAATCATAATAACTTATACGGAATCAATCAAGACTAAAACGATGCTTTTAAGCAATTAATCTTCATATTTAAAACCACACAGAAAGAGTCTTACATTTAAAATCTGTAAGGCTCTTTTGTTTATAAACAAGAAAAAAGAGCTATTTTTAGGTTCACTTAAAACAAATTAAATTCATCGCAATGGAAACAAAAACATCGCCTTTAAAAAGAAGTACAACTATTGTTATCAAAAACAATAACTATGACGTAACTTATCCAAACACCGGACAATCAATGGATATCGCTCTTCTTATAGCGAAAATCTCTGACGGCAATTACGACACTTTACGTTTCAGTACAAGTTCACTGCTTCAGGAACAAGCAGACAAAGTCGACATGATTGCTGTATTCAATACACTCATTCCTCAATTGAAACAAGATCTTACAGTAAAGTCACTATTCGATTTATCTGAAGAGCAATCAGATGAGTTACTTGTTGTTTACAAGGAGCAATTTTTGACTTGGTTCAGTCCAATCAAAGATGCTATCAAGAATCCAAAATCTCAAATTGCAAAAGATGAAAAATAATGGGATCCGAGCTAAAAACCTTTATGATAAGGTGGAGCAACGATCATCCCTTAGATAGGGGATTTCGAGAGAAATACAAGATTTCTTTCAATTCACCACAACATCGAGAAATCAATCAATTTGACATTCTTCTTGAGTACTTAGAGAATGTTCTAATGCAAGAGTATGAAGAAAGGGTTGAATTAGACGTTAAGAATAGAGAACTGTACAACAAAGGTGTATGGCTTAACGAAAACGTCACAGAAGAAGAAAACGAAAGTTTCTTTGACAATCTTGATATTTCATCGATAAACGATAATTCTCAGCTACAAATAGAATAAATGAGCAACTCAGTTAATGTCAATTTTAAGGTAGGTGGCGGCGATCTGCAGTCTTACATGAGCAATGTAAAACAGAAAGCTGATCAGTTATCTAATAGCATGATTGAGAACGCTAAAAAAGAAAATAGCGTAGCAAAAGATCAATTGCGTTCTTACGAGAAGCAAATAGCTGCCTTAGAGCGCAAAGCTCGTCTTCAAGTCACTCATTCCACTCAGGGAGCAGAACTTTCACGAACTTCTGGATTATCTGAAATTACTTCTGATCTCAAAGAGCGATACGCTGAGATAAGTAGACAGCAAGCTGCCGGGAAAATTGATCCTCGCAAAGCTATGTCTCTCAGAGCTAACGCTTTAGAAGGATCATATCAACGAAAAGAAGAAACTGAAGACACTTATAAAGATGAGTTAAAACGCGTTAAAGACGAACAACGTGACGCTCAGACTCTCATTAGAACGATGAGAGAAAACGTCGACACAGTAAAAGCAACATCTCAACAACAGTTGGGACAAATGCGAAAAGGCGATGAGTCTCTCGTTGATGCTGTAGAAGAAGGAGCGGATCCGTCAGCGAGATTAGCAAATCAACTTGCATCCCAAAAACATGCTGATGAATTAGCGAAAGAAGAGAAAAAGAAAGAAGTTAAGGATCAATCCACAAGTCAATTCGGACCATTCTTGAAAGCCTTAGCTTTTGAGAGAGTTGGTGGAATGGTAGCTGGAATGCCGGCAGCTAAAAACGAGCTCGACTACGCAAAACCAATGATGGCAGCAGCCGGAATGGCTTTGGGTGGATTAGCTGGTAATTTGATTGACGCTTTAAATGTAAAAGTTCTTGGAAGTGGTCTTGGTAATACAAGTTTTGGTGCACTAGGAGCTCAATTTGGAGAAAAGATTGGTGAATTTGCTGGTTCAGCTATTGAACGCTCTTATCGTAGTCGAGACGAACTAACTACCTCAAATTTTAGACTTCAAGCTTTAACCGGAATGAATTTCGGAGTTAACGGAGTACAAGCTGATGGAGCTGGAGGAACTGGTTTATCATCAATCACTAAAGACTTAGTTGAATACGGTTTGGACTTCAAAGAAACCGCTGCACTACAATTGAGATTAGCTCAAGCTCAAGGAACTGGTCGTAATTTAGGTAGTGGAGCAGAAAATGCATTAGCTGCAGAAGCTGGTTTAGGAGTAGCGACAGAAAGTTTCATGGGATTAACTGAGTTACTCAGATCCTCAATGAAAGATAACAGAGATGTATTGAGATTGATGGGTGGAGTAGCAACTGCTGGGAAAGGAAACATATTTAAAGACGATAGAACGTTTTTAAACGAGTTCTTAACAAAGAATTTCACTCAACTACAAAAGACATTACTTCAAACTCAAAATGCGGTAGCTTCCGGCACAACATTCGATATACTCAAACGATTTGATGCTGTCGGCGGACCTTTCGCTGCAAGAGATACTCGTTCGGGAGGATTAGTAAATACTATTCAAGGAGCGCTTGTAAGTCCAGGATCAGATAATTTGAAAGCTCTCTCCACAATTATGTTGAGAAGAACTAATCCAAATATGGATTTCTTCGAACTTGAAAAGGAAAAGCAAAAAGGATTAGGCTCAGGAACATATCTGAAAAGTATGATTCAAGCTGTTCAAGGAATGGGTGGAACAGAATCTATGCAAAAGATGAACTTCGCCAATATGACTGGACTAAGCGGTAATTTAGCTGCAGCAGAATTATTATGGAGTAAGCGAAGCGGCATAATGAGTGGTAAGATTTCTGGACAAGAATTAGCTCCAGGAGGAGAATTTGGTGAAGGATCTATCCGAACTCTCGCCAAAGGTCAAACTTCTGTTTACTCAAAAAGTACAGCTCAAATTGAGAATGCTTACATTGAAGATGCGGTCAAGGGAATCGGATTAATGAGTGAGAAAATGACGGGATTATTTGGCAAAATGATGGATGGAGTAGCAATATACATTGATGAAAAAATGAAAGGATTATTGCACCAAACCACAGCGCCTGAGCCAGTTCGCAAAAATCAAACAGTTAGGCCGATGGTATGCGGCAGTCGTCAATCGATTCAATAATCAAAACAAAAGTAGATTGTGTCAGAAAATAAAACTTTAGTATACGAGGTTACGCACAGCTCTCCAGAATTCAAAACTGTAGCTGATTATATACAAGACCCAACTTCTCCTGCACACGAATATATAGGAGATATGGACTCGTTTCTTTCTGTATTACATAAAGATGGGAAAACCACCAATAGACAAGTTATTGAAGCAGGATACAAAAAAAAGTGGGAAAAAGCAAAATATACACCTAACAAATCTGCCAATCAATTATTTCTTCCTATTGGGACTAAATTAGCTATAGAAACAAACAAAAACGATCGAGGACTTGGATTGCTTACTCAAGGAATCGAGGTAGTAAGCAACGATATTCCTGTTTTTAAAGCGAGAGCTCTCGCTGAACTCGAAAGCGATAAAAGATATAGACTTATTTCTAAGCCTATTGACGGGAAACTTCAAGGCAAAATGAACGAAAGGTATCCAGATATGACTGTCTGGATGTGGTGTAGAGCTCTCTCGAACACTCAAGAGAACGAAGGGCAGATTGTCAACATTACTCCCTTTATTCAAAAAGTAAGTACAAATGTTGATAAAAATGGTGGAAATTTTCAACTTACTCTCCCTCCATTAGTATGCGAATTAGGAGAGAATAAAAAATGGATAATTAAGAAAAAAAGTTTACAGAATTATCAAACTTCTAAAAACAACTCTCTTCAAGGAGATGGATACGTAGCTGAGGCAAGTCTTTTCAAAATAGGTAAAGATGGAGGACTGAAGAGAAATGAGCTCCTTTTCCACAATATTATTAGTTCAAACGATATGGTTTGGATTAGATTCGAAACATTAGAGATTGAAAAAGAACAAAGAGCTAAAGATAATGTTGATTTTTATATAGATAAATCCAATCTCGCTGGGAGAATTTACGATATGATTGGATTAGTTGATAGCAACATTCAAGTTGTTAATCCTCAAGATAATGATGTTACTATTCAAGTAAACGGTAGAGATTTAAGTAAACTCTTTATTGAGGATGGTTCGTATTTCTACGCTTTAGAAATGTCACAAGGACAATTGAGTTTTGCAGGAGGATCTACACAACAAAACAGTTTGATGCAGAGAGTGTTCTCAGATAATGCTCTACAATATTTCAATTCATACTTCAATAACTCTATTGAAAACGTATTAAAGTTCGTTATACAGCAGCTCTCTACCATCAAAGTGGTACCAGATAATTTATTTACTTCCTATGGAAACAGGAGAAATAAAAAATTCAACGAAGGAGCGCAATCAAAACAACTTAAAGCTCAGAGAGATAGTTTACAAGATATTGAAAAGAAAGCTAAAGAAAGTATCAAAGCTCTTCGAATCGAAGTTCAATTAACTGAGTCTCAACCCTCTACTGAAAGCAGAGAAATAGATACTATCTGGTATAAATTACTTGATTTTATGAGTGCTTTACGAACTCAAAAAGTAAGAGAAAATAACGGAACCAATACGACTGGATGGAAATCTTTCGCTTATACAACTTCCTCAGGGAAGGAAGATATAATAGCTAACACTCTTCCTCAATATTTCTTCAGCAATCTCCATATTACACTGTATTACACAAAAGCTCAAGTTTTTAAAAAAGTAGAACAGAGTTTATTTAACGACATAGATAAGTATCTAGATCTGAAAGAATCTCAACCTCAAAATCAGGAACTTTGGACAGAAGATTTAGCTAATGGTGTTTGGCAAATAATAAAATTAGTAATCGACGATGGCGTAACTCAAAGAAGAATCGTTGATAGCTCTATGTCATCAGCTAATGGATCTCTATTGAATTTTATCAGAAAAGTATGTCAAGAACCCTTCGTTGAGTTCTACATGGATACATACGGCGACACATATAACTTGATAGTTAGAAAGCCACCTTACGATAGAAGTGGAGTAGTGTCGATGTTAAACGGTACAACTAACGTTGAAGGTGATAGTAGTAAAGAGACTAAGATAACATCAACAGTCATCGATATTGAACCAGAAGATGTTCTTCGTGAAGAATTATCTTACAACGATGGGAACGTTGCTACATGGTATCACTTGATACCTCAAGCGAATTTTGTTGGCAACTCATCAACTTGGTCTTTATCTTATTTGCCTGCTGTATTTCTTCAAGAATACGCCGATATCTGGGGATCGAGACCTATGCAATGCATTCATAATTACATGCCTTACATGCTTCTTAATCCTTCAGAAACAACTTTAGATATTTGCGAAAAACAAGCCTTTGAAGATTTAAAATATATAGTTGAGTGCAACGCTTATTTACCATTCACTCGCAGAGGAACACTTTCTCTCAATGGAGATCGTCGATTGAAGTATGGAAATATCGTTCGCTATAAAAGCACAGGAGAAATCTTCTTCATTGATCACGTGCAACAGAATTTCTCTATAAGCGAGAACTCTATCGATCGAACTTCAACTGTTCAAGTAAGTCGAGGAATGAAAGAGGTTTTGATCAATGGAGTAGCTGTTGTAGACGAGATCTTAGGAGAATCTGGATCAACCTTTAGCTATTTCGATATAGTTAACACAAACCTCAATACATCTGTAACTAAAGAGTACACTAAAACAACAACAGAGAAGGTTCAAGTAGGGAGTAAAAAAGAGACTCAAATCAAATCAGAAATTGATAATCTTTTCACAAATGTCAACAAATACAAGGGATATAAATGGGTCTTAGGTACTTCAGGAGAAGGAGAGAAAATTGATTGCAGCGGCTTTGTTTCTAAGGTTCTCCAGTTATCAGGAGTAAAGATCGCTCGCACCACAGCAGAAGAAATTATGAAGAAATCAAAAGATTTGAAACCTGTTGAATTCTTTGACGCTACAAGCTTACAAGAGGGAGATGTGATTGGATTAGGTACTCAAAAAGATAAAGGAAAGAAAATTTATGGAATAGATCACATAGCCATAGTAGTGAAGAATTCGTCCACAGGGAAGTTAGAGTTAGCTGAGAGCGCAAGTAAAGTAGGAGTTAGATCTCGACCTTTAGCTGAGATTCTTCCTCATTATAACGAAATATCTCTTCGTAAATACGTAGGTAATTTTAGAACACCTATTGAAAACACAATAGTAGAGACACCTATATATGAGACGAGAATAATTACTACAAAGAAAAAAGATATTGATAGATCGAAAGTTTTTAGTAACTTTAGAGTCTTTAAGAGTTGTTTTAATTTCTTTTTAAGAAGATTAATGAATGATGACCGATTAGTTACTAATTTACTTCACGAAGCAAGTGTAACCAATAAAAACATCAATCGCTTCTCAGATGAAGAAATCAAAATGTACAAAGATATATTTAAAATCAATCAATAAAACTTAATTAATATATAATTATGAACGATTTTATATCTCATCAAGCAGAAAAGATATTAGCGTGTTACACAGATAATTCGTTAAATTCATGTATAAATAAAGCCGAAGAAAAATGATCTTGAAAAGAGTGGCGAAGGCTCCAAAGGTGGCAAAATCATAGGACATACTAAATCCGGGAAACCCATTTACAGCAGCACATATCCTGATGAAAGTTCACATCTTCATTTTTCAAGAGAAGATCTCACAGATGCAATTCAAGCATATAAAGATTATGATCATTCTTTAATGGTTGAATACGATAATCACGGAAAAGCAATGAAACAAGCTCTTAAAGAGAAAGATAAAAAATCTCACGCTAAAAGTCAACGAGATAGAGCAGAAGTCAATCGTGAACGAGATTTTCAATGGATGTTCAAGCAAAAACACGAAGAAACTCTTAAGAATAAAAAGGATTAATGAATAACGAATTCAACTCAGTTGGGAAAACTGGCCAATCAGGAGAGCAGTGGTCTGTAGGAATAGCCTATATAGCTCTTCCTTCAGATGTAGAGAGAGAGATTTATATTAGAGAGTGTTATCAAAACAGTCGTGTCTCAATTTGGTCTGAAGACGCTGGTTTTCTCAATCGCGTACCAATAGACTCAGATACGATCAACTTCATTGAATTCCCCGAAGTCTTAGAAAAATTCGGAACTGCAGTAGTTTTCGTAACTGAACCAATACATAAGCAGCCTATCATCATTGGAAGGTTGCCTAAAACAGATGAATTAGGAGAGTTGAAAGAGAATCAATTCAAAATCAAAAGGAAACTTGGTAACAAAATTGTTGAAATATCAGGTTCACCAGAAAAGGGAGTTCTTAATTTAATTGTAAACGCAGAGAGTGAAGGTGGCTCCATCAATATCTCTCTTGTTAACGTAAATGATAACGGAGAACTAAGTTTAAGTGTAGCTGGCGACGTTAAAATAGATGCAACAGGCAATATAGAGTTTCTTCAAAAGAAAAGGTTCTATGTAAATACAGTAGGAGAAGATGGAAAGGATGATAGTGAAGCATCTTATGAGCAAACTAGTGAAGAACACAGATTTGGTGGGAAGAAGATAATTGTAAACGAAGGAGAAGATCCAATGGTTCTCGGCAATGCATTAAACAAAATTCTTGGACAATTTATAGATAAGGTAGCTGCGATCACTGTTACAACAGTGTTAGGAGTATCTCCTATTCTCAATGCACCAGATGTTCTTCTTCTTAAAAAAGATCTCAAAAATATTCTTTCTAGCGAAGGATTCTTAAAACAATAATTATGGCAAACGATATTGTAGATTACGCTAGTCTTTTAGGAGGAGTTGGTAGAGCTGTTTTAAATATTCAATTTCCTAAAGAATTTGAGTTATATATGTGCGCTTTGGAGCTTATTGATCAAGAAGGAACAACTTTGAGATACTTCATTTTCCCAGTGATGCCTTCAAGCATAGAGGAAACGCAACCTCAGATCACCAATATCAAGAAATCTTTAGCGGGAATAACTGTTTTATCTAATCCAACTTTTGTACCTGGAGACGTTTCTTTGTCGGGAAATTTTGGTCGGAAATTTAGAATTTTATTAGGAAATAATTATGAAGATCTGATTTCGTCTTTTAAACGCAAAGACAGTAGAGAGAAAGCTTTCAAAACTCAAGTATTTGATTCAAGAATCAAAACTGGGTATGGTTGCTGTAAAATTCTTGAAGAGATTGTTGCTGAGTCGAAAATAGTAGATGAGAAAGGTATTCGAAGATTAATTTTCTATAATCCTGCTTTGGGGAATAATTACTTAGTTAAGCCACTAAATTTGAAGTTCTCTATGTCTCAAGAAAGCAATATGATATGGAATTACTCATTAACTCTCAAAACCGTTGCTTCTCTTGAATCTTTCAATAGTACCTTAGAAACAAAACAAAGCGAAGAAAGATTAGTAACGACAGGATATGCTCAAAAACAAATGGGAAGAGTGTTGAGTGCACTAACTTCAATTTTAAGATAAACATGCAACTAACCAAAGAAATACTAAGAGAATTTAAAAAGATAACTTCTAAAGACGTTGAGTTATTTCTACTCAAAGCTCTAAGCTTCTTCTCAATTGAATATCAAGAAATAGTTTCTTATTACTCAGGAGAATCAACCAATATATCTAGTAAGCCTTTCGAAGTTTTTGAAAAAATAAAAAAAGAAAGAGATGAGATGTTTTCGACTTTTCAATTACACAGCAAACAATTAAATAATGCAAAATGGTGGTTGTTGCTAGAGCAAATAGAAGAGATTGACAGTAGACTTAAAACGTTAGATAATATCAATAAGTGGAGTAGGTCTTCGTTAACCAAAGTAGGATTCAGTTCTGATTTATCTGTACAATATACTTTGAAACAGAATCAAAGTCTAGAAAAAGTGGTTTCAGATGTTTTAAATTCTTCGAATAGCGAAGAATGGGTGAATTTAGCTATTCAAAACGACTTAACTGAAGAACAATACTCACTTGAAGGAGGAGTCGATCTTCAGCTTAAATTCCCTCAAGTGAATAGAGGAATCAGAGTCGAGTCTGTAGTAGACATAATGATAAGCAAGAGTATCTACGGTAAAGATTTGTCGAAAAAATTACAATTCTCCTCCACTCAAGAAGACTTAAAAGTGTTAGGATATGACGAGACGATTACTCAGAGTGTAGATATTTTATCGCAACTCAAAAAAGAAGACAATCCAGATTTTCCAAACCAAGGATTACAATCGACTATAGCTGTAGGAGCGAATCGAGCAACGTTGAATTTCCCGATCATTCAAAGGCAGATGAAAGAAACTTTTGCTACTGACGATACATTGAAGGAATTTATTTTGACAGGATTGACTATCGAGCAAGATAATTTATCAATGAGTTATGAGGTACAGACAAGGTTGAGTGAGACGTATGACGGACAGGTTATTGTTTAATTTAGTATTTTTACAATTCAAAGCAAAACTATGGCACTAGACATCAAACCATCAACCTCGATTGAGAGAAAACTTCTATTTCTCGAAACCCTACTTAATAGTACAAATAAAGTTTCGAAAATATCTGATAATTCAGTGTTATCGGGAGTAGCTGGTGGAGTTGCAAAGGTAGCAGGTAAAGCAGAAAAAGATATCGTTTTAGCTGTTTCTCAATTATTTCCCGATTCAGCTTTTGCTGATCAATTAGATCATGTAGCGCTAAATTTTGGAGTTGCTTCTCGATTTGGAGCTATTGGATCATCTACTTATTTAAGAATTGTAGCTAATCCTGGCACAATTTATTTAACTAATACTCACGTCTTTGTTGCTACTGGAGGAGTTCATTTTGAATTAGAAGCAGATTTGACGATAGGTAGTTTAGGATTCACTTATACAAAGGTTCGTAGTACAATTTCTGGAGTCGCAACTAATGTAGATTCGTTGTCAATTTCTCAAGTATCTCCTAAACCATCTGGACACATTAGCGTTGTAAATGAGTATCAAGCAGTTGGAGGTAGAGATATTGAAGACGACAGTACTTTTAGAGTAAGAATTAAAGATGGCGCGAATATTCTTGCGCGTGGCACTACAGCTATGCTTGAGCAAGTATTTATCAATATCAATCCTAAAGTGCTTAAAGTTTTTAATCAAGGTTCTAACTCGAACGGTAAGATTATTTTATCGATAGCGACTCAAAATGGTGTAGATTTAACGCAAACAGAATTAGATGAGTTATTGAGCAAATCTGCACAATATTTTTCATTAACAGAAAATAAGTATTTTGGATATAGTTATTATGGAATCTTGTTAAAGAATATCTCATATCAACCTATTGATATTTCTTTTAGAGTAGATATAGATAACTCTTATAATTCTGATCAAATCAGAATAGCTATTCAAACAAATATCTCTAAATACTTAGATTTTAGATTTTTTGATTCATCTACTCAGAAAGTAGAGTGGGATAATCTGCTTGAGATAGTCAAATCAACTCCAGGCATCAAATATGTTATGGATCAATACTTTTATCCAAGAGTAGATCTTTCTATTGATAATTTTACATTACCAAGAGTGAGAAGTTTTTTGATGCTAAATTTGCAAGGTCAAGTAATTAACAATTATAATGGAACATTATCTCCTGTTTATTATCCAAATATTATAGATAAATCTTACCATCAAACTGTTTTAAATAACATTTTTTAATGACGATATCAAACGATAAAATAAGGATCGAAGGTAACTCTTTAGTTATACGCATGCAGCCAGCAACAGGATTGTTAGCTTTAACTTCGTTTATCTCGACTGAAGTAGGAGTAACAGGAACAGCTTATTTTGAGAAGTACTTCAGATATGCGTTAAACGGAATAATTTTCAACGATTGGCAACCTTTAACTTTATTAGCGATCACAAATATAATTGTTTCATCTACAGACGATTTATTAATAGAATTAAGCTATCAAAAAGTGGATATAACTGAGGGAGAAAGTTCATTGGGAGTTTTATCGGTTGTAATAGAAGGAACAAAAGATACATCTATCTCTCAAAACTTCTTTGATAAAACAGTTTTTAAAGAGTTTTTCGAAAGCGACAGTATTGAGATCTTAGGTTGGTATTTGAATGTTTTAGACAAACTTTATCAAAAAGGTATAGTCCCCAATTATATTGATCGATTAAACGATTTCGATAGTCCTGACGATTTTTTAGAGTTTTGGAAATCAATAGCTAAATTTTTCTCATATTACGTAATATATGCTCGTCAATTTCAGAAATTCTACGAAAGCGAATCTTTATTAGATGAGTACGTTAGCGAGCGAGGATTGAGGACCTCTATTGAAAATACTTTAAGTGAACTCAATCTTTTGATGACTAGTTTTTATCAACAAATAGCTCATCGAGGTACAAATCATATTCAAGATCTAGTTGAAAGTGGAGCTGCAATTGATGGCGAATTATTGCGATTGATATGGTACAAACCTGAGGACGAATTTCTTTTTAATTTACACAAAAAAGAACACTTCGGATGGAATTTAAGTAATTCCTCACCTTTGTATAGAGGATTATATTTGAATGATAACGCAAATAAATACGGAGACAAGAGTTTCGAACCTCAAGATATATCTTTATATCCAACTGGAGGAGTTATCGTAGAAGACGAAAGCAAACAAGTTCTATACACAACCAGCACATTAGGTTCATCTGATTATAAGATTAAAGTGTCACCCGAACTTGATTATGAATTTTCGTTTTTAATCAAAAAAGAGGCTGCAGCTACTTTAACGGTGAGACTAGAAGCTTACGATAAAGATTTAACTCTTCTTGATTTAGTATCTCATAAAGACGGCTCCACTAAAAACAATTTCTTCACCACCATAGGATTGAGTAGAGATGACAAATATCTACTTATTAAACTATTTCTCTTCAACAAAGATAAAAAAGTCTTCGCTGATGATATAACTAACATTCATCAGGGAGAGAATTTAATTTTAGTTGAAAACGTCAATTGGATAACTCCCTTTATAACGATTGAAGGAGGTTCTGCTAAAATTTATGGAGTTAGATTTATGCCTTTAAACACTCCTTATTCACATGGTTTACTTCAAGTAAATAATTGGATTTCATGCTGGTTGAAGAATCGAAATAATTCTTTACAGATCACATCTATTGAAAACTTTATTAAGAAATATCTCATTCCTTACAACAGTCATCTCTCTATTGTAGTTATAGAGGAAGGTGTTACTAGTAGTGGAGAAGAGATCGTAACTACGACGACAACTACTGCAGCCACCACTACTACAACTACAACCACAATATAAACGATTTAGTAATGAGTAACTCCATTAATTATGTAATATTTACAGAAGCTTTGAGGGGAGCTTTAAGCTCTCAATTAAAACAAGCCAATCAAGCTAAAGCTCTTGATGGCGTCGCTCAAGGATTAGCTGTTGCCATAGGAGAACAGATTGAGAGAGAAAATGGGCTAATATATACAGAAATTCTTTTAGGAGAAGTTGATGGCTCAAATACCATCTTTACTGTATCACAATCTTATATTTCTGACTCTATATCGATTTATATAAATGGATTACAGGAATTCGATTTTATTTGTTTAAATGATACTCAAATAAAGCTAGGATTTGCTCCCTTGAATATAGTTTTTATAGATAGAGTAACAGCAACCTATAAAGCAAAAACAACATAATACTGTGGAACGAACAACAATAAGAACAAGCACTCAAGTAAAAGTAGATGCAAACTTTGACGTTCTAAGTCATAAAATAATAAACTTATTGCCTGCTACCTCTGCAGGGCAGGCAATAGAGTATGCTCAACTGAACACTGCTATTGAAGTTGCTTTGGGAGGACTTATAGGAAAAGAAAATACAGGAGTTGCAGCGGGATTAATTGAGGCCTTGAATTTAGGCAATGTTATCACACATGATATTGAAGAATTTGAAACAGCTTTAGGCTTCACACCTGAAAATTTAGCAAACAAACAAGATAATTTAACCTTTGATGGCACAGGGGTTAAATTTCCAACCGTAGATGCTGTAAATGCTGGGCTATCTAGTTTACTTATACCTACTTTACAACAGGTATTAGATACTAATAGTTATGCTGAATTTGATGGTGGGTATGTAAATCTTTTAAATGGTGACCCTTTCAATAAATACTTTGAGTTTCAAGTTGAAGATGGAGTTGCTTCTCCAAATAAAAAGTCAAGTTATTTCTATGCAGACCCTAACTTAGTTGAGATTCAAAACGCGTATGGTGGTACATGGGTAGATATGAGTATTTATAATGGAATATTAAAATTAAGTCAAAGCGTTACGGGTGGATGCACTACAGATATTACCTTTACACCCCCCACCTCTAGATCTATTATAAAATTTCCTGCACCCCCTATTGCTGGAACTTATACATTAGCTTTAACATCTAATATACCTGTAGTAACAGGGCTTGTTCCTTACTATGGAGCAACCGGAGCTGTTAATTTAGGAGCTTATGATTTAACTGTCCAAGGTATACAAATTGGGCTTGGAGGTGGCGCTATTCAAGGTAATATAAGGATAGGTAGTGGTAATTTAGGAGCAAATACCACGGGACAGCAAAATACTGCTATAGGTTATAGCGTTTTAGTCTCAAATACTACAGGGAGAGAAAACTCAGTATTAGGTGGGATGAGTATGGTATATAATACCTCAGGTAGGTATAATACAGCTTTAGGAAATTATGCAGGAACCTATCTTTCTGATGGGGCTACTTCAAGAACTACAGGAAATCATGGCTTATACTTAGGGTATAATTCTATGGCAAGTGCAAATGAACTAATAAATGAAATAGTTATTGGGGCAAATGCTGTTGGCAATGGTAGTAATACAGTAACCTTAGGAAGTGATTCTATAACAGACACTTATTTAAAAGGCACAGTTCATTTTGAAGTAGCTCCTGGGCTGCCTGTTTTAACTTCTGACATAATAGTAAACCTTTCCGGGGGAAAGACTTTTGGAAAATATGTAAGTGGTACAGTAATACCTGCGACAGGTAAAACAGTAGAGGAGGTAATACGTTTAGCAGCATTAGAGTCAATTAATCCAACAGCATCCGTTTCTGCCTCTGGGACAATTCCTTATAATTCTACTACAGGAACAATAACCATTTCTATGTCAAGTACCTGCAATAACCCCACTCCTGCGACAATTACAAATTATGTTTTATCTTACAGACGTGGGACAGGTTCATGGGTACAAATTTATTCAGGTGTTGCAAAGAGCTCTCATACTCATGTAGTAGATTCTCTGTTAACAGGTGATAATATTACTAGTTTCAACTATCAGTTGATTGCTACTGATTCAATAGGAGCAATTGTTACAGTGGGAACTCCTCCAAGCAACACAGTTACCCCAGCTCTTTATTCAGAACCTACTACTACAGTAGCCACAACGCGTCTTACAAGAGAGTTAGGCGATATAAGTACGTTATTTTCTGGAACAATCAGTCAATTGTCTCAAAACGGGGTATCTATTTCTACAAGAACTCTACAGTACAGTTTGAACAATTCCGCATGGGTGACTATTTCAACTGGAACTTTGACAAATACAATCAGTTATACTCATAATGACTCTTCTTTAATTAATGCCACTGTAATTTATTATAGGTTAGTAATAGAATGTGTTACTCCCTCAGGTACTCAAATCACTTATTTAGGCGTAAATCCTATATCCTTTCTCTACAAATCTGTATTTGGTTATGATTCAAGTGCAACTCCTAGTTTAACTACTATCTTATCAATGGGGAATAGTTCCTTAGGAAATACAAAATCAAAAACTGTGGTAGCTACTGCACCTTCTGGAAATTATACTTATTATGCTTATCGTGCAGCAGCAGGCGATTTAACTGGAATAATAATGGATGGTGTCACTCCGGTTTTAGGCTCATTTACAAAACAGTCAGATATAGCAGGAGTTAACAGTTTTGGAGCAACTGTAACTTACAGAGTTTATAAATCAAATGCACCTGCAGCGTTTACTAACAATTCTCTTGTAATCTCATAAACTATGGCTTTAAGATACCCAGATGTAATGCAGCATAATAATCCCCAATATTCTATTGTGGATGCAGATTATGTAAGAGGAGGGGCTCGGTTAGTTACTGACTTGACCTCTTTATATGCTTTAGCCTCTAATGTTGACCAGTTAAAGGAACGAGTTACAAGAGTCTACGTTTTATCTACATCAAGTTATTATAGTCTTATAGACTTGACAAATGTAGATAATTCTACAGGATGGGTAATAGACTCAAGCTCATTATACTCAGGAGCAACTGCAGACATAGACATGAGCAGTCACAAACTCACAAACTTGTCTATACCTACTGCTAACGGGGACTCAATACGTGCAACAACTAAGATTACAGAAGTACGGTTAGAAAGTGCAACAGACCATACTTCAAGTACTTTAAATCCTCACTCTGTAACTAAAGCACAGATAACACTAGGAAATGTAGATAATACTAGTGACGTAAATAAACCAGTAAGTACTGCACAAGCGACGGCAATAGGACTGAAACAAGATTTGTTAGGATTTATACCTGAAGATTCTGCAAACAAGGGAGTCAATAATGGTTATGTAGGACTTGACAGTAATGCAAAAATAAGTACTTCAAATTTACCAGATGCTATTTTAGGAGCACTCAAATGGAAGGGAACATTTTCAATTGTAAGTAATTTAATATCTTCGGATGATTTGACTTTAGATGGAAATCCATTACCTACTTCGACCACTGACACAAACGGATGGTACTTTATTGTTCAAGATTTAGGAGATGTAGGGGGTATACATTTTGAAATTGGAGACTGGCTGATTAGTAATGGCTCTGCTGGTTGGAATATAGTAGATAACACAGATGCTGTAAAGTCTGTAAATGGGCAATATGGTATTGTTTCTTTAGACTACTCTGATGTAGGGGCACAAGTAGCAGGAACTTACTCTACTGACATTCATACAAACATCACTGCTTTAGACTTAGTTAGTGGCACAAACACAGGTGACCACGCAGTAAATTCAAACTATAGCGGGTTAGTATCATTTCCGGGATTTGGGATTACTCACGTATTGACAGCTTATGGAGACCACGACCATTCAGGGGTATATCAACCAATAGCATCAGTTCTAACTGACACTACAGCTTCTTACACTACTACAGAACAGACAAAATTAGCTGCGATTACAGGTATAAACACAGGTGACCAAACACTACCAACGCTATCAAGTCTAGGTGCAGCATCCGCCCTCAATAATGAGGGCTTTGGGGTAGCTTATTTTCAAAATGGAGGAGATGACCTTTCGGCTGATGCAGTGTCAGCAGCAATTAGAGCAGGAAGCGCATACAAGGATTTTGATGGGAATATAATATCTGTAACTTACGTTAAAATTGTAGATGCTAGTGTGTACTCAACTGATATTCACTCAAACATCACTGCTTTAGACTTAGTTAGTGGCACAAACACAGGTGACCAAGACATGTCCATTTTAGCACCAAAAGTAGACCCTGATATCACTTCATTATCAGTAACTCAACCTCAGTGGCTTCCTGGCACTATCAATGCTATGTTAAATACTTTTTCTGTAACTGGTAATGGCACACAATTTATTAAAGATTTTAAGATAGGGGATACAATATCTTTTGGGACTTATACAAAGACAATAACGTCTATAACATCTAATACTTCAATGGGTGTGACTAAATTAAGTGCTGTCACTTCAGGGGTATATACATATAGTAATACATCATATGGAACTAGATTTGTTGTTTATGGGAATGGTAAAGTAGGAATAAACACAGTTTTACCTCAAACAGAACTTGATATAGATGGTAGCATAACCCCCACTGGTTATATTTACCAACACTATCTTCACATGGGTGACAGTGTTGGTGACAGACGTTCTTGGAACAATACAGGTATTCTGCAATTTGAAAGGTGTACATCTAATAGTGCAGTTAAAGGAGCAGGTATGTGGGTAGCAGATATAGTTGTATCAGGTAATGGTGACGCTGGCATTGGAATGATTCCGACGTTTAAATTTGATGTAAATGGTACTCTAGCAATTAGTGTTTCCACGTCGAGTAGTGTTGAGACGGTTGCGTGTCAACTATGGGATGGTGGTTATGGAGGTAGTCATTTACTAGGTAGTATTCGCTCTTATAATCAAGGAGGGTATAGTCAACAGATGAGATTCTATACAACCGACGACGGCAGCACAGAAAATCTGGCAATGGTTCTTAACAGTAACAGTAACGTTGGTATAGGGGTAACGTTTCCAAACACAAATGCTATTTTAGATGTAGTTTCTACTACTAAAGCATTCATGCCTCCCAGAATGACTAATACACAGAAAGCAGCAATAGCAAGTCCAACAGCAGGAATGGTTGTATTTGATTTAACATTAATGAAATTATGTGTTTATTCAACTGCATGGGAGACTTTAACGAGTATATAACTATATAAAAATATAGTGAAGAATTAATAACAATCATTAAAACTTACAAAAAAAATGAAACTTAGAGAAGAAAAAGAATTACATCAGCAATTAAGTATTTTGCTCACTTATCTTGTAGAAAGAAGAGAAGATAATTTCCATTTGAATTATGGCTTAAATAAGAATTTAAGTATTCTTAGTTTAGCTGTTGCAGCTATTGATAAAGGAATTTCTCAAGAGTTGAAAGACTTGGAAACTAAAATTCTTAAATTAGGAAATGATAAAAAAGAAGAAGTTAGTAAACTTAATATAGATGAAGAACTTACTCAAATTGAGGGTATTAGTAGCGAGGAAGTAATGTGTAGAAAGGATATTCTAGTTAAAGATCCGTTTATTGTAGGGTTAAGTTTTTCTCTGGCAGCTGACAGATTACGTCATTCTGAACTAATGAAAGAATACACCACAGCTCTTGAGGAAGAAGACGACACTATCGAGCTCTATAAATTAAACGCAGAAAAACTTGAGACAGCTGGAGTCAAACTTGAATTCTCATTTATGACTGTGTTGTTGAAGTTCTTATAGATACAAATATTAATATGAAATATATTTCAGTTCAGCCAGACATAACATATTTTCATTGGCAAGTAGAACTTTATCTATTCAATTTTCTACAAATAGGAATCAAACCTGAAGACATTCATGTAGTTTTTCTTTATAACGGTTCTACGCCGTCAGAAAAAGGAATAGGTTTACAGCAGAAAAATCCTTTAGTGAATTTTTTCTTTACACAAGATGATCGACCAGATAAAGGCTACATTCCATCAATCAAACCTTGGGGAATGTATAAGTTATTTCAATCAAAATTCGAATTAACAAGAGAGCAGATTTTTTATCACGACGCTGATATTATTTTTAGAGAAAAAATTAATGAGGAGTTGTTTAGTAATAAAGAGATCCAATATATGTCTGATACCATCAGTTATATTGGATATGAATATTGCGTAAGTAAGGGAGAAGAACAACTACAAAAGATGACAGAGGTAGTAGGAATTTCAGTAGAGACAATTAAAGAGAATCAATTAAGTAGTGGAGGAGCTCAATATATTCTTTCAAATATAACTTCAACTTATTGGCAGAAGGTTTATGAAGATAGCAACAAGCTCTATTGGCTGATGGATAGAGAGGATAAAAAGATTGAGCAGCAAATTAAAAGCAGCTTACCTATTCAAAAATGGTGCGCTGAAATGTGGGCTACTCTTTGGAATTTATGGTATTTTAATCTTAAAACTGAAGTTTATAAAGAGTTAGACTTCTGTTTTGCAACAGCTCTTGTAGCAGATTGGGAGAGAACGAAAATACTTCATAATGCTGGAGTTTTAGATAAAGATAAAGAAAAGATGTTTTTCAAAGGAGAGTATACTCAGAAAATTCCTTACGCTGCAGATTTTACTCACATAGATCCTCAATATTGTTCAGTCAAATATATTGAAAATCTTCAAAAATTTTTAATAAGTGAAAACTAAAATAGGTATAATCGCTCCAACGTATAATCGACCAGATTTTGCTCGATTATTAGCTTTACAAATGAAAAATCAAACACTTTGTACTGATCTTATTGCGTTTCATCAGAACGGAACCGTAGATAGTTACGAGTGGGCTGTGAAAGATATTGATTTACCTTATAAATGGATACATACTCCAAATCAAATTAATCAAGAAGAATGGTATGCAAAACCAATAGAAGCTTTACTTGAAGTAGACTGTACTCATTTTTTCTGGTGTGATCATGATGACATCTATATCTCACAACATATTGAAAAAGGTATGAAATTATTAGAGGAGTATGATCACGTTGTAAATGAACATTCAGGAATGTTGCTTTTAAAAAAGGAGTATGTTTATCAACCAAATAAAATTTTTACAGCTCACGATCCTGGTGGAATGAGTAGTAGTATGTGTTTCAATAGGAATTTTGCAATAAAACTTTTATCTGATCTTCGCAACAATGTAGAATTAAAAGAAAATAGATTGTATTATGCTGATCAAGTAGTGAGACGCGTTACTATGCCAGGATTCAAATGTTTGTTAAACAAAGAAGATGCAACCACAGTATATGTTTGTCATTCGGGAACAGTAAGTAGTAGTCATTGGTTAGAATGACGCAGAAAAGATAAAAAGAGTTTGCTAAAACTCTTCAAAATAATTAACTTTATGATTCAAAACAAATAATATGGCAAATTTCAAATTTTCTCCTGATTTATTTTTAGAAGTACAGGAATTAGGACGCTTCAGAAATTTTCTTGATACAGATGGTTTTAGGAAGAATATTCTAGAAAATACAGTCAACTTTGGACTCGTAAAAAACTATAGTACACCAGCTTTCACTAACGCTCGAGTAGAAAGAGACACTGATGTTTCAGGAGGTAAAACTTTGAAAGTAAGCGAAATAAAAGCTATCAATAACGAAGGATCTTTTATTTATTCACCTGGAATAAATAATTTACCTCTTCTATCTGATGGGAATTGGTACTGGGTCAAAATCAGTCATCGATACACAAGTCAAGAAGTAGGAACTGTATCTCTTTCGATTAATGGAGATTTAGTTGGTGTAGGGACCAAATTTCTTGAAGTTTTAAGAGGAATGCCAAATTTCCCTGCTCGCATTAAATTCTTAAATGCAACATTTAATACACTTGAATACGACATTCTTGAAGTAATCGATGATACTCGCGCCATTATAGCTCATCCAGCTAGTTCTGGAACTGGAGTAGCTACTTTTGGAGTTGAGAGCGATCTCGAATTTGCTATAGTAGGAACCTTTACTCCTGGTATAGCAGTGCCTAACGACAACAAATATCCCCTCCAATATGATTCAGTTCTGTGTGAATTAGTAGCTGAGACAATATCTAACACTAAACCAACATTTGTTCAAGATAAAGAGTTTTATCTTGCTCGCGTTAAAGTAAGCGGAACAGACGTTGTTATTCAAGATAAAAGAACGAATATCTGGGAAACTAAAGGGTCCTCACAAACAATTGAAATTGAACAAGAAGTCAATCCTTTGATTGGGGTTGAAGCTGCAAAATGGCAAAATCTTTTATCGCCTTCAGATAAGAATGAAGTTTATGTTGCGTGGGGAATGCGTTCTCAAAACTGGTCAACTAATACTGCTCAAAATATTCTCACTTTATCTGGATCAGCTTTAGGTGGCTGCTTCAAAACTATTGATGATTTTGCTAATGGAGATTTTGATGGATGGAGAGTTTATACAAGTAACGGGAATCATTCTCGAGTTGTTTCTTCAATAAAACAAGGATCAGCCATCAACCTTACTCTTGATGTTTTAGATGTAGATAATTACTCAAGTGATGGCGGAGTAACTTTTGGAACAGACTATGTTCTAGTTGTTCCAGATTGCGAAGAAATTGAACTTTCTTTCCAAGCAGAGGCTACAAGTGGACAAAAAAATGTAGATAGATCTTTCACGTTCCCAATTAACACTCTGTTTGCCAGCTGTAACATCGAAGTGTACGGTTCTACGTGTCAATATAATATTAACTACAGATACAAAACACACAAAGCTTATACTGAGTTTAAAGCTATTCTGAACGACAATATAGGTTATTACTCAGAAATATCCTTCGATGAAAAAGGAGTATTAAAAGTGACTGAAGATAGAGTTCGAGTACCATACGATGGGACTCTCACTCTTACTCTCTCACCCGATAGTTATTCTCAGTTTAAAAGCAAAGTGTATCTTGGAGATCTTTTAGGGCTTCAAACTATAGAAAGCGATGTTAATGGAAGCGCTGTCTATAGTTTGAGAGTAGGAATAGATAAAAAATATCAATATTTCAAAGGGAATATCACTTTGAGTAACAATCTATATATCTCGTTAAGTGATATAGGAGCTGTTGAAGGAAACTCCTTCAGGTTGCACTTTAAATGCAGTTTGACGCTAGGAAATTATAAGATATTTATAGTGAGAGATTACTCTACTGGAACACCAGTAACAATTAAAACTATCGAAAGCGAAGACGTTATTGAGATGGATAATCGTCAAGACGGAATCGTTATTGATGTCAATTTTAGTGATCAAGGCAAGTGGGATACTTTTTTTCAAAATTATGATTATAGAGCCAACAGCGTTCTTCTCGCAGGAGATCAAACAATAGCAGGAATCAAGACTTTTTCAGATTCTCCTCTCATTCCTTTACCTGAAGAAGATATGCAAGCTGCTCCAAAAAAATACATCGACGATATAATATCGAATAAAATAATTACAGGTATACGCTCTGATTGGAATGTTTCAACTCAATCAGAAACTGAAGCTATCATCTTTTCAACACCTCTTCTCACAGGCACTACCTATAAGGTGTTTTTAACTGCTCACGCAGGAGCGGCACCTGAACCTATCGTTTTAGGTTACTATGGAGCGACTGAAAGTGGATTTAATGTAACAGCTTACAATGTCAATGGAAGTTCGTTCAATATCGATATTGAATGGTTAGTAGTTATCGATTAATAGACACAATATGCAACTATACTATACAGGAGCTAAGACCTCAGAGGCAGTACAAATCAATCCAGAGTTATCGCTAGGAGGATTCAAATCTTCATCTTTGATAGCTAACGGAAATATTGGAAATTTATTTCAAACAATAACAAAGTTCTCAATCTCTCAAAACAAAAAAGAGATTCGAATGATTGTGTTGAAAAACACAACTGGAGTTAACGTTGCAGGTTTAAAAATATGGACTACTTCTCAAAAGTATTCAAAAATCAAGATAGCGGCAGTAGCACCAGCAGTCGATGCGAAGGGAGTTAGTTATTTCGAAGAAATAGGAGATCAATACGCAATCCCCTATCAAGCAGTTTTATCCTCGCAAGAAGGAGAAGTAAATGCTGTAATAATCGGATCTTTGTTAGCAGGAGGAATGATCGGAGTTTGGATTCAAAGAGAGTTAGATCAAACCAAATTCAGCAACTTAGATAAAGGAACTACACCTGATTTAACTACAGATGAAGGATCAACCGCCTATCTCGCAGAGTTAAATTCAACAGACCCTGAAGAAAACGACGAAATTAGCGTGGGTTTCAGTTGGACTTAAAGATGAATTTTATATCTTTACATATAATTAAAAAATCGCAACATGGAATGGAATCGAAATATTTTAATAGACAGCTATAAGTTTTTTGCATCACAACTTTATCAACCAAATACCTATCTTTTGGAGAGTAAAAGTGAAGAAATTGCTGACAAGCTCATCCAAGAATTTGGTAAAAAATATCATCTCTCTGCTTTAGGAGAAGATTTTCTCTGGAGCTATCTAATCTACCAATTCACTCGCTGGGACGGAGTTATTCTTCAATCCTTCGATAAGAAAATCAAATTCTCATTCATCTTTGGCAAAAAAGCTTACGAGAATTATCTAAATCGCGACTCAGAGCAAGATTGGCGCTATCTCAATAATAAACTTACCTCTCTCTTATCGAAGAAAGATTTCCTTAAAATTATCTCGAAGCAAAAAGAAGTCGAAACATTCAATTCCGAATCAATCTATCGCAGAAGATTTCTAAATAAGGAAGACGGATTATCTCATTGCTTACTCTATACAAGCCTCTTCAATCCACTTGATCCATGCTGTCAGATATGTAATGCTACAAAAGATTGCACAGAATTGCTTCGTATGAATTATCCAAACATTCACAAAGAAAGAATTAAATAAAAATCGATGGCCGATAGTTCAAAATTATCCTCAATATTCATAGTTGAGTTATTAAAATGTTGCCTTACCGATTCTAAAATATTGAATCTCTGTAGGCAACACTTA